>Ga0136655_1000037_pt1 | contig 49310 bp, 35 predicted proteins | sample CPBDNA_2_FD_94863 | JGI IMG/M metagenome (GOLD analysis project Ga0136655, IMG submission 94863) | Freshwater to marine salinity gradient microbial communities from Chesapeake Bay, USA - CPBay_Spr_15_0.8_DNA (version 2) | ecosystem: Environmental > Aquatic > Marine > Coastal | place: USA... | reverse complement strand
TCGCCATCATCGTCGGCATCAATGTAGTTAAAACCTCCATTGATGCGGTCCTTATCTGTATTATCTCTATCCTCTGGAGATCGTACGTCTTGATCACCGTCTAAATCTTCAAATTTTGAGAGGATACCGTCATTATCGTGATCTGTAGTTTTTACTTTTCTCAACTGATAGGTAAAAATTAATGGGGAGTACTGTGGAATGGCACTTTGGATGCGATTGAAATAAGCTAAACCTGACGGCATAAAAACAGCTCCTACTCCAGAATCGAAATAAGAAAGGGTTCCGTCTCCATTAGAAGTAATACTGGCAGCTTCATTGAGCTCTGAAATACCTGCCGTAAAGCCATCCACCACATTAGGCAAATCAAACCATACTGAATTAATTGAACCATCAAAAACAGTATTGTCTAGTAACCTTCCTTCATAGGAGACAAGGGTGCTGTCAGCGAAAGTAGGTTGTTCCAATCCACCTCCTTGACGAACAATTAACGTGTAATAAGTGTAATCTATTCCATCTCTAGTCAAGACCTTAGAAGCCACTTGACTTGACAGTGGTATCTTGTTAGCATTGGCATTTGCAATGGTATCAAATGCTATTGCGAAATCAGTCCCTACAGGATGAGCAGCAAACTCTTCATAGTTGTAAAAGTGGGTATTCAAATAATTTTGTAATTTAACAAGATCTTCCGTGTATACTTCGCCTCTGTCTCTTACCGTGATGCGGTTGTCATCGTCGTTCCCACAAGAAATCAAAACAATACCAGTAATAATAAAAGAGAATAAATATTTAATTTTTTTCATCATCATTTTTTAAAGCCACCAAAGATAGTATTTTCCACTATTTTTGTGGTGCTGTGATAACGTTTAATAACAAAGCATCTTATGCGAGTAGATAAATTTTTATGGAGTGTGCGCTATTATAAGACCAGGAGTAAGGCAACCGATGCCGCTAAAAAAGGGCGTATTCGTATAGCTAATTCTATAGTTAAACCCTCTAGAGAGGTATTCCCTGGTGATTTAATTGAAATGCGCAAAGACCAGATCGATTATAAAGTGGAAGTTCTTGATCTACCAGATGGTCGTGTGGGAAACAAAATTGTTGATTTATATCGTTTGGATCGAACTCCTCAGGAGAATTTTGATACCAAAAAGCTGATCGCGCTTAATCAAGATTACTATAGGAAAAAAGGTGAAGGAAGACCTACAAAAAGAGATCGCCGTGATTTAACTGGACTACTTAATCAGGACGAAGAAGAATGAAGCACGATCAACATTACTGGCAAAAAAGATATGAAGAACATACTACAAGTTGGGATTTAGGACACGCCTCTTCACCTCTTAAAAGCATCATAGATAAAAGTGATCATAAAGAAGCACCTATTTTAATTCCCGGTGCAGGAAATGCTTATGAGGCCCTATATTTGATAAAGAAGGGTTTTAACAATGTAACAGTATTGGACATCGCTATTCAACCTCTATTGCAGTTAAAAGAAAAAATTACAAATGCAACAGGTATACATATAATACATGAGGATTTTTTTGAACATCAAGGAAGTTATGATCTTATTATAGAACAAACATTCTTTTGTGCCTTAGAACCTCGCTTTCGCGAAAGCTATATCAATAAATGCCATGAACTATTAAACACCAATGGATGTATAGAAGGAGTCTTATTTGACTTTAAAACTACAAGCAACGAACCGCCTTATACGGCAACTAAAAAAGAATATATTAACTTGTTTCAAAAAAAGTTTAACATCATTAAACTGGATCGATGTCTTATTTCAGAAGATACTAGACAGGGAAAAGAACTTATTATAAAGATGAAAAAAAATGACTGAAAACCAAATTCTCGATCACAATCAAGTGCAGCATAAAATACGTAGAATCGCCTATCAAATTGCTGAAGTTTACATCAAAAATGACCGCATCGTACTCGCCGGTATCGCCAATGGTGGCTACACTTTTGCCAAGGAGTTAAAAAAAGCACTGTCCAAAATCATTCCAACTGAAATAGTATTATGCAAAGTCAGCGTTAATAAAACTAATCCGTTAGATCCTATACAAACCAACCTGCAAGCAGACGAGTACAAAAACTGTGGGGTAATTCTATGTGATGATGTATTGAATAGCGGCACCACACTGATATATGCCGTAAAGCACTTTTTAGACGTTCCTTTAGACCGATTAAAAACCGCCGTGTTGGTGAATAGAAATCACAAGAAATATCCTGTCAAGGCAGATTTTAAAGGAATTTCTCTATCTACCACAATGGAAGAGCACATTGAGGTACAGTTAACTAAAAAACCTTTTAGTGTGGTTTTAAAATAGTAAAGCCACTATCTTATTGACCTGCTCCTCCACTGATTCCTCACCGACCTTTAACGTCTGTTTTGCTTGTTGATAGTAAGGACGTCTTTCAAAAAGGTGCTTGCCCAAAAAATGCTGTAATTCTTGCTCTGTGTTGATGCCACTTAACATAGGGCGTCGTGATTTTTCAGACCCTAAACGCTTCACTAAATTTGCTGTAGAAACATCTAAATAAATGCTGTGAACTTCGTCCTTATTATTGAGGTAATTCATGGAATCATAATAACAAGGTGTTCCGCCTCCTAAGGATAAAACCATATTATTTTTAGAATTCAAGACGTCTTCGAGAGCTGATTTTTCTTTTTTTCTAAAATAAATATCCCCGTGATCCTTAAATATTTGAGGAATACTTTTGTTTTCTAATCTTTCTATTTCCTTATCCAAATCTACAAATTTGACTGAAAGTGTTTTTGCAAGTTCCTTTCCCACAGTGGTTTTCCCAGAACCCATATACCCTAGTAAAACAATTTTAAACGCCATTTTCATTCTCCATTTTGTGGTATGTATTATTTTATAAAATTAAACTAAAAAAATTAGGTTGCATTTAATCTTAAGCAGTATATTTGCAGCCGCTAACGCAAAAAGATCTGGTAGCTCAGTTGGCAGAGCATCTCCCTTTTAAGGAGAGGGTCCTGGGTTCGAGCCCCAGCCAGATCACTTTTCTTCAAAAAGTCCTTATTTTTAAGGACTTTTTTATTTACCTGGGTGCTGAAATTGGTAGACAGGCACGGTTGAGGGCCGTGTGTACTTTGTACGTGTGGGTTCAAGTCCCATTCCAGGTACTTTATAAATCAGACTTCAGGTCTGATTTTTTTATGCTGAATCCATCCAAGTTTATAAAGTTAATAAATCAACAAACTCCAATCTTTGGTCAATAATTTGTTTAACTTTACCAGGTAATAAGTAAACAATTCCATTTTGATAAAAAGTAAGTTTAGTATCAAAGATCTAGAGAACCTTAGTGGTATCAAATCTCACACGATCAGAATTTGGGAAAAAAGATATGAGCTTTTAGAACCGGATAGAACAGATACTAATATCAGGTCTTATAACCTCTCTTCTTTGCGCAAAATATTAAACGTCAGTTATTTAAAAAATTCAGGTATCAAGATATCTACTATTGCCAGTTTAACTACTACGGAAATAGAGACTCAAGTACGCACTCTCGTTAAAAGAAATAGTAAAAATGATCACGCAGTGCAAGAATTAAAATTAGCTATGGTTAATTTTGATCAATTTATGTTTCAAAAAGTTTACGATGCTGTTCTGGCAGAAGTAGGATTTTCAGGTGTTTTTTATCGCCTATTTATTCCTTTTTTAGAGGAGTTAGGATACTTATGGCAATCCAAAACCATCAACATAGCTCACGAACATTTTATAAGTCATTTGATCAAACAAAAGGTTTTAATCAATTTAGAAAAAGTTCAATATCAAGAAGTTTCTAATAAAAATAATAACGTTTACGTATTATTTCTCCCGGAAAATGAAATGCATGATTTAGGCCTTTTATTTTTAAATTACGAATTACTAAAAAGAGGATGCAAAACGGTTTATCTAGGAGCTAGCATGGTTCTTGAAGCCCTGCCGTTTTTTAAAAACCAAGGTGTTACTCCGATCTACATTACCTATATCACTGTCAACCCTACAGAAAAGGAACTTCCTTCTTTTTTAAGAAAGTTTGATCGTAAGGTAACTAAAGAAGATGCTGTTGAATTGTGGATTTTGGGATATCTTGCACAAAAAATTAAACCTAAAGACCTAAGTAAAAATCAAACTGTTTACAGCGGGATCTCTGAGGTAATCAAAAAAATACCTGAATTAATTGAAGCATGAGTAAAGTAGCCGTAATTGGATCTGGATTTTCATCATTGGCCGCTGCCTGCTATTTGGCACAGTCCGGTCATGAAGTCACTATTTATGAAAAAAATGACACTGTAGGTGGACGAGCAAGAAGACTCCTAAAAAATGGTTTTACTTTTGATATAGGCCCTTCTTGGTACTGGATGCCCGATATCTTTGAACGCTTTTTTGAAGACTTTAATAAAAAGCCCTCTGATTATTATCAATTGGATAAATTAAGCCCTGCTTATTCAGTAGTTTTTGAGGATGAAAAAATTGAAATTGCAGATAATCTAAACGATATCAAAGCTACCTTTGAAAAAGTAGAAAAAGGAAGTTCCAAACCGTTGCAGCAGTTCATGGCTAAAGCAGAAGAAAACTACGAGATCGCCATCAAAAACTTAGTATACCGACCTGGCGAATCTCCTTTAGAATTGATTACCCCTCAGACAGCAAAAAAGGTAGGTGCCTTTATTGGTAACGTTTCTAAAGATGTTAGGAAAAAATTTACCAATCCCAAATTGATTAGTATTCTTGAATTTCCAGTACTCTTTTTAGGAGCGACCCCGCAAAACACTCCCAGTTTTTATAATTTCATGAACTATGCCGACTTTGGGTTGGGAACATGGCACCCAAAAGGGGGTATGTATGAAGTAATCATTGCGATGAAAAAACTTGCTGAAGAGTTGGGAGTCGTAATCAAAACAACTAGTCCTATTGACCAGATTGTAGTAGATAATCAAGGACGAGTGGAAGGAATTATAACAGGTGGTCAGACACACCTCTATCCGATTGTATTATCTGGAGCAGACTACCATCATTCAGAGTCGTTACTACCTCTAAAGTACCGACAATATTCGGAAAGTTACTGGCAAAAGAAAACCTTTGCCCCTAGTTCTCTGATATTCTATGTAGGCTTTGATAAAAAATTAAAAAACATTGAACATCACAATTTGTTCTTTGACACTGATTTTACGAAGCATGCCAATGAAATTTATGAAGATCCTAAATGGCCTGAAGAACCCTTGTTTTACGCAAATTTTACCTCTTTAACAGATGCCTCAACAGCACCCGTAGGTTGTGAAAACGGATTTTTCTTAATTCCTTTAGCACCTGATTTAGAAGATACGCCAGAGCTAAGAGAAAAATACTTTGATAAAATTATTAAAAGATTTGAATTGAGAACAGAGCAAAATGTTTCCGATCATATTATCTTTAAAGAATCATTTTGTGTGAATGATTTTATTTCAGAATACAACAGCTATAAAGGAAACGCCTACGGGATGGCAAATACCTTATTACAAACAGCATTTCTTAGGCCTAATTTAAGAAGTCGCAAAGTTAAAAACCTTTATTTTACAGGCCAGTTAACAGTTCCAGGTCCTGGTGTACCTCCATCGCTCATCTCTGGAAAACTAGCTGCCGAACTTATTAACAAACACGATCAATAATGAAAAGCTTATTTGATAAAGTCTCTAGAGATTGCAGTAGGGCCGTTACTGAGAATTACAGCACTTCTTTTTCACTTGCGAGCAAAATGCTAGGACCCACCATAAGGCAGGATATTCATAATATTTATGGTTTTGTAAGGTTTGCAGATGAGATTGTAGATACCTTTCACGACTTTGATAAACGCAGTTTACTGGACAGGTTTGAGAAAGATCTTACAAGTGCTATAGCAGAAAAAATAAGCCTCAACCCTATCCTAAACTCTTTTCAAGAAACGGCAAACAACTACGATATTACTCCAGATATGTATGGAGCATTTATGAATAGCATGCGCTTAGATCTAGACAAATCTGTTTACTTAACCGATGAAGAATATAGAAATTATATTTACGGCAGTGCAGATGTGGTAGGTTTAATGTCCTTAAAAGTTTTTGTAAAAGGAAATAAAGAACTTTATGATGACCTGAAAGAAGACGCTATGCGCTTGGGAAGTGCGTTTCAAAAAGTGAATTTCTTGCGTGATCTTAAAGCAGATCTTGACACTTTGGAAAGAAGCTACTTTCCTAACACAGATCTTCACGATCTGAGTGAAGCAGATAAAAATCGATTAATTGAAGAAATAAAAGAAGATTTTGATGCAGGTTTGCGAGGTATTCAACGACTACCTATAGAAGCAAAATTAGGAGTTTATACTGCTTACACCTATTATAGAAGATTGCTTACTAGATTAGAACGCACTCCTTCTAAAGAAATAAGAAACACAAGAATACGAGTTCCTAATTATGAAAAATTTTTCCTGCTTTCTAAAGGATATGTAACTTATAGACTCAATTTGATTTAAATCATGGATATAGTATTGTGGATAGTGATTTTTATAGGGACATTTTTCATTATGGAATTTAACGCCTGGTGGATGCACAAATATGTAATGCACGGTTTTTTATGGAACCTCCACGAAGACCATCATCACAAAAAACACGACAGTTGGTTCGAAAAGAATGACTGGTTTTTTGTCTTTTATGCAGTCATTAGTATAGCACTTAAAGTAGCTCATAGTGAATTGGATTTATGGTGGGCATTGCCTTTAAGCGCAGGTATATTAGCCTATGGTATCGCCTATTTTGTGGTACACGATATCTTTATACATCAACGCTTTAAATGGTTGCGCAAGGCAGATAATACTTATGCAAAAGGAGTAAGACGCGCGCATAAAATACACCACAAACACATCGGGAAGGCAAAAAGCCAAAACTTTGGTATGCTAGTAGTGCCCTTTAAGTACTTCAAATAAATGATGAAAACAGCCATTGTTATAGGTGCTGGAATAGGTGGACTATCCACGGCTCTTAGACTTCATAAACAAGGTTTTAAAGTGAAAGTTTTTGAGAAAAATGACTATGCTGGTGGTAAATTACATGCCATACATCAAGAAGGCTACCGATTTGACTTAGGACCTTCTTTATTCACCATGCCTCATCTGGTAGAAGAACTTTTTAATTTATTCCCTAATTCCTCCGTATCATTTTCTTATAAAACCAAGCAAACAGCTTGTCACTATTTTTGGGAGGACGGTACTGTTTTTAAAGCGAGTACCGATAACCAAAAGTTTGTAAAAACGGCGGCTTCTACTTTTTCTGAAAATAAAAATACGATTGCCACTTATCTTCATAATAGCAGAAAAAAATACCAACTTACCAAAAGTCTGTTTTTAGAAAAATCGCTTCATAAAGTCGCTACTTACCTCTCCATGGATACCCTAAAAGCTTTAGTCAACGCTCCTTTTTTAGGAATATCAAATACTTTGGATGAAGAAAATCAGGTTTTTGAAAATCCGAAACTCACTCAACTCTTCAATAGGTACGCCACCTATAACGGCTCATCGCCCTATCAAACACCTGGTATTATGAGTATGATCCCACATCTTGAGCTTGGCTTGGGTACCTATTATCCAAATGGGGGCATGCACCGTATTTCACAATCCCTATTTGAACTTGCACAAGAAGTTGGAATCGAGTTCCGCTTTCGCGAAAGCGTCACCCAGATCAATCACCACAAAAAAAAAGTTACTGCTGTCACTACTGAAATAGACACTTACAAAACAGATCTGGTCGTATCCAATATGGATATTTATCCGACTTATAAAAAATTAATTCGTGACGTTATAGCTCCAGAAAAAACACTGGAACAAGAACGATCCAGTAGTGCACTAATTTTTTATTGGGGAATTGACAGCAGTTTTCCAGATTTAGAATTACACAACATTCTATTCTCTGAAGATTACGCAGCTGAATTTGAGCATATTTTTCAACACAAGACGCTTTCTGAGGACCCAACTGTTTACATCAATATTACCAGCAAAGAATCTCCAGAAGATGCGCCTAAAGGTCATGAAAACTGGTTTGTGATGATCAACGCACCTGGTGATTATGGACAAGATTGGGAACAGCTGGTAGCCCAATCAAAAGAGCGCATCGTAGCGAAAATTAAAAAATGCCTACACGTAGACATTACAGATTATATTAAAACAGAATATATTTTGACCCCTCAGGGGATTGAATCCAATACCAGTTCTTATAGAGGCGCCCTATACGGAGCGGCAAGCAACAATAAATTTGCAGCATTTTTAAGACATCCCAATTTCAATAATAAAATTAAAAACTTGTATCATGTAGGTGGTTCAGTGCATCCCGGGGGCGGAATTCCTTTGTGTTTATTAAGTGCCCAAATCACTTCTGATCTTATTTTAAAAACAGCCCTATGAGAATAGCTATTGTTTTTTTATGGGTTTTGCACCTGGCGGCATTGATAGGAATTGCGATTGGATATGAAGATTTCTTTCTTCCTAAGTCGCCATTTACCATCATGTATTTGCTGTTCTTTTTGATCTTCTTTTTTAAAATTGATTCTCGTAATAAACTGCTTTTATTTATAGCATTCATGAGCGTAGGAATAGGGGTCGAATGGATAGGTGTGCATACAGGAAGTCTTTTTGGCGATTATTATTACGGTAAAAATTTTGGCCCTAAACTAGACGGTATTCCTCTACTTATTGGAGTCAATTGGGCCATTCTAACATTTACTACTCATGTGATTGCCAAAAGCATTTTCAAATCTCCTATCGCCATCATTGCTACAGGAGCTACCTTAATGGTGGGCTTTGATTATTTTCTAGAACAAATTTGTGATTTTACAGGTTTTTGGCATTTTGAAGGCGGTGCAGGCTGGTTCAACTATCTTTGTTGGTTCCTTATTGCGGCTGCTCTTCACGCTGTTTCATTTCAATTTAAACTCCGAGGTAATAAGCTTATTTCTTATCATCTATACGGGGTTCAACTATTTTTTGCAATTAGTCTATGGATCATCATTACGATATAGCGATTATAGGTATGGGCTGTGCTGGCAGTCATGTGGTGCAGGAATTGTTGCGTCGTAACACCCCACTTAAAGTGGTTGTTATCGATGACTTTAAATCAAATTCTCTGGAAAAAACTTGGTCGTATTGGGAGCAAGGTAAGGGTCTTTGGGATCATTTGATCTCTCACAGCTGGAATAAAGGTAGCTTTATCATGCCTCATGATTTTATACATTTGGATCTTGACGCCTATGTTTATAAGACTATCGAGAGCCGTGATTTTATCGCTTTCGCGAAAGCGGAATTACAACAACACCCTAACTTCCATCTCGTAGAAGAGAACGTACATATGGTGTCTGGTGACAAATTTCAAAAAGTAGAATGTGACCAGACGACCATCACCGCCAACTTGGTATTGGACAGTCGAATCGACAAAGCTTTTTTTAAAGATACACAAGCCATCACCTTACAACAACATTTTAAAGGTTGGGTGATCAAAACAGAAGAACCCGTTTTTAATCCAGAAGAGTTTGTGATGATGGATTACCGTTTAAGAGAACCAGAAACGACGAGTTTTACCTATATTTTACCCTATTCCAAAACAGAAGCACTGGTAGAATTCACCTACTTCTCTAAAGAAGTGGTAAATGATGCCACTTATGATAAGTATCTAAAAAAATACCTCAGCGATTTTTTAAAAATAGAGACCTATAGTATTGAAAAAACCGAGCAAGGTATCATCCCAATGAGCACTTATAAGTTTGAGCAACACCATAAAAAAAATATTTTTAAAATAGGAACTGCTGGTGGCTGGGTAAAACCTTCTACAGGTTATAGTTTTAAAATGAGTGAGAAAAAAGCCGCTCAATTAGTCGATAATATTTTATCAGATCGGGATATCAATCACGGAATGATCTCTAAGAAATTTCGCTTTTATGACGAGATCATGTTAGAGGTATTGCATGGCGATAACGACCGTGGGCCTCGAGTGTTTCACACCCTATACAAAAAGAATAAAATCAAAAGGATATTTGCTTTTCTAGATGAAGAAACAAGTTTTGGACAAGAATTAAGCATCATGCTTCCGATGACCTCAAAACCATTTTTGAGTGCCTTTTTTAAAAGACTGTTCTAATAACTTTTACTGTAACTCCCTTTGATCATAAGTGTTGAGACCACTAACATCAATGTGTAGCTTGCTCTCTTTATGTTGTCCTAGACACTTGAATTGAGCACCCTAAACTATTTCATCTGCCTTATAAAAAAATCGAGAATACAAAGTTAATGAAGAAGATTCATCAAACGCTTTGATCATCACTAAGATCTCAACGTTTCTTTCTTCTACTTCCTTTTCTGTCATTTTATAAAGCAAACTCTTCTTATCAATAGGATGGCCAATCATCCAGACTGATGGAAAGAAAAATACCATGTTTCTTTCCAGCTTTAAATTGTGGAATTCTCTAAGCTGTGATCCTTGCTTTCTAAAGGAGACACTTAAATCTACTTTTACCTCTAGCAATTCATTCTTCTGTGGGTTCACTACCCGTATCATACAACCGGTGTCATCTAAATATGGAGCAATAACAACTATATCACTATAGTTTATTTTCCTGCGTGATTTTGAAAATCTCTTATAAAGCAAACCTGTAGCTAGGGCAAAGAACCACAAACCCAACATAGAACATGGACTCGATGGTCGCAACTATATTTACTGCAAGTCCTAAAGGTGCAAGGCGAGCATAATTTAAGGTAGTAATGGTCTGAGCACTGAATAAAAAAGCTTCTTTAGATTGTTCTGAGGTGGTGCCATAGGTTCCTGTAATGCTTTCTACGTTGATCCATATATAGATATCCACAAATAGAAAATTAACTGTAAAATATCCTATTAGAATAGAAACAAAAAAAATCGAGCCAACTCATGGTAACCAGGTTATGAAAGAAGTTGAGTCTTTCAAAAAAGGGAAGATTCGTTTTAGTGATATTAAAAGAACTGTCTTTATTGACCGCTGGGTCCCCTTCAGGTTCTACCTACTCGCCTAACCAAAAGAGATTAATCTTTTTTCTTTATGCCTTCCAAATCTATTGTTCGTTGCGTATCAAAGAGGGTGGGATTTCAAACCCGCTCCACTGACCTGTAATTTTAAAAGGTTGAAATCTGGTAAACATTTCCTCCTTATACCACTGTAAGGCTTGTGTTTGTTGTACGGCATGTCGATGATTCTGACCTCGATAAGCAAACTTCTTCAAAGCTCTTGCATCCTCCCACAAGCTGAATGTGGCCATTTGAGTCAGTGGACGTTCCCCTACTCCAGCGGTAAAAAGCAAACTGGGATTATCTACTAAATCTAATTGTGACGTAGGCACGTAATCCCAGAACTTCTTAAGCATTAGAAGTTTAATCGTCGCTCTAGTAATTACAGAAATATAGGGGTTGTTCTCATCCAAGGAATCACTAGTCTCAAAGGGATTTTGCTTGGACCACTGTCCATGGGCTTTGATGCTCTTCATGTAAAACGTAAGCTGTTGGTCGCTGTTGTCTTGGTAACGTTTGTAGAGTTTAGAATCTTCAAAAAAATCCTTTGCACTTGCTTCATTATTCCAAACTTGTAATAAACCATAAACACCCCAGTCTGGTTTAGGATCAAAGTTCTCTTTTCCAGAACCTAACAATTTATAAAACTGCAATCCTTCCACTTTCTTTAAAGGAGCATGGGCAAATTGCATCATTAAAAACGCCCAAAGCTTTTGTTGGAGTGTGGGATATTTAAAAAAAGTAAGTGTTGTAATTTGTTGAGACATAAAACAAAGATAGATCGCACTGCCATTAAAATGGTTAAATAACTGTTGTATTGCAGTAGCAGTACATTTCTTTGTGAAATATACCTCATTACGACTAACTCTATTAGTTTTTTCAGTAAAAATAGTCGCCGTGATCTGACGAGCTCAGCATTGCAGCGCATTAAAAAACCCACAGCCTTTATGGAGAAACACAGACGTCACAGACGCACGCGAAGTGAGTCGCGTTGCAAACGCTTTATTATAACACTCGCGTTACAGACGCGCGGAACGGAAAGAAAAACCTCTTATTTTATTAAGAGGTTTTTTAGTATCATGAAAACGCTTGATTAAGACGCGTTATCTTCTTTAATTTTATTCAATGCACTTCCTTTGAGGAACCAGCCGATTTGAGCAGCATTGTACGTATGATTAGTCACGATCGTATCCTTAGAACCGTCTGCGTGAGTTACCTCTATAGTTAATGGCTTGTCTGGAGCAAATGATGCCAGATCTATAAAGTTGAACGTATCATCTTCTTGAATCAAGTCATAGTCAGCCTCATTTGCAAACGTAAGACCTAACATACCTTGTTTCTTTAAGTTGGTCTCGTGAATACGTGCAAATGATTTAACGATCACAGCAACCACACCTAAGTGACGTGGTTCCATAGCAGCATGCTCTCTAGAAGAGCCTTCTCCGTAATTATGATCTCCTACCACTACAGAAGGAATCCCTGCCGCTTTATAAGCTCTTGCCGTTGCTGGCACAGCTGCATACTCACCGTCTAACTGATTTTTTACAAAGTTGGTTTGCTTGTTGTAAGCATTTACAGCACCTATCAAACAGTTATTAGAAATGTTATCTAAATGACCTCTGTAACGCAACCAAGGTCCTGCCATAGAAATATGGTCTGTCGTACATTTACCGAAAGCTTTGATCAATAATTTAGCATTGTTCACCTCAGTACCTATAGGGGTAAATGGCTCTAACAATTGAAGACGATCAGAATCATCTGCTACTTTAATTTGCACACCGCTTCCGTCTTCTTGCGGAGCTAAATAACCGTCATCTTTTACTTCAAAACCTTTAGGAGGCAATTCCCATCCTGTAGGCTCGTCTAACATTACTTCTTCTCCGTCTTCATTGATCAATGTATCAGTGATCGGATTAAAGTCCAGACGTCCTGCAATTGCAATTGCAGCAACCATTTCTGGTGAAGCTACAAAGGCGTGAGTATTAGGGTTACCATCGGCACGTTTTGCAAAGTTTCTATTAAACGAGTGAATGATGGAGTTTTTAGGAGCATTTTTAGGATCGCTATAACGCGCCCACTGACCTATACATGGTCCGCAAGCGTTGGTAAATATTTTAGCATCCAATTTTTCAAATATGCCTAGGATTCCGTCACGCTCTGTAGTGTAACGCACTTTTTCAGAACCTGGGTTGATACCAAATTCTGCTTTAGTTTTTAACTTTTTATCTATGGCTTGTTGAGCGATAGAGCTGGCACGTGATAAATCTTCATAGGAAGAGTTGGTACAAGAACCTATGAGTCCCCATTCCACTTTAAGTGGCCAGTCATTTTTAGTCGCCTTTTCATTCATGGCACCCAATTCTGTCGCAAGGTCTGGAGTAAATGGTCCATTAATTTGTGGCATTAGGGTATCTAAATTGATCTCAATGACTTGATCAAAGTACTGCTCTGGATTTGCATACACCTCTGCATCACCTGTAAGATGCTCTCTTACTTTATTTGCTGCATCTGCAATGTCTGCTCTTTCTGTAGCACGCAAGTAGCGTTCCATAGAATCGTCATAACCAAAAGTAGAAGTCGTTGCTCCGATCTCAGCTCCCATGTTACAAATAGTTCCTTTTCCTGTACAAGAAAGATTCATTGCTCCTTCTCCGAAGTATTCTACAATAGCTCCAGTCCCTCCTTTTACAGTAAGAATTTCAGCTACTTTAAGAATCACATCTTTAGGCGCTGTCCAACCAGATAGTTTCCCGGTAAGTTTTACTCCTATCAATTTAGGAAATTTTAATTCCCAAGCCATTCCAGCCATTACATCAACAGCATCTGCTCCACCTACACCTATAGCAACCATTCCTAGTCCACCAGCGTTTACCGTGTGAGAATCTGTTCCTATCATCATTCCACCTGGAAATGCATAGTTTTCAAGAACTACTTGGTGAATGATACCGGCACCAGGTTTCCAGAAACCTATTCCATATTTGTCTGATACTGATTCTAAAAAGTTGAAGACTTCGTTAGAAGTATTCAATGCGCTTTGAAGGTCCATAGACGCTCCGTTTTTTGCTTGGATCAAGTGATCACAATGCACCGTCGTAGGCACCGCAACTTTATCTTTTCCAGCTTGCATAAATTGTAGCAAAGCCATTTGAGCCGTAGCATCTTGACATGCGATACGATCTGGGGCAAAATCAACATAATCTTTCCCTCTGGTAAACGGTTTACCAGGGACACCATCCCAAAGGTGAGAATACAAAATCTTCTCAGCAAGTGTAAGTGGTTTACCGGTAGTTTCACGTGCTTTATTTACGCGCTCTGGCATCTCAGCATACACCTTTTTAATCATATCTATATCAAAAGCCATATATCTAAATTTAATTTATCAGTTTTAAAGGATGGCGAAGTTACAAAAATGCGACGTGAAATGAAAGTCCCCCTATGCTACTGCAGTTGTGTTGACATTCTCAACATAACGGGCTATCAAAGCATCATAAATTATCGATTTGATAATTATAGTATACTTAAATTATCAGGTAAGCAATTCACGATAAGGATGGTAGTGTTTTTGCTTTCGCGAAAGCTTAATTGAAATTATCTATAAGGGTATTTTCAGTATCAAAAAACGCTTAAAATCAGTATAGGTTAAGTAAATGAGCTTAAAATTCAGACCAATAGCATTTTATATTTGAAAAAAGAAGTTCTGAAAATTTGGCTTTAGAATACTAAATAAATAAGGAGGCTATGCGACCCAAAATAATCTGAGAACTAGTCAAGCACCCGTTAATAACCATCGAAAGCTGTATATCTTCCAGATTTGACGGTAATCGGTTATGGATAAGAGCATGTCAAAAAGAACTGGTTTTGTCCTACAGGAGTTGATTGATGATACTTTCTTCCGTATGGCCTTCGGCCTCTGCTTTGTAATTTTTGATAATTCGGTGTCTTAAAATCCCCGTCGCAACGGCTTTTACATCCTCAATATCTGGACTGTATTTACCGTTAACTGCTGCATGCGTTTTTGCTGCTAAAATTAGATTCTGTGAAGCTCGAGGGCCTGCGCCCCAATCCAAGTATTCTTTTACAATCTCTGGTGCTGCATCGCTTTTAGGACGGGTCTTACCTACCAAAGTAACCGCATATTCAATCACGTTATCTGCGACTGGAATACGCCTTACCAATTGCTGGAAGTCCACTATTTCTTGTGCGGTAAATAGGGCATTAACAACAGGCTTATGGTCTCCAGTGGTTGCTTTTACCACATCTACCTCTTCTTGAAAAGAGGGATATTGTAAATTGATAGAAAACATAAATCTATCCAACTGTGCCTCAGGCAAAGGATAAGTTCCTTCCTGTTCAATGGGGTTTTGAGTTGCTAGTACAAAGTAGGGAGCATCTAATGTATAATTGTGCCCAGCTACGGTTACCGATTTCTCTTGCATGGCTTCTAGAAGTGCTGCTTGAGTTTTAGGCGGTGTGCGGTTGATCTCATCTGCAAGAATGATATTTGAAAAAATAGGTCCCTTTAGAAATTTAAAAGCCCTATTCTCATCTAGTATTTCACTACCCAGAATATCACTAGGCATCAAATCTGGGGTAAATTGGATGCGCTTAAAATGTAATCCTAATGCTTGTGATATGGTATTGACCATTAACGTTTTAGCCAGTCCTGGAACTCCTACTAAGAGCGCATGACCCCCAGAAAAAACAGATATCAATATTTCATCGATGACCTGGTCTTGTCCTATAATTACTTTGGAAATTTCCTTTTTAAGTTCTTGGTGCTTTTTAACTAGGTGATCTATCGCTGCAACATCTGACATGATGGGATGGGTTTATAAGAATTAATTCCAAGCATTAAGAATATCGCAGTCCTTAAATTCTGCTCCTATCTTAATGTAAGTATCGATAATTTTTTCATTACGCCATTTATTGATCGCCTTTACTTGTTTGTCCTTTAATGCCAAATCTTTGATTTTTAAATAATCATTGGCATAGTTGGCTTTATGATCTGGTATTTTATCAATGATATAGACCACTTTAAAGGTTTTTGATCCCATACGAGGGTCTGTTTCCTCTATGATACCACTGACGTCTCCCTTTTCAAGAAATTGCAAAGTAGATGCCATATCAGATTCTAATCTAGTAACTTCTATTCTACCAGTTCCCGTATTAGGATTGATGATTTTACCTCCATTTTCTGCCGTTCTTTCTTCATCGCTAATTTGCTTGGCCGCATCACCAAAACTGATCTCATTAAGTATAATACGATCTCTCATCGCGTTTAACTCTGCTTTTGATTTTTCAATTTGCGCCACCGATATGTAAGGCTTCAATAAAATATGCCTCACATCCCTAATTTGCCCCCGTATTTTTTCTACATAAAGAATATGCCATCCAAACATGGTTTCAAAAGGCTCACTGATTTCTCCTTCTTGGAGTGAAAAAGCTTGATCTTTAAATTCCTTTACAAAGGGATCGTTTCTCTTAAGGGATAACACCCCACCTTGACGCTCTGTACCGGTATCGTCAGAATAAAGAGTTGCTTTTGCTGCAAAATCGGCTCCATTATCCAAAACATCTGCTCGATATCCTGCCAGTTTATTAATCACTAATTTCACTTCTTCTGGCTCTGGCTCAGGTATTACTACTATTTGAGCCATTTCTACCTCCGTATTAAAAAGAGGTAGGTCTACTTCTGGAATGGATTTATAAAACTCGCGAACCTCCTCTGGAGTGATTTCTACCTGCTCGGTTATGCGTTCTTGCATGCGCTGTGCTAGAAGTCCATCGCGATTGACTCGATTTAAGGCTTCTCTCACCTGTGTAATATTCTCCTTTTTATAAAAATCTGCGATCTTTTGATCGTCATTAGTTTGGAGTGCATTCTTAAAATATTGAATTTGACCTTCTGTTCTACCTTCTATCTCCCGATCTCCTATGGTAATACTGTCTTGAATGGCATGATGTGCATACATTTTTTCTGAAAGCAAACTTTCCATCAGTTCACAACTGGAAATATCAGATATTCCTGCTTCTCTTTTCGCTTGGGCTTTTGCACTTACGATATCAGATCCTAAAATAACATAGTCTCCTATAACTCCAGCAACTCCTTCAATAAGAAATCTCTTTTTTGTACTGGGTGTTACACTGTCCATTGCGGCAAGTGTTTCTTGTACGTTCTTGTTATCTATAGCTGCAATATCTTGCTCGATTGTCTCTTGTGCTGTTACCGCTTTCGCGAAAGCGACAACCAAAATAATGGCTAGATATTTAGTTATTGATTTTAAGTTTATCACTGTTAATAGCGTCATTTAATAGATCTTTTTCTAATTTCTTAATATAGGCAAGTTTACTCTTATTGAGCAACACCTGTTTTACAGTAGGCTTTACATAAGATAAAGGCGCGCGGTCCCCGCGTTGAAGCACTTTATTAAATCGCACCAAATATACGCCAAGACTATCTTCTAGCTTCCACGTTTTATTCTCTTTTATATATAACTTTTCATTTGTGATGTTAATCACATTTATAGCATCAAAGAGTGCACTCTTTTTTACCCAAATACTATCGTTTAAAAAGTAAGTGCGGTAGGATAACTTCAAACTGTCTAGTTCCTTTAACGAAGTTAGGTCCCCTTTATTGAACAACTTTGTTATTTTCCCCAAATCCGTGTTGAGAGGATCTAATTGCACATACCTAAACTGAACTAAATCTTCATTTAATTTAAAGTCTTCTTTGCGTGTTTCATAGAACGACAGAATTGCTTTTTCTGAGATGAGGGTGTCCAAATTTTGCTTGGTTAATTCTCCTAGGTATTCTTGCGCATACAATTCTATTTGATAATTTTCAATCAATTGATCCAGTTGCACCTGTCTCTCTTGAGGTATATTATCCACAGCATTGTCCATTAACAAATGAGCAGTTGCCCATTTACTGATGTAAGCATCTACAATTTGAACGCTGTCTTGCTGCGTATAGCCTTGTGGTAAAAGTCGTGCAATATCATCCTTATCTAAATAATGCTTCCCTAAACTCACCACTATATCTGCAGGAGTCTCTTTAGTAAAATACCCACAAGAGACTACTGAAATAAAAAGGATGATATAAATGATTTTTTTAATCAAGTTGCTTTTGTATTTGAGCTTTTACTTTTTGGAACACTTCTTTATCAACCTCTATTTGATGACCTTTTCTAAGCTCCTCAATCCAGTTTTTTTCCAATTCCTGTTTATAGTCATTAATTACTCTACCTCTAGCTTCTTCGATTGTTTTCAGGGTAGATTCTATAATTTCATTCACTTGTATGACCTTATAAAAACTATCGCCATCAGAGTGGTACACTTTAGAAACACCTAATTGCGGTTCAAAATCCTTTGGTAATCTTGCATAGGTCTCTTCCACTATTCCAGAAGAGATGATCACTTTAGTAGTATTATCTACATTAAGGCGTGCCTTTATGGAATCTAGTGGGATACCTTCTTGCAACATTCCCCTCACCTCTTGAGCGACTTCTTTAGAAGTGCTTTGGGTAAGGTCAATATCTAACCTACGCTTCCAAGCATACTTATCTTTGTAACGATTGTAGTAATTTTGTTGCCCTACAGAATCATTATCTGCTTTGTTCCATATTTGTGTTTCAATGAGATCAAACACTAAAAAACCTTCTTTAAATTCATTGTATAAAAATCTAAAGTCTTCATTGTCTCTCTCTAAATTAGAATCGTAGTAAGAAATAATTTTCTCCGTTACAAAGGCGTCGTAAAAGGCATCTATCTTTTCTTTTTTATCTGCGTAATAAGTAAAATCTTTTAATTGTTTTTGCTCTACGTAAGAAAGAAAATTAGAGACGGTATAGGTGGTTGCTCTAATTTTAAAAAGCTCGTTAGTGTTAGCATTTTGGTTCTTATCATAAACGTATGTGCCAGACATTATTAAACTGTCGTTTACGATATTGTAAACTTTTTTTGGTAGGACTAATTTTTCAGGAATTTGATATTGTTTTTTTAGCTGATTGGTAAACGCCTCAGTGATCTTACGAGAACGAGGTGATTTTTGAATTTTATCTTTAAGTTCATTTTCCAAGTCTTCAAAAGTTTTTAGAGGATGCTTTTCCAGTAGTTGAATAATATGCCAGCCGTATTTAGTTTCAAGAGGTCTGGTATATGCTCCTTTTTCTTGTAGTTCAAAGGCAGCATTTGCAAAAGTTTCGTCTATTCCGCCAGTACCGAATTTATTAAGCCTTCCTCCTCGGGCAGCACTATTTTCATCATCAGAAAATTCTCTGGCTAGTTCTTCAAAACTTTTTCCTTCCTCGAGTTGCTGGTATATCTCCTGAATTCTGGTAGCAGCAGTTTGCTCCCCTTCTCCTTGTTGATCATAAGTCATTATGTGCGCCACGGTCACTTCTCCCGGATTAGGTCTTTTATCATTTACATAAACGATATGATATCCAAAATCTGTTCTTATAGGCTTTGAAAAGCTTGCTACTGGGGTCTCATAGGCAGCTGTCTCAAATTCATAAGCCATTACAAATGCTCCAAACCAGCCTATATTGCCTTCATTACCTGCGCTAGGACCTTCACTTTTAGCTCTGGCTAGAGATCCAAAGTCCGCACCTTGTTGAAGCTCTTTATAAATAGCCTGGATTCTGTTCCAAGCCATTAAGGTATCTGTCGGAGAAGCGCCTCTGCTTATTTTAATCAAAATATGACTCGCATTTACCTGTTGCAAACCTCTCTTATATCCTTCTTTAACTAATCTTTCTGTAACCTTGTGGTCTGTTAAAAAGGGTTGTGATAAACTGGAACGCGTATTTTGAATATCTCTTATATGAGCATCCTTTTTATCTAATCCTAATTCATAAGCTTGTTGTAATTTTAAACGATAGTCTATATAAAGATCTAGGTAATTATCGATATCTTTTTGTGACTCTTCTTGAACAATATCAATATTCTTAAAATAAAATTTCATAAAAGTTCCGGCATCATAGTCCGTTCCATCTATACTAAGAAAAGTAGCATCTTTTAGTTGTTGTGCATAAGACAGTGCAGAAAATAGCACTACTGCCATACCTAATAGAGCTTTTGTATACTTTTTATTTTTCATATTTTTATTTTCAAGAACAGCAAAAATAGCTATTTAACATTGCCTTTCAAAACGCAGGGTTTCCCTTGTTATTTTATTAAATATAATTAAGTTTAGTTCCGTTTGAACGACTTAACAAATTATGATAAAAAGCGCATATTCTATTGAAATTTTACTTCCTATTGATAAAGTAATGGAATTGTTTAAAAATCAAAGTTATTTTAAACATTGGCAAAAAGGACTGGTAAGCTCTCGTAATCTTTCAGGAAACCCTGGAGAGGAAAATAGTACTAGAGAAATAAAAATTAGGGTTGCTGGAACCACCATTATTATGAAGGAACAAATCACCGCTGTAGACTTACCTCATTTATGGGAGGCCACCTACCGCACCAATGGTGTATTTAATATGCAGAGCAATCGCTTTCGCGAAAGCGAAACAAACATTAATGATCAAGTAGTACCAACTACTTTGTGGAATGCCACCAGCATTTTTAAGTTTACAGGAATGATGAGAGTAGTAGCAAAAGCCCAACCTAAATTATTTAAGCAGCAAACACTGCAATACATGGAAGATTTCAAGACCTTTGCAGAAGACAAAGATAATTTTATTAAAACCGATTCATGAGAAAGTTAAAATTGATTTGGGACTTTAAAGGTCCAGATGCGGCTAGAACAGCAGCCCACCACCTCATCCACTTGGATGAATATGTGGTGAGTGAAAAAGTAGCTTCTATAGCCACTGGTGTGGCCACTATAAGTGACAAACATCACATCGCCTTTATAGCACTAGAAGAAAAAGATATGCCAGCAGTAAGAGACGCTTTAAAGCCACACCGAGGTCAATTATGGTAAGGGGAAAAAGTAACATGGAGCTAGAATTGATTAACTTTCATCTTTTATAACTATCTAAGATTTTCTTTACATGATCGCACACGAGTTATTTTCTCATTGTCTTCAAGAAGAACAAATACTTGAAAAAAATGAATTGTCCCATAGATACCATCATATCTGGCATATGGACGAGCCTCTTCAAGCTTTGTGTGTGCTTCTGCCCGAAAACACCGAACAGGTGAGTGAGATCATGAAAATATGTTTTCGAGAAGCCTATCCGGTTGTTGTTCACGGTGGTCTTACTAATCTAGTGGGTGGTACTGAAACTACAGGAAACGAAGTAGTCATCTCTACAGAAAGGCTACATAAAATAGAAGAAATAGATACCGCAAGCAGAACCATGACCGTGCAAGCAGGGGTTATTCTGGAGCACATACATGAAGCAGCACATGAGAAAGAATTGCTATTCCCATTAAACTTTGGTGCAAGAGGAAGCGCTCAAATAGGTGGAGTCATTTCCACAAATGCCGGAGGATTACGTGTTCTGAAGTACGGAATGACCAGACAGCTTGTTTTGGGAATTGAAGCTGTTCTTCCAGACGGAACGGTGATCTCTTCAATGAAAAAAATCATTAAAGACAATAGTGGTTACGACCTTAAACAATTGTTTATAGGTAGTGAAGGTACGCTAGGAATAGTGACTCGGGCGATTCTAAAAATGGAAGAAGCTCCTAAAAGTCGCAACGCCGCCTATATAGGTTTTAATGACTATGATAAAGTGGTTGGTTTTTTAAAATACATGGACCGTAATCTTGCCGGAAAATTAAGTGGCTTTGAACTGATTTGGAAAAATAGTTACGAGCAAATGACCAGTACCAGTGCAGCGGTAAGACCACCTTTACCTTATGATTACCAGTATTATGTTCTAACAGAAGTTTCAGGAAATCATCCGACGAACGATCGAGCAGAGTTTCAGGATTTACTTGAAAAAGCTTTGGAAAATGAAATGATTCTAGATGCGGTGATGGCACAGTCTCCCAGTGATGTAGAATGGTTTTTTAGAATTAGAGAAGATGTCAATAATCTGGCAGATTTCATGACCCACGATCAGCATTTTGACATCAGTCTGCCCATCCCACTAATAGGTGCTTATATAACTGCCCGATATAAAGCTCTAGCTGCGATTAAAGGTGTGCAGCAAATCTACGCTTTTGGCCACGTAGCAGATGGAAACATTCATTTTATGATAGGAAAAGAAAACCAACGTATCGAACTCAAAAAAGAAATAGACCATTGCATCTATGATGGACTCCAAGAAATTGGAGGCTCTGTAAGTGCCGAGCACGGAATAGGAACTCATAAAAAAGCCTATTTAGAATTGTGCCGTACTCCAGAAGAAATTGCGTTGATGAGATCCCTGAAAAGTTTTATGGATCCCAAGGGGATCTTGAATCCTGGTAAGATTTTTTAAAATCAATTATTTTAAAAGCTGCCCAACCGCTCTTTCTGTATCGGTAACAGGAAGTTTGCAACTACCATCTACACATACATAGATATACGTATTATCCTTATTAAACCTGTTTTTCATGATAGGTAAGTCACTATCAGCAGTGGCACCTGCAATTAATATATTAGGTAAATAATAGGAATGTAATTCCTTTATTTTTTCCATAGCATTACTTCCAGAAATAGCTACTTCATAATAAGGATTAGAATAGTTTAAATATAACGCCAGCCAATTAGCATAAGCAGAAGGTGTTGTTTTTATATCCTTATAAACATTAGACAACATACGTTCTGAAATTTTAGAGTAGTCTTTATTAGATTCGTAATGCCCCAATTGAAATAAATTAATAGCTAACACTGAATTGGATGAAGAAATAACCTGATCTACTACTTCTGTTTTACGAGTGATTAGGTTGGTTTGTTGATCAGAAGTAAAATAAAACATACCGCTATTTTTATCGTAAAAATGAATCATGGAATACTTCATAAGATCACTAGCCATAACCAGCCATTGTTCATCTAACGTGACCTGGTATAAGGAGATAAAAGCATCAATCGTATGCGCATAATCTTCAGAAAAACCCTCAATCGTACTTCTACCATCTTTATAATTATGAAATAGAGAGCCGTCTTTATTTAATTGTTTGGTTGTTATAAACTCGGCACTTTTAATTGCTCGAGCCAAATATTTTTTATTCCCTAAAACGCGATAAGCATCTACGTAACCCTTAATCATTAATGCATTCCAAGAAGTAAGTACTTTATCATCTGTCGAAGGTCGTTCTCGTTCTTCTCTAAAAGTATCTAGCTGCGATTTCCAATCGCTAACTAAGACATTTAATTCCTGTTGAGTTAGACCAAATTCTTTTAAAAACGCTGTATCTGATTTTGTTTTGTATAAGATGTACGTATCATCTTCCCACTTCCTAGCTTCATTGATATTATAATAGGAGTAAAAAAGCTCTATTTCTCTATCTATAATAGTTTCTAACTCATTTTTAGTCCAGATGTAAAATGCCCCTTCCCTTAGTTCACCAGTGTTGGTTTTACTATCTGCATTTATAGAAGAATAAAAAGCCCCATCTTTTTGAGTCAGCTCTGTGTGAACAAAGTCCAATGTTTCTTCAATAATTTTTTTATAATATTCGTTTCCTGTGAGTTGATATGCAGCAGCATAAAGGCTCACCAGTTGCGCATTATCGTACAGCATTTTTTCAAAATGTGGAATGTGCCATTCTTCATCAACAGTATACCTAGAAAAACCACCACCTACTTGGTCGTATATACCCCCATTAGCCATTTTAAACAAAGAGTTCTCTACATGCTTTTGCAGCTCTTTATCATTGTTCTGAACACTATATCGAAGTAAAAAGAGCAATTGATTAGGCATGGGGAATTTTGGAGCACCTTGTTGTCCCCCATCAACAAGATCTAAGGAAGGTTTCCAAAAGTTTACTAGAGCATCAAGTGACTTCGTATTAAAGGCAACAGCCTCTTTATTAACCGTGATTAAGTCCTTGTTTTTCATGCCTTTAGTTAATCTATCGGCATAGGCGATCACTTTTTCTGGTTCCTTCTTGTACAGATCAGACATTTCGACCAATACTTTTGTCCACTGATCTTTTGTAAAATAGGTACCCCCAAATACAGGTCTCCCATCGGGAAGGCTAATGCAATTGAGCGGCCAGCCGCCTTTTCCTGTCATTAATTGAACCGCATCCATATAGATTTGATCCACATCAGGTCGCTCTTCCCGATCGACCTTAATGCTGATAAAGTTATCGTTCATTAAAGCTGCAATGGAATCATTTTCAAAGCTTTCTTCTTCCATGACATGACACCAATGACATGCAGAATAACCTATGGAGATAACCACCAACTTATTTTCCTTTTTTGCAAGTTCTAAAGATTCTGAATTCCAGGCCTTCCAATCTACAGGATTGTAGGCATGTTCCAATAAGTATGGACTTGTTTCATGAACTAAATCATTAGCAGGTCGTCCTTGATCAACTATTACTATATGTTTTTCTTCTTTTTTGGTACAACTTGAAATTAAAATAAAACAAGCTACGAAAATGAGAACTTTAGGAATCATCATCACATGTAATTTTAATGCAAAATAAACTATTTATAATTTTAAGATATTCCATAATCATGGAAAATAAAAAGGGCTGTCCTTTAAGACAGCCCTTTTAACTCATATTGAATTCAATCTAATAACCAATAGTTACTCTTTAATAAGTTTTATGGTTTGTGCGCCATTAGCACTTTCAATTCTAGCAAAGTACATACCTGCCACCATGTTAGTAGTATTAATTACTACATCCATATCATTAGCTTCTACAGTAGTAATTTGCTTACCCGTAATGTCAAAAATAGCAACTGAATTAATGGTAGTAGTACCAGAAATAGTCCAGTTATTTGAAGTTGGATTAGGATATGCCGTAAAGACAGCTGCATTTACGTCATCTACGCTAGCTGTAGTGTTTTTATGTAGATATAAGTTATCATAATATACTGTTCCCAAATCTGAAGTGATAATAAATTGAACCAAATCAGCTCTGCTTGGACTATTTATTGGATTAAATGAGGAAAGTGGAATCTCTAAAGAAATCCATGTTCCTGGATTAGGATTAGGCAAAATATTGGCATTAGTTGCAGAATATTCTAGAGCACTAACTTCACTTGAGCCGCCATTCCAATCAGAAAATTTAATGTTAAAACTCTTATTAAAAGTATCAGCGTTGGTATAAATGTCCATGTGGAAAGTTGTAAAACCTGTAGCGTCAAATCTACCTGTAATAAACTCAACACCTTCGCATCCTAATCCTGTAATTACTTTAGTTGGATTAGAAGCTACCATAATCTCGCTAGTCGTAGCGCCACACCAAGAAGTATCAAAAGTATCTACTACTATATCGGTATAAACGTCACTGAAGATTGAAATCACATCAGCGGCTGGTCTATTAGGTGGAGTTGGTGCTGCTACAGTTGGTGGTGAAGGACAGGCTGCACAGTTAGGTCCTCCACAATCTACTCCTGTTTCTCCTTGGTTTTGAATACCATCATTACATGTTGGTGGTGGTGGCGTAGAAAATGCAGTAATATTATCCACATAACTAGTTCTTACCGTACTTGCACCATTTGGATCGGCCCATCCGCCTGCTCCCCCGCCTGCTGAACTATCCCAAAGGTTGAAAAAGAAAATTTTAGGATACGAACCGTTAGCTGGTTGCTGATTGTCTTTAGGTATACTGAAATCAAAACTTAATGTTTCCCATCCAGAACCAGTATGACTGTCATCAGTAGCAGAAATAGGTCCTGTACCTCCTTCAACTCTTGCTAACATATCAAATGCAGAAGTGGAATATACATCAACAGAAACTATTTTGTTGGTAGTTAAATCCATCCAGTCGTTTTGCAACGTAAGCTCTGCTTGTTGCCATGGAGCAGATGCTGCTCCAGTAATGATCTCGAGAACGTTACCATTAGTTCCTCCAACAGCAGGGTCTGGCACAATTGTCGCTGTACCTGGTCCGTTAGAAAAACCTAAGGTAGGTGCTGGTCCTTCAAAATCTTCTAGAACAACTTGTGCGATACAAGCAGAACTAATTAAGAAGGTTAATAAAAATGTAATTTTTTTCATGGTGTTTTTGATTAAAATTTAAGACTACAATATGCAAAACTATAACGATATAGCTATTAAAAAACACCTATACAAAAACTATACAAAATTGTAATAATCTAGAAATAAGGTGTTAAAATATAAAAAACTACTACTAGTAGGAATAGAAATAAAAAATTTAAGAAGGTTTTCTCCTTAAATCAGCATAACATATACCGTTAGAGCTTGAGGTAATTGTAGTTTTTAAATACAGAAAAGTGCCCATTTAATCCAATAAAAACAAATTTTCTTGCCAGCACATCTAAGCCGTAGCCAAAAGTAATTTAGAAATGTGAAGATAAATGCAGTATTTTGTTTTACTCCTTGGACTATTTATGTATACCTACTGATTTAAAACCTGCCATATGGTATAAAAAACGTTCAAATAGATTCAGATATAAAAAAAGAAACCTTTACTTATAAAAATACAAGCCTTATCAAAAGTACGAGCACAAAATCATAAATAATAGTCCCTTTACAAGCAAAAAAGATGCGTAAAAAAAATGAAACCAACTTTACACCTCGCATTTATACAAAATAAACAAGCGTATTCAATGTAGCAATCACTGGCACTAATTTATCGTGTAGAACTAAAGTTATTCCTTAAAAAGGGATAAAGAGGAATTATTATTTGTGATCACAAGAGTCTTACCTCCCTTAATTGATAACTGTTGGAGGTCCCGACTATCTAGCGGTACATAAAAACCACTTTTTCTAGGAGGCATGAAAGTAAAATTGTTGTTGCCATCACCCAATAACACCGTTCCATAACCTGCATCATACCTCACTGTTTCTACCTCAACTCCGTAATGATTGCCCACCGTGATGATGTCCTTATAACCATCCTTATTAATGTCTATAACAAGAGATGATTTAATAGGAGCTATTTGCGCTTCATTAGGTAATGGTTTTACGATGAACTTACCGTTTTCATTGATCAATAGGATACTTTCAAAACTAGATATTTCGTAAACGACACTACCCTCCATCTTTTCATCAGGTAAAATTTCTATCAAGGTAGAAGAAGCAAAACTGTGATAATCTTCAAACTTATCGGCTACATAGGGCATTTGCTGACTAGTGCATTCTCTGCCTCGTAAGGGTACATAATCGCCTTTATAAAACTTAGCAAATACGACGTCATTAGTACCGTTGTTGTCAAAATCATTTGCATACACTTTAAAAGGGTGCTCTTTAGAAGCTTTAAACTTATTGTTTTTACCCAGATTACCAATTATATAATCTTCATCACCATCGTTATCTATATCACTGGCAGTAATAGACCACCAAATTCCTCTGGTATTTTCTAACCCAAATTGCTTTGAATGATCGTTGAAAATACCTTTTTCATTTATTAAAACTTTGATTTCCATCCACTCCCCTACGATCATTAAATCCTCATCCCCATCATTATCTATATCGGTAAATACAGCATCGGTAACCATTCCTATATCCTGTAGTGCTGGTGCTATATCGCTTGATGATTTTTTAAACACTCCATTGTCATTAATAAGAAAATAACTGGTTGCTGGGAAACTGTATTTACCAGGAATCATTCTAGTTCCCACAAAAAGATCCAGATCCCCATCATTATCTATGTCGGATATTTTAACAGTTTGGGTACTTTGGGCAATTGCTGGTAAGGCTTGTTCATTTTTACTAAAGTCCCCTTGTCCATCGTTGATATACAAACGATCTTTAAGTAGCGGATTTCCTATATTAAATTCACTTCCTCCACTTGCTACATATAAATCAACGTCATTATCACCATCTACGTCAACAAAGACAGCTTCCATATCTTCACTAGCTATATCCCATTGCCATGGTTGAGAAGGACTTCTAAGAAACGTACCACTTTCTTGTTGCAAATACAACACAGCACTTTGTCCAGCGGCACCACCAATAAATACATCCTCTAGCCCATCATTATTCACATCTTTTATGGCTGTGAATGGACCGTTTTCAGACAGTTTATGAGGTAAAAGTATTTGCTCTTTAAAATCGTCAAAGTCATTTTCAGTATGTATAAAGTCGATACCAATATCATTGGATGCCACAGATGACAACAGCGTCTTGTTTATTTCAGAAGGAACATCCCTTTTTATTGCTTTTGAGTGATTTGCAGTTATTGTTTTATTAACTACAACATCTGTAAATACGCTTACCATACCATCAGGCCAGCTGATCTCGATCTTGTCTATTTGTGTATCCTTTCCAACTCCAAAAAACAAACCTGGTGCTACAGAAGATAAATAACCTCTCGACAAAAAATGCTCGGACACCTGAACTTTGTTCTTTTGATAAATTTTTGCTTTGGCTCCGATTCCAAATGGGTTATTAACAGGTCCCTTAAAAGCTATTTTTAAGAAATTTCCTGTCGCATTATTATTGTAAATAAACGCCTGCCCATCGATATTGTTAACAACCACATCTAGATCACCATCGTTGTCTAAATCGCCATAAGCCATTCCATTTGAAAAACTAGGGGTATCAAACCCCCATTTCTGACTCACCTTTTCAAATTCTAAATTCCCCTTATTTCTAAAAGCATAATTAGCTATCCTCTGTGATGGTGCCTCTTTACTTAATTGAAACAAATCATCTAATGTTGTGGTTTTATCCAAATTATTAAGCGTAATCCTAAAATCATTGTTGTCCACATCCTTCTTTATACCATTAGAAACAATAATGTCTTTCCAACCATCATTATCTAAATCTACTAATAGACTAGACCAACTCCAATCTGTGGAAGATACTCCTGCCATGCTAGCGATGTCTGAAAATGTTCCTAAACCCGTATTCACTTGTAAGGTGTTAGACATATACTGGTAGTGAGCTCCAGCATCAACCATTTTATTAAAGGTTTCAGTACTCATGGAAGCCATATTAGTCTTTGCTCTATAATGATCTTCTGGTGTCATATCTGTGGTCATTAAATCAATAAAACCATCATTGTTAACATCCCCTGTATCTGAGCCCATGCTCAATTGGGTAATGTGTTTCAACTTTTCATTTATAACATTTGTAAAAGTACCATCACCGTTATTATAATACATAAAGTCAGGTTCTGCGTAATCATTTGCAACGTATAAATCTGTCCAACCATCATTATTAAAGTCAGAAGCACTTACACTTAAACCATAGGAAACATTGCTAGAAATGCCCGCTTGATGGGACACCTCTTTGAATTTACCATTGTCATTTCTATATAGCTTATCTCTAAATAAAGGAACTTGCTCCCTTGGTATTTCATTGACTAGAAGTAATTTTTTATCAGGGAGTTGATTGACTTGATACATATCTAAATCGCCGTCATTATCCATGTCAAAAAACACCGCTTGGGTGGAAAAACCAGCATCTGCAAGGCCATAAGCAGCAGCGCTTTCAGTAAAAGTTAAGTCTTGGTTATTTATAAATAATTTATTCTCTCTATCTTTTGTTTTTAAAGAATTGCCATTTCTACTTACATAGATATCTAAATAACCATCTGCATTAACATCCGCCATAGTAACGCCCCAAGTCCAACCTGAATGTTGATCTATTGTAGAGGTAGCAGTAATGTCCTCAAATTTAAAATCGCCCTGATTGAGATATAACTTATCATTTACTTGATTCCCTCCAAAAAAAATATCAGGTAAACCATCATTATTGATATCACCTATAGCTACTCCAGAACCCAAATAAATTTGACCGTAAAAGTAATGGTTGAAAAACTTAGACTCTTCGATGCTGTTATTAAAATCTATTCCCGTTTCCTCAGAAGGCAATAAGTTAAAACCTCCTAGAAGCTCTTTAGGGTAGCGATTGCGCGATGGCTCGTTATTACAGCTCATCAAGAAACTTGTGATTATTAATACTACTATGAATTGACTAGTTGATTTTTTCATTTTTATCGTCTAATATTTTAAAAGTCGTGTTTGGAATTCAATCAATACAGTAAAGGTAGTAATTATCTTAATTGTACTTCATCTTTTATTGTCTAGTACGTTAAGATTTATAGGGCTTTAATGTTTACTCCAGCGCGGTTAATTCTATAGTTGCTTTAAGAGCTGCTTCAGAGCTGCCTCCTACCCAAATATCAAAACTTCCATTTTCTATCAACCAGTTTCCTTCATTGTCGTAAAAGCCCAAGTGACTTTGATCTAGTAGGAACTTGATGCACGTAGAAGCATTAGTCTCTAATTCGACAAGCTCAAACCCTTTTAACTCTTTGACAGGCCTAGTAGCAGCACTTGAAAATTTATCACTGATGTATAATTGAACAACTTCTTTGCCCTTTACCTTACCAGAGTTTTTCAATTGTACCATAACCTCCAAAGTTCCGTTAAAGCTAAAGTTGTCTGTAACCCTTAAATCAGCATACTCAAATGCTGTATAACTTAAACCGTGACCAAAACCCCATAAGGCATCATTTTTTTCATCTTGATAATGTGACCAAAACACAAAATCTGGAGAAGGCAAACTAGGTCTTCCCGTACTTTTACTGTTATAATAAATAGGGACTTGACCAACATTTCTAGGAAAAGACATCGGTAATTTACCAGAGGGATTGTAATCTCCATAAAGGACCTTTGCTACCGCATTACCACTTTGAGAACCTAACTGCCACGCTTCTATTATTGAAGGTATATGTTCTTCAGCCCAAGGCAGGGCTAAAGGTCTTCCATTTTGGAGCACTAAAACTATATTTTTATTCACCTCATATACGTTCTCCAACAACTCTTGTTGTACCCCTGGTAAGGTTAATTGAGTTCTACTGCGGCCTTCACCACTTTGGAGGCCGTGTTCCCCTAAAACCATTACCACTATGTCTGCATCCTTTGCTGCCTTAACGGCTTCAGAGATTCCAGTAATATCTGTATTATTGATACGAATCTCTTTTGTAAATTCGGCCTTGCCTAGTATTAATTCAGGTCCTTTAGAATATACTATATCTGCATCATACTGTTGCATTCCCTCAAGAATGCTGATCCCAGTATGTTCTTTGGCAGCCGCTCTCCAATTTCCTAACGCACTGTTTTTATCAGAAGCAAGTGCTCCTATTAGAACAACATTTTTACCATTTTTATCTAAAGGCAACAGCTGGTTTTCGTTTTTCAGAAGTACTATAGATTTTAAAGCCATGTCTAATGCCCCATCAATAATCTCTTTGCTTCCCGTCACTCTATTTTCTCTCTCTAGGTCACAATATTTATAAGGATTATCAAATAATCCCAATTCAAATTTTACCTTTAAAATGCGTCTAACAGCATCATCAATTACAGACTTATCTACGAGTCCTTCTTTTACAAGATTTGCCAATTCATGGACGTAAAGGTGGGATTCCATATCCATATCTGTACCGGCATTAACCGCTACCTTTGCAGCAGCTTTACCATCTTGGGCGTACCCATGAGGTATTAATTCTGCTACTGAGCCCCAATCTGAAACTACAAAGCCTTTAAAACCCCATTGTTCTTTTAAAATATCTCTTAGTAAAAACTTATTTGCAGTTGCAGGTATTCCATTTAATTGGTTAAAACTATTCATGAAGGTTCTGACACCTGCATCATTTGATGCTTTAAACGGAGGCAAGACCGTGTTGTACAATGTAGATGTTCCAATATCAGCGTTATTGTATTCTCTTCCTGCTTCTGGAAAACCGTATGCCGCAAAATGTTTGGCACAGGCTAGAATGGATTCTTGACTTGTTAAATCGATTCCTTGAAAACCTTGAATTCGAGCGACAGCAATTTCACTAGAAAGAAATGGATCTTCTCCAGCTCCCTCCATAACTCTTCCCCAGCGAGCATCTCTAGAGATATCTACCATAGGTGCAAATGTCCAATTGATTCCAGCTGCGGAAGCTTCCTTTGCTGCTAATCGAGCTGACTCTTGTATTGCCTTTAAGTCCCAACTTGCCGCCTCTGCGAGCGGAATAGGACTCATGGTTTCATAACCATGAATCACATCAAAGCCAAACATCAAAGGGATTCCTAAACGAGATTGCTCTACCGCAATTTTTTGAACAGCCCTTACTTCCTTCACCCCACGCACATTTAACATAGCGCCCACATACCCCAACTTAATGTGTTCCAATTTACGCTTGATATCCTCAGATTTTGGAACTGGACCTGTAAAGTCCATAAACCCGTTATATTGGTTCATTTGACCAATTTTCTCTTCTAAAGTCATCAAATTTAGAACGGAATCAACTTTTTTGTCTAAGGCATCCTGAACGAGATGTGTAGCATCTTTCTCATAGAATGCATCAGAGGTAATCACATCTTTACATGAGGTGATAGAGATCACCAAAATGCAAAGAATCAGGGCGGTTAAATAATATGGATTTTTAATAATAGTAAGCTTAGTAAGTAATAAGGAAAATCTGTATGGAGCAAGTTGCTGGTTGCTTTCGCGAAAGTGATACGCTACCTGTTATAAATTGCTGAACATCTCATTGCAATGAAGGTGATCACTTCCATCTTGCACTATGCACTAATGAATCATTATCTTATAAATATCAAGGAGTGTAACTCGTGATTTCTTAAAATTTTAACTGTTCTAATTTATCCCAAAGGCCCCAATAGGCCCCTACTTCACCCTCAGCTCCTTTTTTCCAAGACTCATCAAATGAAGAAAAATAGAATAGGTCAATATCGTTTTGACTTGACCAACGTTGTGCGTTTATAAAGTACTTCATAGCATTTATAGCTGATGAATGTGCTTCTCTTAAACTCTCCCCTTGACTAGGCCAGCCTGTTTCGGTGATGATCACTCTCTTACCTTGGCTGACACTAAGTACTTGATGGAACATATCGTTCATATGACCTAAGGAATAATCTATATGTGTTCCTTCCCAATAGGGGTAACAATTGGTTAAAATCACATCAGAATGTTGAACTAGTTCCTGATGCACTACAAACTCATAATAAGCATCCACATAACCCACTGGAATATTTGGCAGGGCTTTTTTAACTCTTTTGATGTATTTTAATAACTGTTCAATAGAAAGGTCATTGCGATAAAGCACTTCATTACCAACTGCTGCTATATCCACAAAACCTTTTTTACCTAGATCTATCAAGGCTTCAATCTCTAATTCATTTTTGTCAAGATCATTGCTTAACCAGGCGCCTACAAGAGTTTTAAGACCTTTATTATGAGCTACTTGAGGTACATATTCATTTCCCTCTATACAAGAGAAGGATCGCACCCATTTGGTATAAGGCTTCAATATTCCTATACGTCGTTCTACTTGTTCCATAGTTATATGATCTCCAGGTTGCTGCCCATCTTCATACATACTAAAACAAATCCCGTGTATACCTGTATTTAAAGTATCTTTCCATAACTTCTCCAAATCCTCTAAAGAGTTATACGCTTTAAAGTCAATCCCTGAGCTATCTACAGGGTCCGGTTCATGATGCTTTTGATATTCTTGATACGGATGATATTCTTCGTTTCTAAATGACATAATTAATATTTTAAATTTTCATTTTTATCCCATAATCCCCATCGGGCTCCTACTTCTCCTTCTTGTCGTACTTTCCAGGACTCGTCAAAGGATGAGAAATAAAACGTTTCGACTCCTTTATCTTTTGCCCAATTGGTTACATTTACAAAATATTTCATGGCATTTATTTTTGAAGGAGTTGCATTTTGATTATCATCACCTTGATTTGGCCAGCCTGTTTCTGTAATGATGACAGATTTTCCTTTTGCTACTCTACTGACAATGTTATGCATTTCATTGAGGTATGCTGTTGCGTTATCTATATCACAACCTTCCCAGAAAGGATAACAGTTGGCTAAAATCACATCACATTCCTCTACCAACTGAGGGTTTTCTACAAATTGGTAGTAGGCATCCACATAACCCACCTGAATATCGGGAACAGCGGTTTTCACTTTTCTTACATAAAATAGCAGCTCGTCTAAAGTGAGTTCTTCTCTTAATAAAACTTCGTTACCTACCACTGCGATATCTACCATTCCTTTTTTAGCCTGCTCAATAAGATTTTGAATTTCTAAATCATTTTGAGCTTTATCGGCACTTATCCAGGCACCTACTAAAGTTTTTATACCTTTAGAACGCGCTGATAACGGAATAAGTTCATTTCCTTTGGTGGTAGAAAAGGATCGAATCCACTTTGTATATGGCGCAATTACCTCCATTCTATGATCTATTTGGGTACCTGTTAACGTATCCCGTACATCCTGACCTTCCCTGTAAGGACTAAAACAAATACCATGTAATCCCTCCTCTAAAGTTACTTTAAAATGTTCGGATAATTCTGTAAGCGTCACATCCATATTGACATCAGTTGGATACTTAGATGTTTCTTCAAAAGAACCCAATGATTGTAACTTATTTAATTCGTAATAAGAAGAACTTACCGGTTTGGTTTCGGGTTTTTTTCTAAGGGCTAGCGCTGCACTAATTTCTAAAGATCGTTCCTCGGTCAGATCGTAATTGCGCATGATCCACATGGCACCTAGTGTACCTGCTATTGGCAAACCTGAGTAAAACAATCGTATTCCTGTAATAGCAGCTTCAGAGTTAACGGCGTCTGGTACAAATCCCACCATTGACATAATAACACCGGTTAAAAGTCCTGCTATGGCAAAACCAAATTTGACCATCCACCAATAAATAGCCCCAAAAACACCTTCTCTTCGTTTTCCCGTATTTAATTCATCTATATCAATTACATCTGAAGTCATTGACATCATAAGAGTAAATAGACTTCCTATACCAAAGGAAAAGAAAGGTAGTGCAAATAAAAACAGGTAAGGTTTACCTGGAACAAATAAAAACCAAAGCATCACATAACCCACTACTGATATACCTTGTGACCATAAAAAGGCATTCTTCTTACCTAAAATTTTGGACATTTTTGCAACGGCAGGTATGACCAAAAAGGTAGTTACCAATGCCCCTATACTTCCTAACAATGTAGGCCAAATACCAGCTGCAGCTGTATCTCCATTAAACAAATAATAAACTACGATAAAAAATGAGAATCCTGCAACTGTATTAAAAGCGTTAAAAATTAAGAATGTCGAAAAACAAAGTTTTTTAAAATCTTCAATCTTAAAGGCTTCTTTAAAATTATTGATAATTTGTTGAACACTGCCTCCTATTGTCTTTATAGTTAGTGGAGTTAAACTATCATCCTTTAAAGTAGAGGTACTTTTAATAAAGAGGGCCGGAACCATGGCTAAAATAGCACAAATAACACCCACCCAAATAGCTATAGTTCTAGTAGCAACAGCACCATTCTCAAACCACGAAGGGTCATACATGATCACCCAAAACCAAGGAGCTATTACCCAAGCCCATTGCCCTATCCATTGTGCAACCGCCATAATGTCTGTGCGCTCATGAAAATTATCACTCATTTCATAACCCATAGCTACGTAGGGAACACTGAATATGGTGAGACCTAAATAGAAAACTAGAGACCATATCAAGAAATAAATAAAGTTATAACTTAAGGAGTCTACTTCGTAAAGTTGCCACATCAGACTAAATGAAATTCCCATCATCACCGCTCCTATAAAAACGTATTGCCTGCGTCTACCCCAAACTGATTTTGTATTGTCTGAAATAAACCCCATAATTGGATCGGTAATGGAATCAAATACTCGGGGAAGGAAAAATAACACCCCCCACATCCAAGTAGGAAAACCGAGATTCTGAACTAAAACCACCATAAAAATACCTAGTGCCGCGGGGAACATCTGGTTGGCTAGCATTCCTATACCGAAAGCAACTTTTTGGCCAAAATGGACTTTATGAGTAGTACTGGACATAATATTTAGTTTTTAGTTGGTATAATAACGGTTTGTAAGCTCTGTGGGCCTAAATGAATGTTGATCACGCTTTCGCGAAAGCGCAATTCATAATTTTTATCCTTCATACCTTCATTAAAAATAACAAAGGCAATACTGCCGTCCAAATTCTTTGCAGCGGTCACCATAAGGTCATTGTCTGTAAATGCTACATCAATAACTTGAGCGCCTGGACGAATGTATTTACTAAAATGTGCCATGGTATAATAAAGAGGAGTGAAATACACCTCATCCTTATCTGGATCTACAATTACTGGTGCAACACACCAATTTTTAAACCAGTTAGGCCCACCTTGTCGGTCTAAAACCATATTCCAGTCCACCCATCCATCTACCCAGTTGTTCATACACCCAATGATGTCGCGCGCATAGCGGTTTACAGGTGCATATTTTGGGTGCAAATACTTTTCTTCTTCACGCGCCCAGTCCCAGCCCCAATCGGTAGCTTCTTTAGACCAATACCACTGATCGTCTTTCCAAGCCGGCACTTCTGAATCTATACAACCTTCTGTCTCGATCAAGTATTTATCTGGCGCTTTATGATGTGCGTATTGTAAATATTCAGGAAAGTAATCATAGGTGCTTTCATACCAGTGAATGGCAGTACCGTCAAAATACTTAGAAGATGCCTCATCTCTATACATTTCATCAACCCATTCTTTAATACCTGCTCTGTTTTGATCATAACCTAAAATAACTTTATCCCCATGCCCGTCAGCCTCTAACTTAGGTCCTAAATGAAACTGAACAAAATCGGTCATTTCCTTGGGAGTATAATGCATACTTTCCCAGTTGTTCCCATTTCCGTGCGGCTCATTTTCTACCGTAAACCCCCATATAGGAATGCCTTCTGCTTCATAAGCATCCACGTATTTTGAAAAGAAAAGTGCCCAAGTATCATAATATTTAGGCAATAACTTACCCCCTACCCAATCCTTATTATCCTTCATCCATGGTGCTGCGGTCCATGGGGAGGCAAATAGATTAAAACCATCTTCAGATGCTGCCATAGCGTCCTTAATCATCGGAATTAAATCATCTCTATCCTCTTCTATACTAAAGTGTTCTAGGGTCACATCGTCTTCCACTGGGGAATAGGAATATTGCGCTAAAGAAAAATCACAAGAATTCATGTGGGTGCGCGTAAGCGAGTAATTTGCTCCCTCTCGAGAAAAATAAGCGTTAATGATGGTATCCCTGTTTTTTTTACTCAATCGATTGAGTAAATAGGCAGAGGACTCTGTAAATGCCCCACCAAATCCAGTAATAGTTTGATAGGTTATTGCTTCATTAATCGTAATTACCGTAGTGCTGTCCTGTACTTCAAAAGGCATCACTTTAGTTAGATGATTACCAGACGCAGAAGTCTCGTAAACTTCAACAACAAGTTTTTTCTTTTCTACAGGCTTTTCACTTTTCTCTTTACAACTTAACATAAGAAAGGTGAATAAACAAATTGTTCCATATTTACTATATTTCATTTCGTGGTATTTTATCCTTCTTCATCAATCTTCTCCAGTTATTTTATTTGAAAGGTGGTAATAAGACGTCTTTCATCAATTCCTCTTTATCTCCATTGTAGGTTTTAGTAATGGGCTTACCCCCTCTAGTTAACCCTTTAAAAGTTTGATCATCAACCCTATTCCATAAGGCATATTTTGCTTTACCATCAAGGGTAAAAAGCCCGAAGTGATTTTCAGATCCCAGTGCATTAGCAGCATCTTTCCATCGCTCATCAAAGGCCTCAAAATAAAAACAAGAAATCCCTTCTTGATTAGTCCATTCTCTCATCAAATGATAGAATTTGGCGCTTTTGTATTCATCTGTAGCTCTAGAACCATCTGGCCCATAATGACCATTTGACACCGAAGCCCAACCGGTTTCGCCTATGTGAACAGGCTTATCAACACCTAATACCTTCATATATTCCACAACACTTCTGTATTGTGATTTTGCATAATCTCTTGCGCGTCGCATAGCGGTATCCATTTTTTCATGAGTTGTCAAGCTTTTTTCAAAGCTTAACGTTCCCCAGAATACAGCATTATAGTGGGTATCATGCATAGGATAGGTGTGCAAAGAAACATAATCAACCGCTTTTAATAGTTTTGTCAAGTCTGGTGTATGATAAATATAATCACCACCTCCCCAAGAGGCAAAATTATCTGAACTCGTAATCCATAAATCTTTAGAGAGCTTGCCTTTTTTCTTCAACCCCTGCAAATGGTTGACCCATTTTAAAATAACAGCAGGCTGCACATAATAACTGGCGGCCCATTTCACCATAGCTTCATTACCTACAGCGATTACTTTCACAATATCAGGATATGCAGAGGCTAAGGCCACTGCTCTAGCTATCTCTCCAGCATTTGCCTCACTCTCTAGGTGGTGATCTGGTTCTATTCCAGTCCAAGCATTTTTACAATCTATCCATGCTCCAAGCATGACGTACATTTCAAAATTTGAATCTTCCTTCTTAAGCTCCTGTATCGCAGCGAGAACATTGGAAGCATGTGGTAGATGAGGTTGTACGTTATACGTGCGCAAGATTTTTATCCCCATGGCTGCCATGATTCTAATATCTTCCTTAAGCTGGGCAATTGTAGGTTGCTCTTCTCTAGAAATCCCTCTATAACCCCCATAAGAAACAGCTTGATAATCTGGGTTACCCAAAATATCTGCTGCATTCATTTCTTTCTTCTGCTTCACTTCTTCCTGTTCTTTTGGTTGATAACCGCAACTTGCTAGAATAAATAAGTGTCCTACTACTATTCCTATTTTAAAACTGCGATTGATGTTCATTGGGTTAGTTTTAATTTTCGCTTTCGCGAAAGCGAATTAATACATGATCTATGATTCCATAACCTATTTGATTAGCTTTACAATGATATGATTGATCTCTGCTGTACGTCGAAACAAACTTTCACTGGTTGTTTTATCCAATTTTAATTCCTCAAAGGTTTTTTCTGTACCATCTTTATGTACCACTTGTATACTTTGTTGATGAGACTTCGTATAGATCACTGGAACCTGGCAATAGGTAAATGCCAGAGATCCTTGACTTACGGCAATGGCCTGTTCTTTTTGATTCACATCTATATAATTGAAAACGTCATCTTCTGCTAGAAACTCTTGTTGTCGCAACAAACTAGGTTTAAAAGCAAGAACACCATCAGAAACAACGACACCTAACTCCCCAAAACGGCTCAAAATATCTTCTTTTACCTGTCCCGTCATACCTGGCTGTTGAGCGCCTTTTGTTGCCGGTGTATGTGAGTAGGGATCTGTAGGGACCGCTCCATATAATTCAGGTGATTTATGGGCACCTATCCCTGCCTGTATCTCGTAGTAATGATCAAACATCTCGCCTATTAACGCACTGCTTTCACCATCATTAACTGCTTTTAAACTACATTCTTGTACAGCAAGCAATAGCTTTGAAACCATATGCCAGTATATGGAACCTAATCCTTCAAAACCAAAGAATGTTCCAGATCTCCCCGTAAATGCTTTATGGTTAAAAACAGCTTCAAAAGTCTTTTCCAGCTGTTTTTGTTCCTTGTTGACAAGGCTGTTATAACGTCCTTTAGCTAGTTGCTTTAAGGCTTTTTTAAGGCTGTTTACATTATTGAAGTTCGAATTGAAATGATAGGCTCCTGTCAGATCTTGAACAATGACTTGTTGGTTATTATCTTGGAGCAGTTGTTGTAATAATTCAGACTTTGAAACCAGCTCTTTAGGAATGATGTTCTTTTCTTCAAATCCTGGTAAGTCTTTATTTGGGTATAGGATATAGCTGTATTGATCTTCTCTGAATAAGGCACTAGATTTTAAGGCGTTCATGACCTCTAAAGCCTGTTCTGATTTTAAATACCCAGAGCTTAAGACTGCCACTTGACCTTCTAACATTTCTGATAAATTAGAAATACTCACATCACCATTATCCTCGACAGTCATCAAATTATAAGCATGATACATTCCATCTTTACGCTTATTGGCATCGATACTATGATCTAAATATCTTAACGTAATTTCTATAAATTCCAGTAAACTATCCTTTGAAACATGTTGTTTCTCACCAGAAAAATTGTGATCATAGATGTTTTTTCTATAATCGCTCGCTGGCTGGGAGAGGCCATCAAGAATAGCTCTACGTTGGGTATTGTTAAGAGACCCATTTAGTACCCCTTGATGCTTTTTTAAAGTAGTAGTGACCGCTGTGTAAAACACCTCCAAATCTTTGGAAATAGCAGAAGACTTAATATCTGCCTCCTCTACAAAGTCTTTAAAGTAATTTAAGAAACGTCGTAAATAATACAGCGTTACCATAGAAACACCATTACCTACTAGCGCATTATTAGCATCATTCCATTCTGGCCTTTGAGTATTTAACCATATTCCAGCTTCTGGTATCAAATTAGACACTTTAGCAAGAATAGTAGCTAATAGCTTTTCTATTAGATTCACTTTATAAATGGATCCCGATGAGTCTCTTAATAACGAACCATCTGCACCCAATAGTTCTCTTCTTTCCTCTATAACTTCTTGTAACCGGTAATCAAAATCAATAGTGTCTTTAGGATCTTTTAAAATATCTACATATTCCTTAATTTTATAAGGAACATTTGCATAGACAAAGAGGTCTTCATTTAGAAAAGCAGCTAGTTTCCCCGGGTAAACATCTTGAATAAATTCTAAGAATTTAAGCAAATAAATGATCTGGTGATCTCCCCAATAACCGATATAGGACCACGGATCATCCTCTTCTATAACTTCCCAATCAAATCCACCTTTTGTAACTCGATATGGATTATAACCATCAAATGTTGTTGCGTTTAAAAATTTATGGATCATTCCATCTATAAACTCTGGATAAGAATGAGATAAAGCTTCCCAATTTTGGAAAATATCCCGCCAGTTTCCTTCATAGTCTAATATTTTAGAACCATCAATTTCACTGCGGGTATTGATAGAAAATTTATTCCAAGGACGGCTAGGATCACCATGTCTTCTACTAAACTTTAAAGGTAAGTACTCTATTACTAACCTTTTAAAATCTAGATGATTCTGAGAATAGGCTATTTGATTTAAAACATCTAGATTAAAATCTGATGGAAGCTCTAGCAGTAACTCTTGAGTATTTTCAAACACCTCCACATTTGCAGCTTCTAGATATTCTAAGAAGTCTTGCTTTTCAATAACATAGTTGTGATCAAAAATCCCCCCGCGCATGATATTGAACATGGTATTTGCAAAATGGCGGTTGTTGGTTAACGGATCTGCTGTTAATTGCAATCCGTCTGATGAGGCAACAAGGGCTACTAGTTTTTGAGAACCTAATTCGATGTCTTTTTGAATTTTTTCAATAAGATGTGCATCTTTCTGAATCTGGTTGGAGATATCGTTTATAGAAACAATATTTTGATTGACATCTGCTACAGTGTACCATACTTTAGTTTCTGCCGCAGGGAGTTGTACATCAGAAACGGTAAAATACGCTCCTTTTTCTGCCTTAATATCAGTCTCTTGCTTTACTGCTATTCCTTTTCTAAAGTTTTCTAATTGCAAGCTTGACAACAAGTAAGTAGGATTATCAAGCCCCAACGACCAGGCTATATTAGCTTTAAGTGCCTCACTGGGCTCTGCTTTATCTACTATAACTGCACTTAGAGCAATAATCCCAATACCCGTTACTTGTTGTAGTTCTGATCTTTTGTAGGCGTCTACAAGATTACTTGAGGCTTTTTGCAGGTCTTCCCCTACGTTTGCTGGCAGTATGTTTTGTAAACCATCCAAAACCGTCAATTTTAAAGAATCAGAACCCAGATTGATCAATTCAGATTTTTTGATAAATCCATACCTATCGCTTGAATTCCAATGATATCTGTAGGTAAGGTTGAAGTCGTGGTTGATCTCCTCAAAAACCAGCTTGTTGCCATAGGCATTTTTATACAGATTGCGTGTAATTTTATAAATACCCGAGTATCGATTTGAAAAAGGCTCCCAAAGGAGGTCTCGATTCTCATTATGAACTCTTATGATAGTTTTACTACCCGTAATATCGTTGGACTCTGTAATCTTATCATCCGTGTAATAAGGAAAAAGAGCTGCATCGCTATTTTTGCGTCCTGCAGTTAGTCCCCCATTGCTAGATACAAACATCCAGTGATTGGAATCACTTACTATGCTCATAAAAAATGGGCGCATAGCATCGTGGTTAGTTATTTTGTAATATTTTTCGTTTTCAAAATCAACAAGGTCACCCTTTACCTTACTTTGATCAAAAGCAGCTTTTTGGTTTCCTAGGTAGGTAAAATTTTTATTCATTGGTCAATTTATAGTTTTTTCTATAGGTCTTTTTAGGGACTTTATATTAAAAGGAGTTCAAAGGAGGGATAGCTGTTTCGCTTTCGCGAAAGCGCAACAGCTATGTTTATTTTAATTCAAATTAATTTATAGGTTAAAAATTACTCATACACGCGCACATAGTCTACATGCATGGTTTGTGGATAAACCGTATTTAACCCAGGAGCACCGACAAACGTACCTCCAACAGCAACGTTCATGATGATGTAAAACTCATTATCATCAAACACCCAATTTCCAGTAACATCATCAGGGGTAATTTGATTATAAAGCACGTCGTCTATATAATAATTTACGTATCCTGGACCCCATTCTATTCCATAAACATGAAAATTGGTGTCTAATCTATCGGTAACTAGGTCATATTGTTTAGTTATTGCTTGACCTCCTGAATAACCAGGACCATGCATGCTGCCATGCACTATGGTTGGTTCCTGACCTCTATACTCCATAATGTCTATCTCCCCTATTTGCGGCCATGACTGAGCCCCGTTGTTATCATCCCCTAACAACCAAAACGCTGGCCACAATCCTTGTCCCCAAGGCAACTTTATTCTAGCTTCAAAACGACCGTATTTTTTTTGGTACTTCCCTTTTGTAAGAATTCTAGCCGATGTGTAATCAGCACCTTGAAAGGATTCTTTAAGGGCCGTAATTTTAAGCACTCCATTTTCAACCACCACATTTTCTGGACGGTCGGTGTAGTACTGACGTTCTTCATTTCCCCATCCAGGTATTCCTTCGGCCTCACCGTTTCCTATATCAGCTCCCCATATCAATGGATCAGGAGCACCATCTATATTAAATTCATCTTGCCATACAAGATTATTTTTTGTTGTAACTTGTTGTTTATCATCAGGAGAACAACTTAGGGTAAGCATTACAGAAGCAACGAAAATCCCCAAACGGAGTATAAATTTAGTATGTATCATTTGAAGTGTAAGGTTCATTATTTTTGTTGAATTTGACATAGTTAACGACTAGTTGTAGTAATAGACATTATCGAGATAAAAATTTCTCAATGAAGAAAAATTAATGTTTTCATAGATAATAAGTCCTATATTATCCCTATTAACAAGAGTTAAAGGAGCATCGATGCTCACCCAGGTGTCTGCGACTACTTGATTGCGACGTACAAATATTTGTTGTCTAGAATCATCTCCCCCATTATCGACCCCGTTAGGACCCCAATCTTCTATAGATATCAAAAAGTCAAAGTTATTTGGAACTGGTCCCGGAATATACAGGTCAAAGTGCACCATCGTCATACTTGAGGCATCTACTAGTGGATTAGCCGTTTGAGTACCAACATAATTAAAATTCGTATAATTCAAAATATTATCTCCATTCACTGAAAAATCGGCTGATCCAGTGGAAGAACCAGGAAGCCAGAATCCATTATAATAGTCTACAGGAACATTGGTGTACGCATCACTAAAAATAGAAATAACATTATTTGGATCTCTCGTAGGTGCGGGTGGCAACTGAAAGTTACCTTGTGAATTAATTGTTAACGAACCTGCGGCATCGTTCCCCGCAAGGGTAGCCGTAATCACAGAAGTTCCTGCAGCCGATACCGCGATATTTCCAAATGGATCGACAGCGGCTACGCTAGGATCAGATGCTGTAAAATCATAATAACTTGGCGCAACTGTGATCACTTGTTCTAATCCAGAAGCTAAGTTAAATGTTTGTATTAAACCCGTAACCTTTAAATTAACCCCTATAAAAGAGCTGGTAGAGGCATCCTCCCCATTAGAAATAGCAGGTCTAGGTTGTGCCACAGTGGCTAAGTTTTCAAATTTGATATCATCCATCCAAACGATATAACCCGACCCTCCAGTACCTTGAGTTCCCATAGCATACCAAAAGGCACCGCGTTCCTCTACTAATTTTGAAGGATCTGGAATAGGTATGATCACTTTGGACCAATTCGTTCCTACATTTACATTATTTGCAGTAACTTGATATTTGTCTCCAAAAAAGTCTTGACCAAAACCAAATGCATCTACACTAACTCCTCGAGAAGCTTTTACCCAAAATGTTAGCGCATTAAATCCTGACAAGTCTCTTCCTGCACCGTCCACACGAAAAATTGCTCCAGCATAATTCCCAGTAGGATCCACCGCGTTAGGTACGTCTATACGTATAGAAGAATTACTTTGATAACCTACTTGACTATCCACAGAAAATGCATCTGGTTTTGAACCTGCAAAAGGCAAATAGAAATCACTTCCCATACTGACAAAGGTGTCCGTGTAAATCTCTCCTGTTTTTGAAAAGCCTGCTAGTACAGCATCATCTGATAAATCTCTTTCACAACTTACTGTTGTCATGAACACTACACCGAGTGTTAATGACATTTTATAAAAAGTTCTTTTACTAATTTTCATTTTTGTTCCTTTTTTATTTTAAAATTTAAAAACACAAGAGACGTTTAGCTTGTAATATTTATTAATAAACCAGTACGAGGGTCCAACAGCATTAACGAAACTTGTATAGCGTAATAATCATTTTTTTAATTGGGTTCCTTAAATTTCTTAATTATCTAGTTTATTTGATGCATTTTTATTCTTGCGTTAGGCTTACATTATCAATAGTTACCAATCCAGCTTCTCCATTAGAATCAAATAACACTCGAGCATCTGTAGCTCCAAAATTGGAAGCTATTAAAGTTAATTGATATTGCTGTTGAGTATCAGTAATAGCAACTGTCTGACTGTTATTAGCAAAAGTTCCACCACTTAATCCTATTCCAGCTATGATCGTTCTATTGCGATCTGACCAGGCGTCAAAAGTTAGCCGGTACGTCATTCCTTGGGTAATTTCTACTTTTTGGCTTAAATTCACTAGAAACGGCTGGTTAGAATTAGGATTGCTTATGTTTACTTGGTAATATGTATTACCTGCAACCGAAACCACTGGTGCAGGATTATTTTCATCCACGCCTTGGATCCAAGGATGAACTCCGTTTTCAAAGTCCCCGTTAATCAACAGTCCACTGTCAAACAATTCGTCAATTTGTAGGGTGTCTTCAAAACGAGCTGTTGCACCGTTGTCATTACTGACTTGGAGCACCACAACGTATGACCCTCCTGTGCTATAAGTTTTAACAGGGTTAATTACTGAGGAAGAGGTTCCATCTCCAAAATCCCATGCATAGGTACTTGCGTTAGTAGAAGTGTTTATAAATGTAACCGTTCCTGTACGTTGATTAATAGTTTGCGTAAATCTTGCGTACAGGTCATCACCAACAACAATATCGTCCTCATTGCAACTCCATAAAGCCATACTTATAAAAAGTAGGGCTATTGATTTAAAACATTTTAATGTTTTTATCATTTTAATATATATTAAAGTCCAATAAACACTAGCTATTCTTATTTCAAATTGAAATAAAAGGGCTGCTAAGGCTCTTTGACTGTGTTATTTTTGGTATACTCTTACGTAGTCCACGATCATCGTTTGTGGAAAAACAGTTTCTGTATTTGGTGAACCTGGTAAGTTACCACCTATAGCCACGTTAAGTATGATATAAAATGGATGATCAAAAACCCACTGACCTTCACCATTGGTTTCCTCCAATACATTTTGTTTGGTGATTTGTTGATAAAGCACATCGTCAACATAATAGTTGATGTAATCTGGAGCCCACTCCATCCCAAATACATGAAATCCAGTATCAAACCTGTCATTTTCTAAGACATATTTTTTTGAAATTGCATCTCCTGCAGCATACCCTGGTCCATGAGCACTACCAAAAACAGTAGTGGGCATATTTCCTAAATATTCCATAATATCAATTTCTCCACATTGCGGCCAAATATTTTGTCCACAGTCATTTCCTAATAACCAAAATGCAGGCCAGTAACCCTTTCCGTACGGAACTTTTATACGAGCCTCAAACCTCCCATACGCTTGCTCAAAAAGACCTTCAGTTTTGATTCTAGCTGATGTATAGTTAGCACCATTGAAAGCTTCTTCCTTAGCTGTGATTAATAAATAACCATTTTCGACGGTCACATTTTCAGTTCTGTCAGTGTAGTATTGAAGCTCATTATTGCCCCAGCCATCATTACCTGGTCCTTTACCTAAATCAAAAGTCCATAAATTGCTATCAAGTGTGCCCTCTATGTCAAATTCATCCTGCATCACTAAGTTATCAAAACTAGCAACTCGTTGTGCTTCATTAGGGTCACAACTAGTAAGCATCAAGAAGGTAAGTACTACCAATGATTTACCAATTAATTTTATCATTATTTTTCTAAATATGCTGTCCATAGATCTCTTATTTGATAGTGATTATTAACCCTTCTATGGAGTATAGAAGTATATATTATCCAAGATAAAATTGGGTCCCCCTGCCAAAATAATTGCGCCTAGATTATTTTTCTGATTAAGAATGCCACCCGTCAATGGAATATCGAAAGAATTCCAACCGTTGACAGTTAAATTTCCTGTGGTGAATCTGTAATCTGCATCATCGCCTTCAGGTTGTCCTGTAAAAATATTGGTATTAATCACTCCATTAGCACCAATATCTCTAATTTGAAATTCAACTTGAACACCTGCTTGCTGCGCATATACATCCACATGCATAAACGACAAAGCAGATGCATCTACTGTATTATCAAAAATAATACCTGTGAAATTGTTATTGGAGTAAATTAACACAGAGTCATTATTTGCAGTTACCACCGCAGCTTGAGTGGTAGATCCACCAAATCCTGGCTCAAAATTACTACTGGTTGCATTAGTATACTCGTCACAAAATATAGATGTAACATTAGAGGAAGGCAATGTTGGGATAGGCGCCGCAGGTAAAGCGCCGGTAGAAGTTACTTCTAAGGAACCACTAGCTAAAACACTACTGATAGTAGCAGTAATTAACGCCGTACCAGAACCAACAACAGAAACTATGCCTAGTTCATTAACGGTAGCGACACTTGTATCAGAGGATACAAAATCAAAATACGAAGGAGCTGCTTGAACAGTTACATTCTCACCTGATGCTATATTAAAAGTTTGTGTTAATCCAGAAATCCTGATAGATGAGCCTGTAAAGGATTGTTGCACTAAGTCTTCCCCATCCAAAATTACAGGATGTGGTTGTGCAATGGTTCCCAAAGTTTCAAATTTAAGCTCATCGATCCATAGCGTATACCCCAAACCGTTAGTACTTTGTGTACCAGCAGAAAAAATAAACATTCCCTTTTCTTGAAGGAGTCTTGAGGCATTTGGAATTGGAATCGTGTACTTCCTCCAATCAGTAGAAAGTTGAATATTCTCTAAACCTACTGCATATTTATCATCTACAAAATCAGTACCAAAACCTACTAGACCAACTGTTGCTGTTAAAGATCCCTTTGCCCAAAACGTTAATGCATCGTAGCCTGTAAGGTTACGACCGCCGGAACGATCTTTAAAAATACCTCCTATATAGCTTCCGTTAGGGTCATTAGGAGCGGGAACATCTATACGTATAGAGCTAGTACCGGCGTAAGCCACATTATTATCAATACCGAAACCTTCAGTATTAGCACCTTGAGCTGGATCAAAAGAAATGAAAAATTCGTCAGTAAGATTGATAGGATTATCTGTAAAAACCTCACCTGTATTAGGAAAAGTAGCTACAACAGAATCCTCTGATAGATCTCGCTCACAACTAACAATTAAACCTAGTATTAAAAATATAAGGCTTAAGTCCTTAAAATAAGTAGGTTTTCTATTTTTCATTGCTCATGTGTTTAGTTACCTATATTGATATGAACATAGGTTCTTATTTCCCACTCCGTTCCATTAGGAAATCCTACAGCACTAACAGGTGGTAATCCAAATTCAGGGGCTTGATTAGGAGAGTATCTAGGTGAATTCACATCCATAGACCTCCAAGTACCTCTAATACCTACTACGGTACTAGGTAAGATAAACCAATCTGGTTTTCCAAGACTTGTTGAAACATCCAGCATCAATTGAACAGGATAAGTTAAGTTAAAATCTCTATGATAATCAAAAGGCCCCCAATCATTGATCTTCACGTGAGTCTGTATTTTCATTTTATTATAAATCATTCTTACATCACCACCATAGCGAGTAATTGTTCTTTCACTATCACCATTAGCTTGCCCATTACCGTAGAAGAAGTTTCCGATAATCCCTAAATTAGGACTTAATTTAGAAACTATTCTTGTGTGAGCTTCCCACAAATCTTCAGCAGGTGCCGAGTTAGGGAAGGCAAAGAACGTACGATTTGCTAAAAATCCGATATGCGCATCTTGAGTGGTAGGAAGGTGACGAAATACAAAGCCGGCACTCATGGCAAATTTTGCATCCTCAGCTCTATCATTGTCCCATTGATACATCCATGTTCCAGGTGTTGGATCAAAAGTCAATAACAACTCTCCAGCTGTAGTTTCTCTATTTCCTCTCACTGCAAATGGATCATCTAAAACGTTTCTTAATGCTCCTGGAGCGTCCACGTCATTTGGCATAGCGCCTACGATAGGTTTTTGCCATAAAAAGTTAGGTGCTATTTGTAGGTTTCCGATGGTATAAGTCATCCCAGCTAAGAAGTTAGATTGGTTTCCACTACCGTTATCCTTTAATTTCCACCCGGTAAAAGTTTGTGTAGCATCTGCTCCTCCGTTGGCAACTAGTCCCATAACTCCACCTTGCATATAAGCGTTTACTTTTCCGCCTTGATAAGTAACTTTTGCTTTACCACCCCAATTGTCTGATGATTGAACTTTATCATTCTTGACTTCTCCTGCATCCATTATTTGAAAAACACTCCCATTAAGAGGATTTCCTCCCCAAAGGCCACCAAAAGTAAATCCAAATTTACCAAAGTTTCTTTCTACTACTAATGTAGCTCTCTCTGTAGGATATGCAGGTATGATACCACTTCTCACCTGATTTTGATCAAGCACTCGACGTCCGTTTTCATCCAAAACCAGTTCTGTTTGAAGATCCCTGTGATAAATACC
>Ga0136655_1000036_pt1 | contig 50299 bp, 37 predicted proteins | sample CPBDNA_2_FD_94863 | JGI IMG/M metagenome (GOLD analysis project Ga0136655, IMG submission 94863) | Freshwater to marine salinity gradient microbial communities from Chesapeake Bay, USA - CPBay_Spr_15_0.8_DNA (version 2) | ecosystem: Environmental > Aquatic > Marine > Coastal | place: USA... | reverse complement strand
CGTGACTATACAGGAACGAATATGAAAGTACGCGCCTATTATTTCGACCAAGGAATATTCAATCCAACTCGAGTAATCCGAGGAAGTGAATCAAGTAGAACGGTGCAAACCATTTCGAAAGAAGAAGTTCCAGTGAATAGAGCGGTTCTTGAGCCGGCTACTTTAAAAATGCTGAGCTGGGTATCGTATGAAGGAACGATTGATGGGAATTCTGTTACCCTTCAACCCGTTCAAACGCAAAGCAGCTTCATTACGTACAGTCTTCAGATCGACCCCAACTTTATTCATCCTGTCACTTCGATGCCCATTGCTGCAGGCGACAGCCTAGAGGGACTTCCATATTATCGTGTCGATAGAGGAAAGTTCAAAACAAAAAAAATGGTGGTAGTTCAAACTCCCAATGGTCAACTTAGAGTGCAGTCTACCAATTACAATGCAGGTATTGTAAAGTGGTTGCGTTTTGAATGGCCTTATGATTTTAATTTAAGTATTCCTGAAATTCAAAGTGTTCCAGATATCAACAATGTGTATTACTACGGATATATTGACCTTGGAAGTTATGGATGGAGCTTCTATACTTATGGGCGTAAAGACGCATGGCAAAGAAGATACTTTGGCAAATTGGTTTCAACTAGTCCTATTTCTGCCAATGCTGGTGTGGGCATTAATGTGTATTACTGGAATAAACTTATTGCGGATAAATTCTATCCTGGTGGGAACTTTACTCAGCAAATTGTAGACGAGTCTGATTTTAATCAATTACCTCCCGTTACTAATTTTAAGGTGGAAGTAGTTTGCACTAAAAACGATAGCATTCGTATAAATCCAACGGTGGATGCTTATACGGAAGTAGGTGGCTATGCTCAAACTATTCGTATGAGAAATGGGCGCTGGGCTACGAGAGGAGTTGAATTAAATGACCCTATTGACATTAGCATTCAATTTAGAGACTTCAAGTTCGACACTCTCTTTACCGTAACTCAATCTGAAAACTTAATTCGTTATTACGCTCAATCCAACGACGATGTTTGTGCGTTTTAAGTTCTAATCACCCAAATGAAAAAGCTACTCCTTCGAGTAGCTTTTTTTTTGCAGTTTCTAATCTGGCAATCAATGGCTTCACAAATATTTTCATTCGGTTTACATTGTTTTACATTCAAAATAGACTTATTAAAATTGCTTTTCAGACATTTCCCAAAGAATGCAAAAGCACTATGAATGCTATGCAGAAAACATTTCAAAACTCTAATCCTATGTTTAAAGTCAATCTCCATTTTTCGGCTCTGTTGATCTCCTCTCTCTTGATTACCTCTTGCAATCAAAGCAAGGCTTTAGAAAAAGAAGTAGAAACAACAGCAGCTGAAAAAGAAATTCCAGCAGCAAAAAGAACCAAGAAACCGCACAACTACGGAGGATGGTATTGTCCCGATAATTTCATCCGATTTCCGCCTATGGATATTGCTGAACTCAACTCATTATCCGTTATCTCAGATCGCTTACCAACGGAAGAAGAGACCCGAAGCGGTCAATCGCTCATGTATTTTGATGCTTTAGAACATCCCTTCGCCATGCCGCTGAACATTCCTTTGCCGAGAGTGGCCAGAATGTATACGGAATACAATAAATTGACTGAGCTAGTGATTGTTATTCAAGCCGTTGTGATTGATAACGATACTATAGTTGGATTTAGATACCCCAATGGTGGAAATGGTTCTGCTCGAATAAATGAGGTAGATTTTCTGAATGAGTCAGAGGTGGCCGATTTGGGTTCCAATCCATTTGTCTATATCAAAACCGAATTAAAAGCATCCAAACAAGAAATATGGAAAGGCATTTGTCAGACTGCTTTTGCAAAGAAGCTCGGCAAGAAATTCAACAATAAAGCCCTCTTTGAATCGGAATGGAACGATCGAACCAGCACCGACTTGCTGTATGAATCTGAAAATGTAGTAGCAAGGGGTGTGCTAGCCTCGCTCTGGGGGAATCTTTATCTGCAAATAGACTACGATTCAAGCGGATTTCACTACTCAGAGAAAATATTGGTTATCGACAATGAGGAAAAAAATACATGCGAACTTTTTCTCGTAACAGGTCCATATCCGCAAGGAATGGATAAAGAACAAAAGCGCTGGAATGCATGGATGGATGAAGTAAAAAAGACATCTCTCCGCTAACTCAAAGGACACAAATTGCGAACAGAGCCAAACTGACAACGGACTCAAATGCAAGCTTCTAGACTCAGTGTATTGAGTGATATGAAATACTATTCTGTTATTAAGGGCGTGATTAAGTCTTTTATTCTATGATCACGAAATAGTACAAAGACATTGTACGCCAAATAAATCACTCGTTCACCAGCTGACATCCTTTGATTGGGCTATTATAAGCTTAGTCCACAATAAAGCCGATTTTGGCATTTTAGAAGGGTTCTTGAGTGAGCTCTTTTAGCAAGATAGTGTTATTGAAGATGAACATGATTGCTATTTAAACAAATTCTAAACACAGAGTTTAGTTATGATGTAATGCATTGAAATAAGACAGAAGTGCACTATGTATGAAGATTCGTATTCTAGGGATTGAATCTGTCTCAGATGCACAGAACACAGCGTTCTTTTTGCACAGGCCTTAGCCACTTTTTTAAGATGACATCCTTCATGTCTTGGAATAAAGGACTTTGATCGCTAACGATCCGCTAGAGCGGGCTGTTCTCCGTTTCCAACTCAAAAAGGCGAGCAAGCTCCTATTCGCTTATATTGGATTGAACTAAAGACGTTCTAAAAGGTTTGGACTTACAACTTAAATAGAAAGTCGGCCTTCCCTATTGGCCAATACTGATTGCTTCTAAATCCATGATTAAAACAGAAAACTTCGATAAAGTTGAAATTACGTCTGCAGAGGCTCTAAGGGAATGGCTCAATGAAAATCATACTAGCGCTTACAGTGTATGGCTTGTGACTTATAAAAAAAGTGCTGCAGACAAATATGTCTCTCGGTGGGACGTCTTGGATGAGCTTATTTGTTTTGGTTGGATAGATGGAATACGAAGGCAGCTCGATGAAGACCGAACAATGCAACTGATCTCACCAAGAAAAACCCAGCATTGGGCGAACTCCTATAAGGAACGAGCGGCGGTACTCATTGCTGAAAATAGAATGCACTCAGCAGGATATAAATCCATCGAAATCGCCAAATCCAATGGATTATGGAATTTTATGGATGATGTTGACCAACTAATTATTCCAGAAGATTTGCTCAAGGCCCTCCGTCAACATACAGAAGCTTTGGCCTTTTTCAATTCAATCAATAACTCCAGTAAACGTTTTGTTCTTCGCTGGATAAAACTTGCCAAAACTCAAAAAACCAGAACGCAAAGAATAGAACAGCTGGTTGAACTATCCGCGAAGGGTGAAAAGCTCCCTGGTAGTTAAGAGGCCAACTTCTTCTAATTTGCATCTCCTGTCTGTGAGAAAAATTACAGTATCAGATAATACTAGCAACCCAGTGTATTCAATGCTCTTTGCTTCCATAACTTAGAAATTAGACGCTGAAATTCCTTAGACCCAAGATCCATCCACCTAAAAACGCATCTTCATTCTAGCGATCGAATGTAATTCAACTCAACATCCCTTGTTGCGGGCGGAAGAATTACAAAATCGCGCTGATTCATTATTTCCAAAAGAGCAGTGTAAACAAAAATGCCCTCTTCTTCTGTCCATTTTTTTAAAGCCCGTAAGTCTATGATTGTCCATTCAGAAACATATCCTTGCTGAAAAAAGGGATTCCGCTCTTTCAGCCAAACCGAGCCTCCTTCCGAATTGTCGAAATAGCCATTGGGCTCTTCTTCATCAACATAATACCGAAACATAAAATAGAGATTCAGATCTTTCGCTTTGGTAGCCTTTGCAAGGTCTGAAACCTGCTGACCTATGTCTTCAATGCCCAAAGGTGAGAGGCCTCTTAGGGTATGAAAGGCGCCCATTTTGATCAAGACCTTTGAATTTGGAATGTAGAATTCCTTCAATTTAGATCGCATTAAATTCCCTCGCATGGCGAAGCTTTTCCCTCTATCTTTTCCATTCATTTCATAAATTGAAATACTCATATTGATGTCGCTAATTATTTGTTTTATTCTGGGATTAGCAGTATCTAAGGAATTAAAAAAAGACTGAACCTCAACGGATTCTCTGAAGACTTGAAAGAAAGGAGGCGCTGCGTCTTTGCGGCTTAAAGCATACTGCTCAAGCAGAAAATCAACCGCTATAGCATGCAATGCTTTGCTTTTGTGATTCGAATTCAACGACACTAATTCGTCGAAAAGGAGTGGGTACGAATAAAAATGTTCTTGATCTATTCCACAAAAAATCATTTTGTGTTTCAAGGCCGTTTCTATGAATTGAGCATCTTCTACTCCTGAACAAAAAGGAACCGGAATGCCTTGTAAACGCTTATATTCTTTGGATAAAAAGGCGGAAATGCCCCTTTCTACATCCGAAGCTGCTTGCGCCTCTCTGAGAAGGATTTGTAGACTGGTATTCCCATTCTCGGTTATAAAATGCCGGAAGCCAAAGTCATGTAGAATAGGTATAAGGCAAGATGTGAAAATAGATATATCGGCGTTTTCATGGGTCTCACCCAAGAGAACAAACCGAGCATCTTCACATTCTTCCAATAAAGTCTTCGCACCTGCACCCTTCATTTGAAAGTTTTCGATGGTGAAATGCTGCGTAAAGCCACTCACATTTTCAGTGGTCAGAGTATCTTGAGCGGATACCTCCAGTACGGCGTAACACAATAGATATAAAAACCTAAATTCCTTTGCTATCATATGGCTCTATTCTTTCGGTTCAAACTCGTACTACTCATCTGTGCTGACGTTTTCATTCTTTCTAAAAAGCTTCTGAATCGAGTTCCATGCCCTGCGGTAAAAAGGAGCTCTTTCATATATCGCAAATTCAATAATCTCTGCTTCCCCAAGCATACGAACATCAAGTACTCTATTTGATCCATCCAAGGAGTTAGCCCTCTCTATTTCCACCTCAACTGGCTCATATCCAAAGTATACATAGCGCAAATACAATTTTTCGTTTGTAGAAATCCATTCACTCAAATCAATACTATAATAACCATCTACATCTGCCGAAGCGCCTTTTTCCTTTCCTTTTACTATTGCATTCGCAAAGGGCAATGCATTTCCCTCTAAGTCGGTTATCCTGCCTGAAATAACCAAACTTTCTTCTTTTGACTTCGCCGAGTCTCGGCTCTGCACAGCCTCTTTCTCATTAAAATGGGTATCTTTTACTCGCTCTTCTATGGTGATCGGGACCTTCTGCTCTTGTGCGTCCACCTCTAAGCTTAAAACACTTAAAACTCCGAAGTACAGCGATGCCAAGCGGTTCTTTTTCTGCTTCACCCCATCCCTTCTTTTGGGTTCTAAAAGCTGATCTTCTCTATACAGTCCGCATACTTTACGCTCTGAAAAAAGATGTGCCCGGGCAATTTCCGCATCGCTGGTATTTCGAAAATCCAAAATGGTATTGTTGCACTTCGTACAAAGTCGACCTCTTTCCAATTGAGGCATCTCTTCCCAGGCCTGAGGGCATCGCCTCAGTTTAGACAGATTTACCTTGTTTGGTTTGCTCACTCAATGCTGTTTTTAACGATTCTAAACTAAGACTAAAAAGTGCCCTATGCAAAGTGCGATAAAGTTGGATCGATAAAGGCATCCATCTTATAAGTCGTTCTCCTATTTGTGAATTGCGGAACAAAACAAACGAGGACATGTGGACATTGTCTTGGAAATATCAAAAGCATTCGAAATGGCATTTTTTTGGTGGATGGAATGCAGCTCCACTTAAGAAGTTTTCGAAACAAAAGCGACTTTAGGCTAGACTCAATCTTCTGTAAGGCAAAGATGTACTACTTGAAAATCGTCTTCTTCCTTTCCGAACCAAACCACCGCAAATTCTCCTTCAATGGCTAGGCCCATGGCATTCCACTTCACCTTTTTCCAAACACCCATATTCTCGATTACCTGTCTATGTCCCTTGCTACTTTTCCAACCTTCTAAAGCGCTTTCCGGACTCATATCTACCGATTGATAATAGGCAATTTCAAAGCCATCACCAACATAATCCGTTAGTTCTCTAGGTTTATTCCACATACATTCTGCACTTTGGTTATCGCCAGTGTAACAGCATCCCTTCCAACTTCCTTTCTTCGACCAGCTGTGCAAATTGCAGCGGTTGTTCTGAGGACTGTTTTCAGCTAAATCGTAAATATGGGTGCGCGCCACCTTCATCAAATTGCCTGAAAGAGCAATAGGTGGAAGTTTCAGACCTGCTCGATGCGCATTGATCAATTCTGCCAATTTAAATTCAGCCCTGCTGAGGCATAAGCTGTCGTTATCCGGTTGGGCAAAGCCGAAGCTAGCCAATAAGAGTGCTAGGAAGAGAAGTAGTTTGCGCATTGCTTATGAACGACAGAAAATAGATCTTGGTGTCTTAGAGTGCTTAAGTGAATTTAGAAAGAGTACCAACGATTTTTTCGAATCCCAAAAAGAATCAAGCACAAAGGATCTGACAATCTATTTCAAGCTCTTGACCTAAATCCTTCCTTCTACAAAATACATATCCATTTCCCCTTTTCCCTTGGCTTGAATTTTACCTCTATGTATACAAACAAATGAGTCTTTCACCCATTCATAGGTGGTTCCACTGATGTTCACTTTGCCTACTTCGCCACTGCTTTCCATGCGACTGGCTGTATTTACTGTGTCACCCCATATATCGTATTGGAATTTTTTAAGTCCCACGATGCCTGCTACAACAGGACCTGTATGCACTCCAATACGGATTTCAAAAAAGGGAAGACCTTGTTCTATCTTTTTTGCTTTCCCTTTTTGTATCACCTCAACCATTTCCAAGGCGGCATGAAGTACATCTTGGGCATGCGTGTCATTGGAAATAGGTAAACCTCCCGCAGCCTTTTAGGAGTCTCCTATGGTTTTTATTTTCTCTATACCGTATTTTTCACAGATGCGATCGAATTCAGAAAAGCAAAAGTGCAGGTCTTTGACCAGTTCTTTCGGGCTCAACTTCTCGCTAAGGGTAGTAAAGCCTCTAAAGTCTGTAAAGAGAACCGTTACAAAGTTGATGAGCTGAGCTTCTGAACTCCCCTTTACCTTCAGTTCTTCTGCTATTTCTTCCGGCAAAATATTCAGTAGAAGATCATCTGACTTTTTCTTCTCGATAAAGAGTTCTTCTGTTCTTTCTTCTACCGTTTTTTCCAACTTCGTCTTTTCATCCCTCAATCGTTGTTCACGCCATTTGATAATCAGAAATAGCACTGCAAAGAAAGAGACCGCGTACATCAAATACGCCCACCAAGTGCGGTACCATGGGGGTAAGACCTTAAATGAATACGTAATTGGCTCAGACCAAACACCATTGGCTGACTGTGCTTTTATTTTAAAAGTATAGCTTCCCTCATGGATATTACCAAAGCGAACATTGGATTGATGGGTTATAGGGTTCCAATCTTTGTCGTAGCCTTCCAGTATATATTGATACTTAACCAAAGAGGGTCTATCTGTTTCAATGGCGACAAACTCAAAGCCTATTTGGTTGTGTTCATAGGGGATTACCAGATGTATCGGCAAGGAATAAAATGGTGTAACTCCATCGAATTGAAGATTGCCAAAACGTTGCCGCATGGCCTCCCTTTCTGCTGTATTCATCTCACTTCCAAAGAGAAAAACTTCTTCTACTATATGAGCAGGAGCTCTAACGACTCCAATGGAATCAAATAGTGAAGGCTTTTCCTTTAAAGGCTCGTTTCGGGCAGAGAGCAAGTTGTGCCAAGAAATATCTTCATCCTCAATTTTAATAGATTCGATGATTAAAGTAGGTGGATCTAGATCCTTCCGCAAGGCCTCCGGGTTGAAACGAACGAGAGCTGTTTTTTGAGAGCCCGTTCCTAGCCATAGAATGCCCTTGCTATCTTGGAACAGGCAGTTTTGTCCAATATTCACCGCTTTTACAGGAAACCCATTCGAAGTGTTATAGGTTTCAATCTCCCTGAGCTGAGAAAGCGCATCGGTTGGCAAAAACAATGTGATTCCTTCATTGGTGCCTATTGCCATTCTTCCGTCCTCTAACTGAAGTACATGGCATACAAAATTGTCTGGCAATCCGTCCTTGGTTGTAAATGTCTTAAAAAGGGAAGGGCTCTTTCCTAGAATTTCAAGTTCAGCTGCTGTGTTGCGACTGCTATCTTTTCTAGCCAAAACCGATGCTTTTGCTAGGTCAGACAACTGCTTCACTTTTTCTACTGGCGAACACTGAGTCCTTTTTCTGTACCGAACCAGAGATTGCCTATTTTGTCTTGAAAAATCGACAAAATGGCATCGTTCGTCAAACCATGCGCGGTGGATAAGTTTATGAACGATTGTCCATCGAATCGGCTTATTCCTTGACCCAAAGTACCAAACCAAAAGTCGCCATCTCTATCTTGCTTTATGCTGTAAACATAATCGTAGGCCAATCCTTGAGCACTTGAAAAGTTGGTGAAGCTTTCGGCGCCTGAGAAGAGTGAATCAGAAGGATTGTATTTACTCAATCCTCTTCCATTGGTACCGAGCCAGAGGTTTCCAGATTTATCCTCAATCATACACATCACATTATTGTCACTTAATCCTTGCTCCGTTGAATAGTTTGTAATGGACTGAGCTTCATTCTTGAGTGAATTTCCTGGATTATACTTACTTAGCCCGCCTCCGAAGGTTGCAAACCAATACGCACCTAATTGGTCTTCGACAACTCCCCAAACACCATTGCTTTCAAGGCCTTGGTCTGTAGTAATAGGATTAAAACCCTTACCATCGTAACTGCAAACGCCTCCATTCAAAGTACCGAACCAGAGTTTCCCTGATTTATCTTCCGCAATACTATATATAAAATTATCGGGCAGTCCGTGAGCAGTAGAAAAGCTTGTAAAGGCATTACCGTCGTAGCGACTTACGCCTCCTCCATCGGTACAAAACCATAGGTTTCCTGCTTTATCTACTGTAATGCTCCGAACAAAATTGCTGGCTAAGCCTTATTCTGTTGTAAAACTTGTGAAGCGTGCTGACCCTAAAGGATTAGATAGAGAGGGGTCATAATAGCTCACACCTTCTGAAGTCCCGAACCAAAGAACTCCTTGTTTGTCTTCGGCTATACATATAACTGCATTACTTATCAAACCGTGCTCCAAGCTAAAGTTTGTAAAACTTTCTCCATTGTAACAACTGAGTCCATTGTTTGTACCGAACCAGAGATTACCTGATCTATCTTCCAATATTTGAGACGTATAATTGTCTGGAAGCCCATCCTCTTCGTAAAAATTGGTAAAGGTTTTGCCATCATAACAACTCACACCTTCATCAGTACCAAACCAGAGTTTCCCTGTTTTATCCTCCAAAATGCTAATCACAAAATCTCCTGCAAGACCTTGTTCCGTAGAAAAATTCGTGAAGAGATGTTTTGCAGTCTTTTTTAGTAAATCTTTGGGGTTTAGCCTACTCACTCCACCTCCTTCGGTACCTATCCAAATACTCCCAGATTTATCTTGGAATAGGCTTGTTACGATAGAATGTGCCAAGCCTTGTTCTGTTGAAATAGTTGTGAAGGTTTTACCATCATAGTAGCATACTCCCGTTCCATAGTTTCCGAACCAGAAGTTCCCTGAATGATCTTCTAATAGAACCAAAATAGCGTTGTTCGAAAGGCCATGGGAATTGGTAAAGTTGGTAAACGACTTACCGTTGTACCTGCTCACGCCACCTCCGAAAGTACCGAACCATAGGTTTCCCGCTCTATCCATCATAGAGCTCCCTAGCGCATCTAATGCAAGACCATTTTCGCTTGTAAAGGAGCTAAAGTCTGAAAGGCCTCCGTGACCCGTAATAAATGGATTTCCTGAAGAATCTAGTCTTGCTTGGCCTTCATTGTTACGTAAAACAGCCAAATCTGTTCTTAGCTCGTTTTCAATTAAATGGTATGCGGGCGGCGGCATACTGTCTAAAACAATTCGCTGCGGTTGCAGACTATCGGGCAAGTATATTAATTTGAATTGGAGCAAGGCTATCTTGAGAAGTAGCATTGTAGGTGCTCTCGCTGTTTTGGTCTGCATTGCATGCGTACAGCAAGAGTGCTATGGTAGATAGAACCAGCCTTTTTATCATAGGAGATAAAAATACTTTTAATATCGTTTAGGCGGCTATTGGATTTCTGAATTCTTCCTTTATGGAACAAAAAAAGCATACTCTATTCTCTCTCATTGCTTTACAAGCTTATGGGTTCTATGACATCCGTTTCGTTCAAGTCGAAGGAGATAAACTCCTTCTACCCTATCCTCCATATCTATTTCCGTTATGCTTTGGGTAAGGGTTCCTTTCTCAATCTTTTGGCCGAAGGAATCATAGAGGCTAAAAAAGCAAGTTTCGCTTGGAATATAGCCAGGGATTTCTAAAAAGAGGAAATCTCGTAATGGGTTTGGATAAATCAGAAGTTCTTGGCAGCTGGCTGTTATTCTAATTCCCGTAGGATTGGAAGCTTTCCAGCTTTCTTTTAGACGAAGGTTTTCTTGATTAATGCCCGTTGTATAGTATACATCTATGCCGTTGCTAAAGCTCATCCCTCCCTTCCTACCAAAAGAGGGAATGGGTTCGTACTCTTCCCATAGTAGGCTGTCTCGATTGAAGCTCCACATATCGTTGTAATAATTGGCGTTGCTGTCGACACCTGCAAGAACCAGGAGTTTGTTCTCCACTGCCTGCAAAGAGGAATGCATTCTTCCAGCAGAAGGAAACTCACTCAATTCTATCCAGCTATCGGTAGCCGGATTGTATTCGTAAAGCTCATTGTGGTATTGATTGTTTTCATCCCTTCCAAAAATCAAATAGCCTTTGTTGTTGAGAGCCACTCCTGCGGCTCGAAATCGGGATCCAAAGGCCAAATTGTTCTTTTGTTCCCAGATATTCTGTTGGATGTCATACGCCCACACTTCATCCATTGCCTCCTCCGTAGAAGTCTTTCCGCCAATTACATATGCAATGCCATTTAGAACAAAAGAAGCAGAGCCACTTCTTCCAACCGAAGGCAGAGAAGCTTGCTCAGTCCAGAGGTTTAATTCTAAATTGTACTGCCATAAGTCGTTCAGAAATACCCCAGTTTTTACTCCACCAAACACATATCCGAAGTTGGAAGAAGAGAATCCCGCAGCATATTGCCTTTCCATTCCACTGGGTAAAGAGGCAATGGGAGTCCATAGTAGAGTTGAAAAATCGAATGAATAAAAATCGCCTGTTTCTGTCCAGCCCGTTTCGTACCCTGTGCCGCAAAAAGCCTTATTTCCGATTACAAAGGAGAGTCCATCGTCTCGTTCAGTAGATGGAAAATCAGCAACGGATTGCCAGATTTGAGAATGGAGAGATGAAAAAGTGAAAAGCATAAAGAAAGCGACAAGCATTCTGTATTCATAGAAGTGTAAAATCTGCTTCTTAAGAAAACTATTCATAGCTTTGGTTCATCTCACCCATAAACTACAATTGGATAGATTTCGTATGCGAAGGAATTGGATTGGATTTATTGGGGAATTGCGAAGTTCTTACCCCAAAACCCGCAGAGGCACAATGCATTGCGTTTTACGAGGCCTTTCGGCCACCGCGGAAATAACGCTTTTGCCAATAGGCTTCGCTTAGGTTGCTCACCATTACTCCTTTGCTGCTGCTGGTGTGCACGAAATCGCCATCTTTTAAATAGATGCCCACGTGATCAATTCGCCTGCCATTTATCCGAAAGAAAACGAAGTCTCCTTCCTGTAAGTCCTGCTTTTCTATTGGAGTTGATTCTGCATAAATATCCTCTGCTCTGCGGCCTTGCAGTGGACTGTTATATACCTCTTCGTAAATCTTGCAAACGAGACCCGAGCAGTCTACACCTTTCTTCGTACTCCCTCCCATTCTGTGGGGAACACCCATCCAGCTCTCAATATATTCATATAAATCTGAATTCAATTTGGTAGTTTCGCGTTCATCCTCCTCCACCTTATCTTCCGTACTATTTGGCTTCGCGTCTTCTTTATCCTTATTTGAAGACTTATTTGTCTTGCCGGCTTTGCGCTCTTCCCAGCTATATCCCAGATTCGTAGAGCCCCTTTCTGGACTGAGCTTCTTCTTAGACGAACAAGAAAAAATGCCAAGAATAGAGACTGCTAACAGAATCTGAATTCCTATTCTGCGCATGCTCCTTATTCTTGGCATTTTAAAAAGAGGGTATTGAAAGAGTGGATTATTCCTTATTCTCTTTTTCTTTTACAAAGTTATCAAATTCAGTAGGCTCTTCCTTGATTGGCCAATAGTTGTTGCTGCGGTTGCAATCTGCAAGTTCTCTATACGGATCGATCTCAACGGCCACTACCCTTCCTTCTTTAAATCGGAATGATTTGGTGAAAGCATCTTCGTTGCCAATCCAAACCTCAGCGGGGATGCGCACCACCTTATAAGCTCCCGACTCGAAGTGAAAGCGCAAAATTACCGGCATAATTAATCCGCCTACATTCTTAATATCGAGCTCTACATAATGCCAATTATCTTGTAGCACTGCATTTTTTCGAACCGATTTAGCTTTAAGCTTATCTTTTTTAGCCGCGTAGATAATAGAAATGGTATCGGTTGCCACCGGATCTCTTTCTATGAATGTAGACACAATAGCCGTATCGTTGCGAATACTTCCAATGTCTCTAAAATCGCCACTATCTACTGAAAGCCAAGCTTCAGGAATAATGGGCAAAGGATTTCCACCTAAGGAATCGTAAACACGAACATCACTCAGTTCAAAATCTACATTATCAACCGTATAAAACCATCCCCTCCAGAACCAGTCGAGATCTACAGCACTGGCATCTTCCATGGTTCTAAAGAAATCGGCTGGAGTTGGGTGCTTGAATGCCCAATGCTCACAGTAGTACTTAAAGGATTTATCAAACAGCTCTCTACCCATAACAGTTTCTCTGAGGATATTCAAAGCGGTAGCAGGCTTGCCATAGGCATTGTTACCAAACTGAATGATGGATTCACTATTAGTCATGATGGGAACAATGCGCATTTTATCTCCCTTCATATAGTCAACCGTATTCTCCGCAGGACCTCTTCTTGAAGGATAGTTTCTATCCCACTCTTGCTCTGTGATGTATTGCATAAAGGTGTTCAATCCCTCATCCATCCAAGTCCATTGTCTTTCGTCTGAATTTATAATCATAGGGAAGAAGTTGTGTCCTACCTCATGAATAATAACACTAATCATTCCGTGCTTGGTACCTGCAGAATAGCTTCCATTCGCTCTAGGCCGTCCACCGTTGAAACAAATCATGGGATATTCCATTCCAATCTGGTTGGAATGAACCGAAATAGCTTTAGAGTAGGGATAGTCAATGGTGTATTTCGAATAAACCTTAATGGTGTGCGCCACAACACGTGTCGAATATCGCTCCCAAAGCGGATTACCTTCTTTGGGGTAATAGGACATTGACATCACGGTTTTTCCACTGATATCGGTAGCCATCGCATCCCAAATAAATTTTCTTGAGCTTGCAAAGGCGAAATCGCGCACATTTTTTGCTTCAAACACCCATGTTTTACTTCCACCCGTCTTTATCTTCTCTTGCTCTACGGCCTCCTCTTGGGTAACAATAATTACAGGCTCTACAAAGCTCTTCTCGGCTTTCTTTAATCGCTCTTGTTGAGTTTTAGTTAGAACCTTTGAAGCATTTTTCAAATCGCCCGTTGCAGCCACCACATGATTATTCGGCACTTCTATAGACACTTTATAATCACCAAAGGGAAGAGTAAACTCACCGCTGCCCAAGAACTGTTTGTTCTGCCAGCCATAAACATCGTTGTATACAGCCATGCGTGGGAAGAACTGCGCAATGGTGTAGAGATAATTTCCATCTTCTTCGAAATATTCATAGCCCGATCTACCTCCAATCTGCATTCGATCGTTAATGTTGTACGACCATTCTACATGCATTACAAACTCTTCACCTGTCTTCAACGGCTTGTCTAAATCCACTCGCATCATGGTGTAATTAACCGTAGTATTCAACGGCTTTCCCTTTTTATCCTCTGCCTTGTGAATCTTAAATCCACCTGGAAAGCTCGGAAACACTCTCGACATCATCCAAGATCCTTCCTCTTTTGGCAATTTCCCACTACGGGTCTTTGCGGTTAAACCCTCCTTGTCTCGAACATTCTGATCGAGTTGAATCCACAAATACCTCAATGGATCGGGGGAGTTATTGGTATAGGTAATTTGCTCCCTTCCACTAATTGTCTGCTTATTGTCATCGAGTTTTACCTCAATAATATAGTCGGCCTTTTGCTGATAATAGGCCGGACCTGGAGCTCCCGAGGCCGATCTATAGAGAGAGGGAGTAGGCAACTCCTCTTCTAATTGCTTGAATTTTAAGTGACTAGTGTTTCGATCGCTTTGTGCTTTCAGCGTACCGAAGCCAAAAATGGCTAGGCCAAGGAGTAATAGAGTTTTCCTCATTCAATAAAATTTATCCGTATCAAAGCTAATAGATAGAAAATTAAATCCAACTACACCTTTATAAAAGGCAACACTTGTATCGGGAAGCGGCACACCACCATTTATTTATTGAATTCTTCTATCCCTACCTTCTCTCAATAAAATCAAACAAACTCTCTGGACAGAATAATATTTTTAAATCTAACTCAGTTCGATTTAAAAATTAACATCAATGTAACTGAGTTGGATGTACTTTTGCCACCCACAACAACTGCAATCATGCGCAATAAATACATCGACTTAATAGATCAGACCTTTGTTTGGCCTCAAGAAGAATTTCAATTAGATGGCGAATCCCTTATGTGGAATGGCATCTATCTAATGGATATCATCAAGCAATACGGAACCCCATTAAAGTTATCGTATGTGCCAAAGATTAGCCAGCAGATTCAAAAAGCGAAAATGCTATTCAATGTTGCTATGGCGAAGGCAGATTACAAAGGCAAATACAACTACTGTTATTGCACGAAGAGTTCGCACTTCTCATTTGTGTTGGACGAAGCCCTTCGGAATGAAATTCATTTAGAAACCTCTTCCGCATTCGACCTCAATATTATTGAGACATTAATAGAGGAAGGAAAAATTGGTAAAAAGCAATTCATAGTGTGTAATGGATTTAAACGTCCGCAATACATAGAGAACATTGCTCGAATGGTAAATAATGGCTTTGAAAATACCATACCCATTTTAGACAACAAACACGAATTGAAGCAATACGAGGAGTTGATACCGGGCAAATTAAAAATGGGAATTCGTATTGCCGCAGAGGAAGAGCCCAAATTTGAATTCTACACCTCTCGTTTAGGCGTTGGTTACAAAGACATTGTTCCTTTCTACGAGCAGCAATTGAGAAACCACGATCGCTTTGAGCTGAAGATGTTGCACTTCTTTATTAATACAGGCATAAACGACACGGCTTATTATTGGAGTGAATTGCTGAAATGTGTGAATGTGTATTGCGACTTAAAGAAAATCTGCCCTAGCTTAGACTCATTAAACATCGGCGGCGGATTCCCCATTAAAAACTCGCTCTCTTTTCAATATGACTATGCCTATATGGCAGAAGAAATTATTGCACAGATAAAGGCTGTTTGCAATGAGAAAGGAATAAAGGAGCCCCATATTTTTACTGAATTCGGCAGCTATACTGTTGGAGAGAGTGGTGCTATTCTCTTTTCGATAATGGATCAAAAAAAGCAAAACGATAAAGAGAATTGGAACATGATAGATGGATCTTTCATGACAACCCTTCCGGATGCATGGGCTATAAACAAGCGCTTCATGCTCTTGGCAGTAAACAATTGGAATAAAGAGTATGAAAGGGTATTACTAGGCGGACTCACCTGCGATAGCGATGATTACTACAACTCGGAGCAGCATGCCAATGCCATTTACCTGCCCAAGTTCGACTCTGAACAAACTCAATACATTGGCTTCTTTAATACTGGAGCGTATCAAGACTCCTTGGCAGGATATGGCGGAATTCAACACTGTCTATTGCCGGCGCCTAAGCACATTGTAATTGACGAAGACGACGATGGAGAGATCCGCACCCGACTCTTTGCGAAGGAGCAGAGCTACAAGAGCATGTTGAAGATACTTGGCTATTAATACCAGAAATAAAAAGAATATGAAAGGACCTGTTTCACAATTTATTGAGCATCATTATAGGCATTTTAACGCGGCTGCATTAATGGATGCTGCTAAAGGTTACGTTACCCATTTGGTAGAAGGTGGAAAGATGATGATCACCCTCGCAGGTGCTATGAGTACTGCCGAACTTGGTGTAAGTCTCGCCGAAATGATTCGCCAAGGTAAGGTGGATATCATTTCTTGTACGGGTGCAAATTTGGAGGAAGATTTAATGAATCTCGTTGCACACAACAGCTACAAACGCGTCCCCAACTACCGCGATTTAAGTCCTGCCGAAGAAAGAGCCCTCTTAGATGATGGCTTCAATCGTGTAACCGACACTTGCATTCCAGAAGAAGAAGCATTCCGCCGTTTGCAGAAGCATATCTACAAACTATGGAAAGATGCTCAAGACGCTGGAAAGCGATTCTTTCCGCATGAGTATATGTACCAAATGTTGCTTTCAGGTGTTTTGGAACAGTATTACGAAATCGACCCAAAAGACAGTTGGATGTTGGCAGCAGCCGAGAAAAACCTACCTATAGTAGTTCCAGGATGGGAAGACAGCACCATGGGCAACATCTTCGCCTCCTACTGCATAAAGGGAGAACTTCAAGCCTCTACTGTTAAAAGTGGAATTGAATATATGGGCTATCTCGCCGATTGGTATGTGAAGAATAGCGAAGGAAAAGGAGTTGGATTCTTCCAAATTGGGGGAGGAATTGCGGGTGATTTTCCGATTTGCGTAGTACCCATGCTATACCAAGACATGGAAATGGAACAAATCCCCTTCTGGTCTTATTTCTGTCAAATCTCCGATAGCACAACCAGTTACGGTTCTTATTCGGGTGCAGTTCCGAATGAAAAAATCACTTGGGGAAAATTAGATATCGACACCCCAAAATTTGTCGTCGAAAGTGATGCTACTATTGTTGCTCCGCTTATTTTTGCGTGGATTCTGGGAATGTAGATTAGGTAATTGACCTTATGGAAAAGAAAAGAGTAATCGTAGATTACAAAAACATCACTGAGGACTTATTAAAACTCCTCACAGATACCTATCCTTATGGATATGAAGATTTTGTGGTGAGATTTAAAAACGCCAAGGGAGAGAATGTTCAATCCATTCCTCTCGAAACCGACGACACCAAGTATTTGGTAAAAGTTGGAATTGAATTGGACAAAGTGGTTGAGGCTTTCCTCGACGACGATGACGATGGCGATGACGATAGCGGAGAGAAAGATTTAGATGTTTCAGATTCAGAGGTAGACGATTCAGACGATTAGCATTGTCTTTGTCTGCCTAGCACCAAATTCAACAAAAAAGAAAACCCCAAAACTGGGGTTTTCTTTTTTTTAGATGTAATACTTTACATTGAGCCATTCTGTTTCGAATTCGGCCCCCATTTTTTTGTAGAACTCAATGGCATCTCTATTCCAATCGAGCACTTGCCACATGGCATAGGCTTGCTTATTCTCTCTTGCATAGGCAATCACTCTTTCTAATAAAGCCTTACCAATTCCCTTTCCCCTATGCTCCTGCGCAACCACAAGGTCTTCTAAAAAGCTACATTCTCCTTTCCAAGTAGAAAAACGAGTATAACAAATCGCCATTCCCACACATTCAGAATGGAGGATCGCCACCCATCCGTAACAAATCTTCTTTTCAAAAAGACATTCAGTTAAATCCACTTCCGAGATAATCACCGCCTCAGGCTCTCTTTCAAAAACAGCCAACTCCTTTATCAAGCGCAACAAAGCCACTTCATCTCCCCTTTCGATGGGACGATATTCTATTCCTTCCATATAAAAGTCGATTGGTTTCCATTAAACAATACAGAAAAACGTCTGCAATCCTACTAAGAAAAAAGCATCCACGAGAAAATATTGAATTTAATTAAAGAAATTGAGCAAACTGATAGTGTAAAAGGGTTGATTTTTTCGATATTTGGAAAATATCCAAACCCCCTATAAATGAAACTGCCCTTAACACTTGGTGAATTCATCATTGAAAATCAACGCGACTTCCCCTATGCTTCAGGTGAACTTTCTCAACTACTTAGTTCCTTGCGTATTGCCGCTAAGGTTGTAAATCGAGAAATCAACAAAGCGGGATTAGCAGACATTAGAGGAGCGGCCGGGAACGATAACGTTCAAGGAGAAGCACAACAGAAATTAGACGTTTTTGCAAATGATATTTTCATTCGTTCTTTAAGAGCGCGCGGAGAAGTTTGTGGTGTTGGCTCTGAAGAAGAAGAAGACTTTATCTCTTTCAACGACCCCATTCATAATACGTCGAAATACGTAGTGCTAATAGATCCTTTGGATGGATCCTCGAATATTGATGTCAACGTTTCGGTTGGAACCATTTTTAGTATTTACCGAAGAGTTTCAGACCCAGGCACTCCTGTACAGATGCGTGATTTTTTACAGTCTGGAAGCGAGCAGGTTGCATCAGGATATATTGTTTATGGCTCAAGTACCATGCTCGTTTACACAACTGGCAGAGGGGTGAATGGATTTACATTCGACCCAGGAATTGGAAGCTTTTATCTTTCTCACCCGAATCTCACCATTCCTAGAAGAGGGAAAATATATTCGATAAACGAAGGCAACTATGTACATTTTCCTGAAGGGGTAAAGAAGTACATCAAGTTCTGTCAAGAGTTTAATCCAGAATCTGATCGACCTTACTCTTCCCGTTATATTGGTTCATTAGTATCCGACTTTCACAGAAATATGTTGAAGGGTGGAATTTATATCTACCCTAAAGGAACTACAGCACCCAATGGCAAACTTCGTCTGTTGTACGAATGCAATCCTTTGGCATTTATTGCCGAACAAGCGGGCGGAAAGGCTTCAGATGGCTATGGAAGAATTATGGAAATAGTACCGACGGATCTTCATCAAAGAGTGCCCTATTTCATTGGTTCCATTGAAATGGTAGAGGAAGCCGAAAGATTTATGAAACAGTACGCAGATCTAGTCTCTTAATTCAGAACTACCCTTTTTTAAATTGTAGCTTTGCCGCTGCTTAAAACTGTGCATGTCGGCAACAAAATACATTTTCGTAACAGGAGGGGTAACCTCATCTTTGGGTAAAGGAATTATCGCTGCTTCTTTAGCTAAGCTATTGCAAGCTAGAGGATATAGCGTTACCATCCAAAAACTAGACCCCTATATAAACATTGATCCAGGGACCTTAAACCCCTATGAGCATGGCGAATGCTATGTTACCGACGACGGTGCTGAAACCGACTTAGATTTAGGTCATTACGAACGATTTTTAAATCGCCCAACGAGTCAGGCAAATAATGTTACTACCGGTAGAATCTACCAATCGGTAATCGATAAAGAACGCAAGGGCGAATTTCTTGGAAAGACCGTTCAGGTAATTCCGCACATAACAGATGAGATCAAATACCGAATTAAGCTCTTAGGCAATACAGGTGAATTTGAACTGGTTATCACCGAGATTGGTGGAACGGTTGGAGACATTGAGGCTTTGCCTTATATCGAAGCCGTACGTCAGTTGAAATGGGAATTAGGTGAAGACTGTATGGTTATCCACCTTACACTTATTCCTTTCTTGGCAGCTACGGGCGAACTCAAAACTAAGCCTACACAACACAGTGTAAAGACTTTACTTGAGTCTGGACTGCAGCCCGACATCTTGGTATGCAGAACCCAAATGGCTCTGAGTGATGAGATTAAAAGAAAACTTGCCCTTTTCTGTAATGTTAAAAAGGAAGCGGTAATTGAGGCACGTGATGCAGAAACTATTTATGCTGTGCCCATTTTAATGTCGAAAGAACGCCTCGATGAAGTGGTGCTTAAGAGACTAAATCTGCCCTATAATAATGAGCCCGATTTAGATAACTGGAAGGATTTCTTATACCGTCTGAAATACCCTAAAGCCGAAGTAAGTATTGGGCTTGTAGGAAAGTATGTTGAATTAAAAGACAGTTATAAGTCTATTGCTGAAGCCTTTATACACACTGGCGCGGCAAATGAATGCAAGGTAAACATTCGTTGGATTCATTCTGATCGCCTAGAGTCTGTAAATGTGGAAGAAGACATGAAAGGCTTAGATGGAGTTTTGGTCGCCCCTGGCTTTGGCGAAAGAGGTTTCGAGGGGAAGTTGGAAATGGTTCGGTATGCACGCGAGAACAAGGTTCCTTTCTTGGGAATTTGCTTAGGAATGCAAGCTGCGGTGATAGAGTTTGCACGTAATGTATTAAAGCTCGAAGGCGCCAACTCAACTGAAATCAATCCCGAAACCAAGCATCCTGTTATCGCTTTGATGAATGATCAAAAAAGCATCGTAAACAAGGGAGGAACCATGCGCTTAGGCGCTTGCGATTGCGAACTAAAGGAAGGAAGCAAGGCATATGATGTGTATCATAGAAAAGTTATTTCAGAACGCCATCGTCATAGATACGAGTTCAACAATCGCTACTTTCAACAGTTCGAAGAGAATGGTATGCAAATGACAGGCATCAATCCTGATTCTGGCTTAGTAGAAATTGTTGAACTATTAGACCATCCTTGGTTTGTTGGAGTTCAATTCCACCCCGAATACAAGAGCACCGTTGCTCGACCTCACCCTCTATTTGTACATTTTATTGCTGCCGTATTAGCCTCAGCCCACAACCCAAATTAGACTATTGTGAAAAAAATGGATTTGAATACCATCATTGGTTTCGCCCTCATTGGCGTCATCCTTGTATGGTTTAGCTACACTCGTCCAGAACCAGAATCCCTTGGTAACAATCCCGAGACAGAAATTGCCGCAGACAGTGTAAACTCAATGGTGAACAGTGAAGCGGAGAGCTTTGAGGAATTGGAAAGCATAGATTCTGATGACTCTACTTTGTTTACCCAAAAGAATATTCAGAAATACGGTCTCTTTAACTCTGCTGTGCAAATAGAAGCTAAAGAAGATTTATTTACTCTAGAAAACAGCAAAGTGCGCCTGATTATATCTAGCTACGGTGGTCAGCTAATTAAGGCGGAAGTAAAAGAATATCAAACCTATGATAGCCTACCACTAGAACTAATAAAATTGGCAAACAGCCAATGGAGTTACGAAATGCAAGCCGAACGTCTATATTCTACTAAGAATCTATTCTTTGTAGGAGAAAAGATAGGTAACAAGCTAAGCCTCAGTGCACCACACTCATCTGGGAAAAGCCTTAAGATTCTCTATTCTCTAGAGGAAGATAGCTATGCATTGCATTTTGAAGTAAAAGCAGAAGGATTGGGTGTTACTCAATCGGGCTTCCAATGGGATATGGATGCCTTGCGCCAAGAATTGAACATTGAGGCAGAGAACCAACAAACTGGATTATACTTCGCCAACGAAGAAAAGAATAAAGTCGACAACCTCTCGCTTACAAGTCAAGACAGCGAATTACACGAGGACCTGAAATGGATTGCCTTTAAGCAGCAATTCTTTAGCTCAGTATTGGTTGCTAAAGACAAATTTTCCAAGGTAGAATTGGCTTCCATTCCTTTGGAATCTGAATCTAGCACCAAGCGTATGGGCGCTCGCATGAGCAGTTCGGATGGAGAGAATTTTGTGGTCGATTGGTACTTTGTTCCCAACAAATACAATACACTCAAGGAGTACGGCTACAATATGGATGAGCTTATTCCAATGGGCTGGGGAATCTTTGGCTGGATCAATAGAGGCGTGGTGGTAAACATCTTTAAGTGGCTAGAAAGCTATGGGATGAACTATGGAATCATCATCCTAATTATGGCATTTCTTATCAAATTAGTGCTCTTCCCTCTCACCTATAAGAGCTATTTGTCTATGGCTAAAATGCGTGTCTTAAAGCCTGAGATGGATGAATTAAACGAAAAATTCAAAGACAAAGACGCGGTAAAAAAGCAGCAGGCACTAATGGAATTGTATCGAAAAGCAGGAGTAAATCCATTAGGTGGATGCGTTCCCGTATTACTTCAATTCCCCATACTAATTGCACTCTTCCGATTCTTCCCTTCATCTATTGAATTAAGACAGGAAGGCTTTCTTTGGGCAAACGACCTTTCGACCTACGACTCTATTTACAATTTGCCTTTTACTATACCATTCTACGGAGATCATGTAAGCTTGTTTACCCTATTAATGACCTTGTCAACCCTGTTGTACACCTACTTCAACAATCAAATGACTCCGCAGAACAATCAGTTCCCTCAGCTGAAATACATGATGTACCTAATGCCTGTGGTTTTCTTAGGTGTCTTTAATAATTATGCTTCCGGCCTTAGTTATTATTACTTCATTGCCAATATGTTAACTTTTGGACAACAGTTTGGAATTCGCTACTTTGTGAATGATGAGGCTATTCATGCAAAGCTCCAAGAGAACAAAAAGAATCCAAAAAAACAAAGCAAGTTTCAGAAGAGACTCGAAGAAATTGCTCAAAATCAACAAGAGAGCGCAAACCGTAAAACACGCAGACAATGAGACACTTACTTCTTCTTAGCCTAATCCTTACGCTATTTGGTTGTGGTACTAATAAGTATACCAGCCTACTAGATACAACTAAAAATCAGGTGGAAGTGAGCTTAGATCGATCTCCTTGTTATGGAACTTGTCCTGTTTATTCTGTAAACTTCAACCTAAGTACAAAGGAGGCTACTTTTAAAGGATTAAAATTCACTCGGCTTTCGGGTGAACGAACATTTACTTTAACGAACGAAGAAGTATCGAGTATAATAGATGGATTAAAAAACTGTGAATATCTTGGCCTCTCCGACAGCTATGACGGAGCTATCTCAGACATTCCCTCTTGCACCACCGCGCTTATTATAAATGGTGAAAAATTGAAAGGTGTATACAATCGCTATGATGGACCTGATGCCTTGATCATTTTTGAGACGCATTTAGACAATATTGTAATGACCCATCTCGGTTCAATTAAATAAAAGAAATGGGGCACCTAAGCGCCCCATCTTCAAACCATGAATCGGAAAACCACAACCGAGTTCATGCTAAGGCAGGAAAGAATATCCATGCCTAGTTTTCCAGAGAAAGTATTTCTCGAATAAAACCTTGTTTACATCTCCCAAAAGATTTGGAATCATTACAGCAAATCCTCTTGGACGGAAAAGTTTATTGCCCAGAATAATTACTTCTTTGTTTCCTGCATCCATCACACAGATGGCTGGAATATCACCCCAAGATTTGGCCTTTAGTTTTCCTTTTCCCTTGTATACCCGAACAATATTCTCTGCTGCAATTTTAGCCGTCTCATCACTCGGATAACCTGTCTTGGGAGCAGAAAATGGAACCTTGCCAGCCTCAAAAGGCGGCTTAACATCTACCGCAATACCAGCGGCCCAAACATTCGGATAATCAGGGTGTCTATACGTATCGGCAACGGGTAAATAACCTGCTTTAGTTCCTCTTAGTGCAGGAGAATTTCGGATCATATCTACTCCTATGAAAGGAGGCATCAACATGGTAAAATCAGAGGGAAGAATCTCTCCACTATCCAATTCTACCTCTTTCTCCCTTACCTCCTTAATGGCTGTTTCTTTGCGGAATTTAATGTTAAACATTTTAAGAAATCCTGTTAGCATTGTTTCTGCCCCAGTCATTCCATCAATTCCAAAATGACCGATATAGGTTTCTGGAGTTACCCAAGTGAGCTCTACTTTCTTTCGAATTTTCTGACTTCTTAACCAAGCATCCATATTGAATAAGAACTCATACGCCGCTCCCATACAACCCGCATTCTGGGTGGCACCAATTACAATTGGACCAGGATTCTTCACAAAGGCGTCTAAGTGCTTGCGTATTCGCATGGCGCCTTCCGGTGTTCCTATATAAAAACCATGCTCTTTTAATCCAGGCACAGCATTAAAATCTACCTTCGGACCTGTTGCAACCACAAGGTGGTCGTATTCAAAATCTCCTTTACTGGTATTCACTAACTGTGCATCTGGATCGACAGAAATAGCCTCAGCCATAACGAAGTTTACATTCTTCTTTCTAAAGATTTCATCTCGCCGAATGCTAATGTCTTTTACCTCTCTACGATGAAATGGAACCCATATTAAAGAGGGTATGAAAAGAAAAACAGGAGATTTATCAATCACTGTCACTTCTACTTCTTTACCCAGCTTTCTCTTTAGTTCGAGGGCCGCGGTCATTCCCGCAAAGTTTCCTCCGATTACAATGGCTTTCATGATTTTATGGCTTTGATTCAAAGGTAGAATCGCTTCATTTCCATGAGGATGATGAATGTCACTTAGCTTTATGATTTTTTACAGCTTTTCAGGCGGATTGCAGCCTTCTGTGACTAATCAGGCCTTAACTCCTTCGGTTCGTTGGGGGCTAATTAGATACTTCAATCCGTAAAAGATGATATCCCGCTAGCTTCTATCCTTCTTTTAAAATCAGGGATTGAGGCAGCAAGTTGAAAAGACTTCTATTTTTATTTGGAAGTGCCCAAGAATAAGCTGCTTATATCTTCGTTGCAAAGTTTAATTTCATCGCCATATTATTGAGCGCCCTTCTTCCTAAACCTGATTTAATGAATCGTCTGCCTAGCCTTCCGTATTTCCTGTTACTCGTATTAATCCTAAGCTTATCGAGTTGCAAAGACTCCATGCAAAAACCTGAAATGGATCCTGCCTTTGGTGAGTTTATTTCGGCCTATACTTCTGGGGTTATTTCAAGCAAAGATGCCATTCTAATTCAATTGGCAAGTCCATATCAAGGAGAATTAAAAACATCCGAAGCCCTTCCTTCCAACCTATTGACATTCAAGCCTGAAATAGAAGGACAGCTATTTTGGTTAGACGATCGAAGTTTGAAATTCGTGCCTGCTGCACCTATGCCTGCCAATGAGATCTACAATGCCAGTTTTAAACTATCGAAATTAGTTGAAACACCTTCGCACCTAGAAACCTTCCGATTTCAATTCCAAATTATCGAACAAGGATTAAGCGTTTATACCAACGGATTAGAGGTTAAAGATCTTGCCGATCTCTCGCAAATGAAGCTAAGTGGATACATCCGCTTTTCAGACCAAATAGAATTAGAATCTATTTCAAAAGCATTTAAGGCAGAGCAAAACGGAAAGGAACTGAAAGTTAAAATTCAAAACTCCATCGACCGAAACTTTGAGTTCAGCATAGACAATATCGAGCGCGGAGAAAAGAGGAGCCAGTTGTTATTGAGTTGGAATATTGGGCTGAATCCAAAAGATTTAAAGGGAAGTGAAACCTTCGACATTCCTTCTATATCCGATTTTGAAGTCACCAAAGTTCAGGTAGAAAACGGGGCTGACCCTTTCGTGAAAATCTCTTTCTCAGATCCAATATTAGAAAGTAGTGTGGAAGGAATGATCTCGATTGAAGATACCGAAGAGCTAAAACATAGGGTTGAACTGAATTCTATCTTTATTTACCCTGGAACTCGCTTGCAGGGAGCCCGTCTGCTCACCATAAAAGGAGAAATCCAAAATATTGCGGGCAAGCCAATGGGTCAAGAATACTCTGAATCTCTGCTTTTTGAGATAGAAAAACCCAATGTACGAATTGTAGGAGACAAAAATATCATCCCCACTCAAGACGAGGGCTTGTTATTTCCTTTCGAAGCGGTTTCACTAAAAGGAGTAGATGTTTATATAACGAAGGTTTTCTCCAATAACATCCTACAATACCTTCAAACCAACAGCAGCTATGATGATTCCTACTACCTCAACCGAGTTGGAAGACATATTTATCGCAAGCATATCGATTTAAGAAAGGCCAATCCATCCAATCTATACACCTGGCAGCGCTACAACATCGACCTTTCTGAGATTATCCAAGCAGATCCTGGTGCATTTTATGAAGTAGATATTCGATTTAGTAAGTCGGATGGGCTCTACAAATGTGATGAAACAGCGAATAATCAAACGACTTTGCAAGAAACCAACGAAGGTTGGATCAGCGACGGGGACTATTTTGTAGATGATTATTGGGATGGATATGAATACGATTGGGAGGAATACGAAAACCCATGCAATTCTGCTTATTACAGTCCATACAAGAACAGAGCTAAAAAAATGGTGATGGCCTCCAACCTAGGAGTTACAGCCAAAATGGGTAGTGATGACAAATTGATGGTAGCGGTTACCGATCTTCTCACAGCAAAGTCGGTTTCAGGAGCAAGCGTGAAGGTGTATGACTTCCAGCAGCAACTTATAAAAGAAACTCAGACCAACAGTCAAGGCTTTGCCGAGGTGAATTGCAATCGTGAGCCCTTTGTGGTTTTAGCCAGTTCGTCTCAAGGGAAAACCTATTTAAAAGTAAACGAAGGCAATGCGCTTTCGCTTTCCAAGTTTGAAGTTTCAGGTGGAAGAGTTCAAAAGGGAATTAAAGGATATATCTACGGCGAAAGAGGCGTATGGCGACCTGGAGACTCCTTGTACTTAAGTTTTATTTTAGAAGACGAGAAGAAGATCCTGCCGTCCAATCACCCCGTGAAGATGGAAATGCGCAATCCAATGGGTCAGTTGGTTTCCAGCATTGTGAAAACATCTAGCGTAGACGGTTTTTACGATTTTAGAACGGCTACAGACAAGGAGGCTCCAACGGGCGAATACCAACTGAATATTTCGGTTGGTAATCGGAATTATTCTAAGATGATTCGAATAGAAACCGTTAAACCAAACCGACTAAAAATCGATTTTGACTTTGGAAAAACCATTGCAGGTTCTAATGAACTAAAAGGGACCCTTTTTGCTCAATGGCTTCATGGAGCAAAAGCCTCTAAACTCAAAGCCGATGTTGAGATGAGTCTTAGGCCCAAAAAGACTTCTTTTGAAGATTACCCCAACTACCATTTCGACAATTCCATAAAAGGAAACTATCAATCTTCTGAAATTCAAGTCTTCAAAGGCGCACTGAATGAAGAAGGCAAGCAGCTTATCACCGTTGATATACGCGACTATAAAGAAGGAGCGCCTGGTATGCTCAAAGCATCTTTCAACACCAAAGTGTATGAGCCCGGCGGTAATTTTAGCGTAGACTTCCATTCTATCGACTATGCTCCTTACGAACGCTTCGCGGGGATGCGAATACCCGAATCGAATTTATGGGGAAATGCACTCGAAACAGAAGTGAAGCATACGATTGAGATTGCTTCAGTTAAAGCCAGTGGAAAAGCGGGCGATGCCCGATCTCTTAAGGTTAAAGTCTATAAAATAAATTACAGATGGTGGTATGACCGCTACGATGGAGAGGAATATAACTATCTAAATAGCAGTGACTACAATGAAATTATTTCAGAAGACATAGGCCTCACGAACGGAAAAGGGAAGTTCCCAATGGAGATCTCAAATCAGAACTACGGCCGATATTTAATACACGTTGAAGATCCAGAAACAGGTCATTCTGCCGCGCAATTTGTCTATTTCGACTGGCCGTATTGGATGCGTGCCAACCGCCAAGACAGCGAAGCTTCAACCCTGTTGGGTATGAGCTCCGATAAAGACAACTATAAGGTAGGCGAAAAGCTAAAGCTCAGTTTCCCCTCACCCGACAAAGGAAGAGCTCTCGTTTGCATAGAAAATGGAACTCAAATTCTCGACAAATTCTGGGTGGATACTCAAGCGGGTGAAACGAAAATTGAAATTCCACTCACCGGAGAAATGGCACCCAATGTTTATGCACATGTTAGCCTTATTCAACCGCATGCTCAAACAGAAAATGATAGACCCATTCGGATGTTTGGCATTATTCCCGTTTTGGTTGAAGATCCCAATACGCTGCTCAATCCAATTATAAAAACCGATGAAGTCTTCCGTCCCGAATCTGAGACTACTATTACCGTGAGTGAAGAAAAGGGTAAAGCCATGACATATACCTTGGCCATTGTAGATGAAGGGCTTCTAAGTTTAACCCGATTCAAAACCCCAGATCCTTGGAATCATTTTTACACTCGTGAAGCTCTTGGAGTGCGCACTTGGGATATGTATGATGAAGTAATTGGGGCTTTTACTTCAGGAATGACAAAAGTTCTTGGAATTGGAGGAGACGATGAAGCAGCTGATCCTGGTAAGCAAAAAGCCATGCGTTTTAAACCCATGGTACACTATCTAGGTCCGTTCGAGTTAGCCGCAGGCAAATCGAAAAATCACAAAATTGCCATTCCAAATTACGTTGGAGCCGTTCGGGTGATGGTAGTTGCAGGTAAAAACAAAGCCTATGGTAAAGCCCAAAAAGAGGTAGCCGTTCGCAGTCCAATTATGGTTTTGGGCACCTTGCCTAGAGTGCTTGGACCCAAAGAGAATGTGCGACTTCCTGTTAACGTCTTTGCAAATGAGGACGATGCAAAAACCGTTAACCTGAGCGTTAAAACCAATGGTTTGGTTAAGGTAGTTGGAAAGAAATCTACCCTACTTCAATTCGATAAACCTGGAGAAAGCTTGGCTTATTTCGATTTAGCTACAGAGATGGAAATGGGAGTAGGGAAAATTACTATTGAAGCCAAAAGTGGAAATCATAGCGCCAAGTATGAAATAGAAATCGATGTGATGGCGCGCAACCCATCCCATACTGTGGTAATAGATACAGTACTAGAATCAGGAAAAAGTTGGAACCGAAGTTTCCAATATTTTGGTTTAAAAGGAAGTAACAGAGCCTTTGTGGAAGCATCTAAACTTCCAGCGATAAACCTAGAGGCACGGCTTTCTTATCTCATGGCCTATCCACACGGATGCGTTGAACAGATTACCTCAACGGTTTTCCCTCAAATCTACTTGAACAAACTAATGGATCTTACCGCAGAACAGCGAATGGAGATCGATCGGAACGTAAAGCATGTTCTAAACCAGTACCGTAACTATCAGATTTCATCGGGAGCATTAGCCTATTGGCCCGGATCAAATTATTCGAGCGACTGGGGTACCAATTATGCGGGCCATTTTATGCTTGAAGCAGAAGAACTGGGTTATGCACTACCGGCTGGACTGAAATCTCAGTGGATTCAATATCAAAAGAATGCCGCTCGTCAATGGGGACGTGGTGAGGAGAAAAACCACAATTATAATCAGCGGATTCAAGCGTATCGACTGTATACTCTTGCTAAAGCAGGTAAAGCCGAATTTGGTGCAATGAATGCTCTCAAAGCTCTTTCAAACCTAGATATTTCAGCTCGTTGGATGCTCGCTCTAGCCTATATCGATGCTGGTCAGAAGGAAGTAGCTTCTAGTGTTATTAAAGAGGCAGTACGCTCGATTCCAACTTATACCGAACTTTCGTATTCCTATGGTTCGAATGTGAGGGATGAGGCATTTGTTCTTCGCGTTTTAATTGATTTAGATTTAAAAACAGATGCAGCCAAACTGGCCCAAGGCTTGGCCAAGGAGCTCGGAAGCTCTCGTTGGTATAGCACTCAAACGGTGGCTTTTAGCCTTAGTTCTCTTTCATACTATTTGGGCGAAAACTCAAAAGATCAGGGACTAAAAGTAGATTTTACGCAGAATGGAAAGAAAAAAACCATTGAAACCGCAAAGTCTTTGGTTCAAGAAAAGCTACCGAATAAGGAGTTAAAATCATCCTTCCAACTAAAAAACAACTCAACACAGCCGATCTATGCTCGACTCCTTATTTCGGGCCGATCGGTAGAAGGACTAGAAAAAAGAATAGCCAGCAATCTTAAGATGGAAGTAAAATACCTAGACAACAATAATTCCCCTATAGACGTAACTAAGTTGAAAATGGGAACCGACTTTATTGCCGAAGTACGAATTGTAAATCCAGGGCAACGCGGACATTACAGCGAAATGGCACTCACACAAATTTTCCCTTCAGGCTGGGAAATCATGAATCCACGCATGATGGGAAATGAGAATACCGGAAATAGTCTGCCTACTTATCAAGATGTTAGAGACGATAGAGTATTGACTTATTTCAATCTTAATTCAGGAAATTCTACGGTCTATCGCATTCGTCTAAATGCCACCTACGAGGGACGTTTCTACCTGCCAGCCGTGCACTGTTCTGCAATGTATGATGACGAGATTAACGCCCTCGAACCCGGAAAATGGGTGGAAGTTATTCAACCTTAAGAAGAACATCCCACTCGAAGCGCAATAGACTGTGGTTAAAATAGCGATTGGAAAAAAATGGAAAAGGGCAATGCTTGGCGTTGCCCTTTTCAGTCTGTTGACAGCCTGGTTCTTCTGTCTTCCAGACACTCTTTTCAACACCCCATCTAGCACTGTTATTTTGGATGCCTCTGGTCAACTACTCGCAGCACAGATTGCTCCCGACGGTCAGTGGCGTTTCAACAGTGAAGATTCTGTTCCTTCTAAATTCGAGCAATGTATTTTAATCTATGAAGACCGAGATTTCTATTCGCATCTTGGCATCGACTTTAGTGCACTCGCAAGAGCCTTTTGGCAAAATATTCGAAACCAAAGCATTGTAAGTGGAGCCAGTACGATTAGCATGCAAACCATGCGAATGGCTCGGAATAAAAGAAAGCGAACCTATTGGCAGAAATCTATCGAAATAGCTTGGGCACTTCGGGCTGAGCTCAAATACACAAAAGCTGAAATACTGAAACTCTATTGTGCAAATGCACCCTTTGGTGGAAATGTAGTTGGATTGGAAACTGCTTCATGGCGCTATTACGACAAGCCTTCCAAGGAATTGAGTTGGGCTGAAAGTGCGGCCCTAGCCGTTTTACCCAATGCTCCAGGAATGATATTCCCAGGCAGAAATCCAGCCGAATTCTTACGAAAGAGAAATTCACTTTTACTCCGTCTTCAAAAACTAGAGATCATTGACAATCAAACCTATGAACTCGCTCTCTTAGAACCGCTTCCCTCTGCCCCTCTTCCTTTACCCATCCATTCGCATCATCTTTTATCTGAGGCAACGAAATCGCAAAATGGAAAGCTAATCCACACTAGCATACGAATCGACTATCAGAAAGAAGCCAGCCGTATTGTAGAATCACGACTGCTTGAACTGAATAAAAACAAAATCTACAACGCGGCCATTCTCATTAGTAACACAGCCACTGGGGAAGTTTTGGCTTATATTGGAAACGGACTTATTTCTTCCTCTAATGGTTTGGCGAATGATATGATTCAAACACCCAGAAGTTCGGGTTCTATTCTCAAGCCCTTCCTTTATGGTGCCATGTTGGAAAGTGCGGCCATTACTCCGCGCAGCCTTATTCCTGATATCCCTACCCAATATGCGGGATTTGCGCCCAAAAACTACGACGAAGAGTACGATGGCGTGGTGCCTGCCGAAGAAGCTTTGGCTCGTTCTTTAAATATTCCTGCCGTACATATGCTTAAGGACTATGGAATCCCCCTCTTTCATAAAAAACTAAAAGATATCGGATTAACTACCCTTTCATTTCCGCCTTCCCATTATGGATTGAGCTTGATACTTGGAGGTGCCGAAGTCAAGCTTTGGGATCTTGTGAATGCCTATCGCGCTATTGGTTCTAGACTATTAGTCTCAAATGAAAACCAGCTCTACTCCCATTTGCATTATGAAGCGACTAAAGATTTGAAAACAAGTGCCTATTCCTTTTCAAAATCTGTTTCTTGGTCTATGCTGGAAGCCATGGCCTTGGTGAATAGGCCTGAGGAAAGAGCCAGCTGGGAGTTATTCGGAGGACAGCAAAAAATAGCATGGAAAACAGGTACGAGTTACGGATTTCGCGATGCTTGGGCCGTAGGTGTTAGTCCGAAATTTACAGTTGGAGTTTGGGTTGGAAATGCTAGTGGGGAAGGAAGACCCGGAATTACAGGCCTCAATGCGGCAGCCCCTATTCTATTTGACGTATTTAATTCTCTGCCTTCTAGCGATTGGTTTAAGGCTCCAGTATCTGAACTGGCCTCAGTGGATCTCTGTGTGAATAGCGGAATGAGAGCCTCCAAAAACTGTGCGAGTATTGCAAAATATGAGATTCCAAAGGAGTGTCTCAAAACTTCCTCCTGCACTTACTGTTATGTCGAACATCTAGACCAAACTCGAAGGTTTCGAGTAAATACAAACTGTTATCCTCAAGGAGAAATAATCCATGAATCGAGGTTTGAATTGCCGCCTTTGCAAGCCTGGTTTTACAGACAAAAAACAGCTTTTTATAAAGAAAAAGCACCTTGGCATCCGAACTGTAATAACCAAACCGAAACCCAAGCCATTCAACTTATTTATCCGAGAAATCATTCCTCTATCTTCATTCCTAGAGAGCTCAACGGAGTGCAAGAAAACGTCGTTCTAAAGGCGGCTCATTTTCGAAGAGATGCCCAAATACATTGGCACTTAAACGACGAATACCTTGGAATTACTCAAAACTTCCACCATATGGAAATACAAGTACCCGAAGGAAAATACCTGCTTACCCTAATAGATGAACTTGGACTGGAGCACGCTCAATGGATAGTAATAAGGGAGCGGTAGCTATGGATTAGACGGCTCTATATCTTTCACACATCGGAAACCGGTATGACTCATTCCTGTGTCATACATACTTCCTTCCCTTCCGCTAGGCTTATAGTTTGAACAGTACTGTTCGCTGCAAATAAATGAACCACCTTTGATTACATGCTTCACAGCTAAAGGATCATTCGGGTCCTTCGTCTCTTTCGGACCTTTTGGATTTACCTCGGTGGTAGTATGACAGTTGTTCTCAAAATCTTCTACCTCGTAGAAATCAGAACACAACTCCCAAACATTTCCTATCATATCATACAATCCTTTCGCATTGGCCGGAAAAGATTTTACCGGAGCGGTTCCCGTAAATCCGTCAGAGCCCTGATTCTCATTGGGAAATGATCCCTGGAAATAATTCGCCAAGTATTTTCCATTCGGACTCAACTCATCGCCCCATGCAAATTCAGTATGTTCTCCAATCGGTCTGGCTGCCCTTTCCCATTCGGCCTCTGTGGGCAATCTTTTGCCCGCCCATTTCGCAAAAGCCTCCGCATCTTCATAGGCAATATGCACAACCAGATGGTTCTCCAATCCTTCTAAATCGCTATTGGGCCCTTGCGGATGCTGCCAATTGGCACCAATTACCCATCGCCACCAAACTGAATAATTGTCTAAGGGAACAGGATAAGAAGGTGGACTAAAGACGAATGATCCCGGTTGAAGATCTTGTTCTAAAGGCTTGGGCGTTCTTGGAGCCAATTGCTTTTTCAATTCCTCCCAAACTACCGGGCGCTCCGTTACGTTCGATAGCCCGTGGCCTCTACAAAATCCCTAAATTGAGCATTGGTTACTTCGGTCTCATCCATCCAGAAACCATCAACCACTACTTCGTGAATGGGCATGGCATCGTGTGTATTACTCTGAAACTTCGCTCCCATTTTTATACTTTCCACCTTCTATATACACCATTCCTTTGGGTCAATCGGTAGGTAGGTTCGATGAATTCTGCTCAAACGAAGAGGAATCATGTTGTGTCTTTGGCTCGGGTGGAGTGCAGGAAACATTCACTAAAAAGAGAACAAGCAAAGAAGATAATGAAGAAATGCGGCAGAATAGATGCATGGAAACAATTGGAAAGTGTAGCGAACAAAACTAAAACAAAGATCTTCCATTCTTTTATCGTAATATTGCAATGAATTAAAGTATTGCCATGGGCTTAACAAAAACCGATCTTTTTACGGAAAGACAGAACCAGCTCGCTAAATGGGCCAAGGTTATGGGTCATCCTGCACGAATTGCCATTATCGACTTTCTTCTCCACACCAAAGCCTGTATTAATGGCGATCTAGTAGACGAACTAGGCTTGGCACAAGCTACCATCAGTCAGCATTTACGTGAGTTGAAGGAGGTAGGACTAATACAAGGCACCATTGAGGGAACGCGAGTAAATTATTGTATCCACACTGAAAACTGGAATGCCATGTCGGATGCTTTTCACGAACTATTTGTGCATTCTCCTTCCGACAAGAACCGCCAATGCTGCTAATCCAATAAAACAACAATTATGAAATCAACTGAAAGAGAACTAAAAGAGATTGTCCGTCAGAAGTATGCTGAAATAGCTCAAAAAGGCATAGACGAAAATGCCAGCTCATGTTGTGGCGCTACACCCAATAGCAATAAGGTCTATTCGATTATGATGGATGATTACTCTGAACTAAAAGGCTATGCAAAAGAGGCCGACTTAGGATTGGGTTGTGGACTTCCGACTGCCTTCGCTCAGATTAAAAAGGGCGATACCGTCATTGATTTGGGCTCCGGTGCAGGCAATGATTGCTTTGTTGCAAGGCACGAAACGGGCCCAGAAGGCAAAGTAATTGGCATAGACTTTACGCCCATTATGATTCAAAAAGCAAGAGAAAACGCCGAACGCCTTGGCCTTCACAATGTTGAATTTCGAGAGGGCGATATTGAGCATATGCCTGTAAATGATGCCATTGCCGACGTGGTGGTGAGCAACTGTGTTCTAAATCTAGTTCCCAATAAAAGCAATGTCTTAAAAGAAATCTTCCGTGTCTTAAAGCCAGGTGGTCACTTTAGTATTTCTGACATTGTTTTGGTTGGACAACTTCCTGAGGGCTTGAAAAACGATGCGGAAATGTATGCTGGCTGTGTGGCCGGGGCTATTCAGAAAGAAGAATACCTTCAATTCATTAGCGATACGGGTTTTGAAAACATCGCCTTACTCAAAGAAAAAACCATCCTTCTACCAGATGATTTACTTACGCACTATCTCAACGAAGAAGAAATAGCACAATTCCAAAAAGGGAATACGGGTATTTACAGTGTGAGTGTTTTTGCCCGTAAACCAGGCAATAAGCCCAAGCTAAACCTTGAGATGTTATCGGAGGTAAAGTCTCAAAATCAATGTGCTCCTAATTCAGGCTGCTGCTAAATCTTATTGCAAATGAAGAACCTAAAATGGCTTTTGATTGGCGCTATTGCTCTTTTCTCCTTCCAAATTAAAACAACTTCCACCTTTGACTTAAACCATGAAACAGTTGCTATGGAAAACAGATTGTTCGCTGAAATTGAAGACTATATTTCTGATTTCCCATCAGACACGAGCACTATTCCTCCTGAACGCCGTCAAGTTCTTCGTGAAATTACGCGCTATGCCGAGGAGGGTCTAGAAAAGAATCAAGACGTAAAACTCACTTTCATCTGTACACACAATAGCAGAAGAAGCCATCTTGCTCAGATCTGGACTGCCGTTGCAGCCAATTACTATGGCTTGGGGGAATCTATTTCTTCCTATTCGGGAGGAACGGAGACTACGGCTTTTAACCCAAGAGCCGTTGCAGCACTTCAAAGAGCTGGACTACAATTAAACAGCCAAGACCATTCGACTAATCCCAGGTATTCTGTGCGTTTCTCAGAAGATGGAAATTCATTGGATTGTTTTTCAAAAAAGTACTCAGATGAGTCGAACCCACAAAGCGGTTTTGCAGCCATTTTGACTTGCTCACACGCAGATGAAAGCTGTCCGATTGTTAGCGGTGCGGAAGCTAGAATTGCCATTCCATATGTTGATCCAAAGGTATCGGATGGTAGCCCAGAAGAAGTGTCGACCTACGATGCCCGATGCAGACAAATCGCACAAGAAATGTTCTATTGGGTAAGCAAGATTCAAAGGAAATAATCTACTCAAACTAAAGGGGCTCTCCTTCTAAACAGCCCCTTTATCCTCTGCATTTGGTGCAATGAAAAAAGCGCAGAATTATTTAGATTCACCTTGAAATTGTAACCAACCGAATTCAACATGAAACCATCTGCCCTTTTGCGCATTGCACTGGTTTTTCTCCTGCTACTATTGGTATTTAACTCTGTAGCTCAGAATCGAAACGATTCTTTGTTTCAAGCTTCGGGTGATGCATTAATAAAACAAATGTCTACCGACTTGCCCAATGCGATTAAAGCGGCAAAGGATATGGTGTTTTTTTCAGATACGGCACGTTTTGAGAAATTTATCGATGCACAGTTTAAATCGAGACAGCTTCTTGCCATTGCTTTTGGTAGGATGCAAGAATTGGATAGCGCCGAATTCTGGAATTTGGAATGCCTGAAATGGGCCAAAGAAAACAAGGCGAACAGTTCGGTTTGGAGTACCTTATTCAATCTCGCTTCAAATAGCTATTCATGTGGATATGAACTAACAACCCAAGATTATTTGGATAGTTTATTATCCATTTCATTGAGCGAAGAAGAGGAAGCTACTTTCTTGGCACAAACAAAAATGAAGACCTTTCAATCGAAAATCTTCAGGGAAAATGGAGAATTTGCCTTGGCTGCTGTATACGCTCAACAAGCTCTAAAGGCTTTACCTGTTTATGCTTCTAACCCGATCAATGCACATGAAGTTCGAAAACGAATCATTACTCAACAAAAAGAAAATAGCCTAGACGCTTTGGGCTCCGCATTTAGACTACTCGGAATTCTAGACAGTTCTGAGGCTGCCTACAGTCGCGCACAAACTCAGGCTGTTTTAGGTGGATGAAAGGATTACCAACTGAGTATTGGCACAAACCAAGTTAAACTTTACAGCTCTACAAATCAATTGGGAAAGCTTAAATCTACTCTTTCTAAAATTCGTTTGATTGCACGTGAATACGGTTCGAAATCTATTTTGTTAGATTATAAACTCACTGAATTAGACTATTTGGTTGTTTCAGGGAAAACGGCTCTTGCTCTCGATTCATTGCAAGCCTTTCTTCCTAAAGTTAACCCAGCAGAACAATCCCCAAATTGGCTCTCTTCTTTTTAATTGCTTGCATCCAACATTTATCAAAAAAATGGGAATCTTGAATCTTCTCTCCGATACTATCAACTTCCAGACAGTGTGGAAGAATTTCTGGTTGATGAAAAGCGCAATGTTAGAGGAGAGGAATTAAGGCGGAAATTCGACTTGGTAGCGAAGGAAGCCCAGATAAAATTATTAGAGACCAATCAACAACTTCAGGAAGAGCTCATCGCAGCAGAGAAAAAACGAAGTCTCCTGTATGTGGCTCTGCTCCTTTTAAGTTTGGGTATTTCAGTCTTTATCTTTATAGCCCTTTCTCGTATTCGAAAAGAAAAGAAAGTGAGCGAACAACTCAACACCGAATTGCAAAAGTCTTTAGACTTCCAAAACACCTTGTCTACCGTTCTGTCGCACGACATTCGAAACTACAGTGGAGCACTGGAAATGGGTCCCGGTTTGGTAATGGATTTAATTGAAAACCAAGAACTAGATCAAGCAATGGTTCTTTTGAAGGAATTGGAAATAAAACTCCGCTCGCTTAATCTCAGTGTTTCCAACCTTATGCTTTGGGCGGTGCCTCAATTAAAAATGGGCGTAGCTATTCTTCAATCGGAATTGAATATTCCCAATACAATCGACTTCCATCTAAAACAATCGGAATCGCTGTTGAAAGGCTTTAAAATACAATTGAAGCAGTTTCATTCAGGAGAAGAAGTGGTTAAAATATCCAAAAATACCTTCGACGTTATTCTTCGAAACACCCTCTTCAACGCTATTAAACATAGCCAAGCCACTGAAATCGCCATACGCACAGAACTAAAAAACAAGCAGCTTATCTTATCCATTCGCGACAATGGAAATGGACTGCCACAAGAAGTTTTAAGTCGTTTTATGGAAGGAACTTCTGCGCTGGCAAATCATTGGAAAGATACTGAGAGTGGATTCGGATTATGGATTATGCGGTACTATGCCGATCTTTCTTCCACCAAAGTTACCTATAAAAGGGAGGATACCTTTTCCAATTTCATTTTCGAATTTAGCTGTCAAGAATGAAGGAACTCAGTGTAATCATTGTTGAAGACGACTTAATCCATCAATCCAATGCGAAGAGTCTGTGTAAAAAACTAGATCTCGAAGTTTTGGCCCTAGCCGATAATCATTACGATGCGCTGGCCCTCATTCTTCGGCATAAACCCAAGCTAATTCTAGTAGACATTATGTTGAAAGAGGGCACAAACGGACTAGATCTAATTGCCGATGTTCGTGCACACTATCAACCTCTAGCGATTGTTACCACTAGTCAAATTAGCAGTGAGTTCGTTTCGAAAGCAGCCCAAGCAGGAATTCAAGCTTATCTCGCAAAGCCACTTAGGCTAGAAGACCTTCAAACTTCCATCTTCTTGGCAGTTGAAAACACCAAGCTTCTGAATAAATCTTCGGATTTCATTTTACTCAAGCACGCTAGAGGAACCGATCGAGTGGCTTTAGATTCTATTGTTTACCTCTCTACCGCTGGAAATCGATACTGCGTTTATTTCTGCAACGAAAAGGAATACCGTATGCGCACGGGTTTACAAGAGGCTTTTGAAGCTTTGCCTAAGCAAGATTTCATACGCGTACACAAATCCTATGTAGTTCGACTAGACGCCATCCAAACCCTGCTGGCCTCCGACACCCTCCTTCTTAAAAACCGAACGCAAATTCCCATCGGTGAGGCTTATAAAAAAGAACTCCTAGAGCGACTTACCACCTAAGTGACAATTTAGGTGCTTTCGGTGACAATCTTAAGGAATTGACTGTATATCTGCGCTCTTTTCCATCCTACTCCTCTAAGAGTGAATACTTTCGGAATCTAAATCTAATGAACTATGAAAACCATTCAACTCTTTCTATTCTCTCTACTCTTGAGTAGCACTCTTGGATTAAGAGCTCAACAACTCAAATGGGATGCGCACTTAAGTGGCCCTTCAGTAAGCACGAGCACTACAAATCACTCTAATGCTGATCTTACCGTTACAGCTACAGCAATAGACCCTCTTGGCAACACCTATGTAGGTGGATATTTCCAAGGTGCTGTGGATATGGATCCCAGCGGTGGAACCTTTTGGCTCACCTCTACAGTAGGTTACAATGGCAATAACCACTCCGACGCATTTGTAGCAAAGTATGATCCCAATGGAGCCCTTATTTGGGCTTATGGGTTTGGTGGAAATGAAAATGAATACATCTCCGATATCGAATTAACCAGCAGCGGAGATTTAATCATACTTGGCCGCTATGGAGGCACTGTAGACTTCGATTTTGGACCCTCTGTTTCCAATCTGGTTAAACTTGGAAATAGTGAAGGATTTGTTTTGTCCATTACCTCTTCAGCTGCCTTTAACTGGGTCAAGAGAATCGGATTATCAAACTTTGCGGGTGGTACAATTCCCGCGTGCTATGTAAACACCCATAAGCTATTCATAAAGCCCAATAATGAAATTATAGTGGCAGGTAATTGGAGCGGATTGTTCGGTTACGACAATCAAATACTCAATGCAACCAATCAATCAGGAAGTTCCGCCACCAAGAAAGATGGATTTGTTCTATTCTTGAACACAGATGGAACTCTACAACAATTTGTTTCTTTGGATGGTATTCCTGCCTCCGGTATTACGATTCCAGATATGACGTTTACAGGAATCGATGCTGATAGCAAAGGAGACCTATATCTAAGTGGAAATTGTTCGGGCTGGTATGATTTTGCCCCAGGTACTAGCCAAACCGATATCTGGAGTTCTCAATATAATGAGGGCTTTGTCTGGAAATTAAGTGCAAATGGCAATTATAAAGCGAAATGAATTCTTAGTTATCACTACCCCTACTAGGGAGGAAGTTATATAGGTGCAAGCGAGTATACTAGTGATCTAAAAATCGATGGAAACAAAGTTCATATTATTGGATATTTCCTAGGGGATAGCATAGATATTGATCCTTCTCCTTCTAAACATATGTTGTACAAAAGCACTAGTAATGCTGACGGCTATCTCACCGTAGTAGATACAAGTGGCAGCTTTTTATGGGGAAGTCAGTACGCTGGAAGTGGATCCCAAATCCCACGTAAGCTTCTTTTAGATGCAGAGGCTAATATCTACGTTGCGGGTACTTTTAATGGTAGTGCATTGGATCTCGATCCTGATCCTATCAATACCTTTATAGTAAACCGACCAACGGGTGCTACCAATAGCTTTATTCAGAAACTTGACAACTCGGGTCAATTTGTTTGGGGAGGCAGTATCTATAGTACTGACTATGCTTCTATTCAAGACATGTCTCTGAGCTCTGGTCCCAATCCTGTTCTTAACCTCGTTGGTTATTTTGAGACGGATGTCGACCTTGATCCTATCTACGGTGGTTCTCCTAAAACCATGACTGGACTTACAGATGGTTTCATAACTCAACTTGAAAATGTAAATCCTGCTCCTCTAGCCGTTTCCACAGCATATTATCAATATGTTGGCGCTGATTCTGCCTATGCAGGTGGCTCAGCGGTTTCGGAGGGCTCAAGCGCTATTCTTGCGAAAGGACTTTGCTGGAACACTGCCACGCAGCCTACTCTAGCCCATTCTTTCTCTGTAAAGGGCACTGGTTTAGGATCTTTCAACGCTGTTCTTTCTCCTTTGCAAAGCAATACTACTTACTATTACAGAGCCTACGCATACAACTCAAGCGACACGGCCTACGGAGATGAGTTTAGCTTTACTACTGCCTCTTCTTGCAACTTCATGAACATTAATCAGATAACCAAAATAGGAAACCCCAAAACCTACCAAGTTCAATTCTCTACCGCCTCAGGCAGCTCTTTTGCCCTACAAACCAAACTCAGTAGCGATACGGTTTGGAATACTTCCGCAACTTGGACTAACGCTAGTCTCAATCAGCGCAATTTCCAAGCTTTGGGTTATAATCAATCCATCGATCTTCGTTTGGGTGCTTTTGATGGTACAACTTGGACCTATGGCTGTCCTTCTAGCTTTACTTCCGACTGCAAGCCTATGAGCGTAAATGCCATTGAACTGGTGGCTCCTTTCTGCGAAAATGATTCTGCTCTTCTGAAAGCAACTTTCACGGGTGGCTATAGATCCAAATCCTTCTTATGGAATACAGGCCAAACTACTCGATTTATTTACGGTAGACAGGGAATAAACTATACTGTTGTGGTTACCGATGAAGCAGGATGTCAAGATTCTGCAAGTGTTACGATTGCTTACTTTAATAGAGACAACACTCCCGCTGGATTCTCATTATCGAAAGACAATGCTACTACCTTTACGGGTAGCTGGGCCATGCCTACTCTTATGCCTGGAGTAAGCCTCATTGGCTACAGAATGGCTTACCGTCAGGCCAATGTGGGTGGTCCTTGGTCATATACTCCACTGAGTCCGAACCAAACAGCTACCGTAGATTTTACGGGAAGTGGATTGCCCTCTGGCAACTATGAATTCGCCGCTTTTGCTCGTGTGAACGACAATGGTACCCTTCTAAACAGTGGCTTTACTTGCAAAGAGCGCAAATTCTACAATGGCATTGGTGCTAAGAACGAGGGAGCTTCTATCGCTTCTTCTAGTCCTCTTGCCTATCCTAACCCTTTCAAGCATTCTATCACCATTCAAATCAATGGCGATTCTAACATTCGAATCTCAGATGCTTTAGGACGTATTATCTTAGAGACTAGCATGAATGCCGGAAGTCACGTGCTAAACACAGCCGATTGGGCCAATGGAGTCTATATATTGGAGGTAATAGGTGAAGAAAACCAAAACATCCGCATTATTAAAGACTAAGTTCTTCTAAATAGTAAATCCCCTTGTGAGCCAGCTCTCAAGGGGATTTTTCATTTCTATACGCCTAGGCACTCTTTGGTGCTATTGGCTATTCAACCCAACTTATTCCTTAGAATCAGGGGCTTCGGCTTTGGTCTCTTCTTCCGTCTCTCCTTTTAGATAGGAAGGAAGTTTAAGTCCAGCCATATCAAACAGGTCGTTTAAGGGAGGTACCGCTTTCATCATTCCAGAAACAAAATTGGCCGTAGAGCCATTTCCATCTTGATTGTTGCCTGAATCCCAAACCGTAATCTTGTCAATTTTAATATTCTTCACCGCCTCTACTTGGGTACGAACCAATTCAGGTAATTTCTCAATTAACAGCAATTGGAAGGCTTTGGTTGGATCTCCTCCGGCAGCACTAACTACCTCCTTATATCCTTCAGCCTGCTTCGTTAGTATTTCAAACAGTCCTTTTGCCTCTGCTTCCATCTTCGCAAAAATGGCGTCTGCCTCTCCTACGGCACTTACGCGTATTCTTTCCGCCTCAGCCTGTGCCTCAATAATGGCGCGCTGCTTGGCAATTTCTGCTGGAATTACTATGTTGGCGATTTGGGTAGAACGCTCTCTTTCAGAACGTGCCAATTCGGCCTTTTGCTCTGCTACATAGGCTTCTTCTAATGCTCTTGCTTGCTGAACCTTTTCGGCCGTCATGGCTATCTTCAATGCTTCTGCTTCACGCTCTCTTCTCTTTGCATCTGAATTAGCAATGGCAATTTTGGCTTCATTCTCTCCCTGAATAGCTATTGCATTGGCTTCAGAGGTTTTTACTCTAGTATCTCTACTTGCCTCTGCTTTACCAATCTCTTCGTCTTTTCCCGCTAAGGCAATGCTAATTTCCCTGTCTTTTTGAGTAATAGCAATCTTAACGTCTCGGTCTCTGTGAGTCTCCGCAATTTGAGTGTCTTTTTCTCTATCTGCCAGAGCTTTTCCCGTCTCTCCAATCTTCTCTTGCTCGGCCACGCTTACTTTGGCTTCGTTTATGGCCTTGGCTGCCGCTTCTTTACCCAATGCTTCTATATAGCCCGACTCGTCGCGTATGTCCGTTACGTTTACGTTGATTAGTCTTAAGCCTATTTTCTTCAGTTCGCTGTCTACGTTTTTAGAAATGTTCTCCAAAAACTTATCTCGGTCTGAATTGATTTCCTCAATGGTCATGGTAGCAATTACCAATCTCAGCTGTCCGAACAAAATGTCTTTTGCCAGCTCCTGAATTTGCTCAGAGCTCAGTCCCAACAAACGTTCTGCAGCCGTATTCATATTGTCGCTCTCGGTAGAGATGGCGATGGTAAACCGGCAGGGAACATCTACCCGAATATTTTGTCTGCTTAGGGCGTTTGTGAGGTTAGCTTCTATAGATAGAGGCTTTAAGTCTAAAAAAGCATAATCTTGAATTACGGGCCAGATAAAAGCTCCACCACCATGCACGCACTTGGCCGAGGTTCCACCTGTTTTACCATAAATAACTAAGATCTTATCTGAAGGGCAGCGCTTATAGCGCGAAACGAGTGCGGAGATGGTTACGAAGAGAACAATCGCCGCTACAATAACAATAATTACAGGTGACAACATATAGATCTATTAAATGGGTTCAACAACTAAAAGGGCATTACCTTCAATTCGCACTACTCTTACAATGGCATTAGAAGGAATGGCATCCCGCTCGCTTATAGCATCTAACTCATGCATAGCACCGCGAATACTAATGGATACTTTGCCCTTGCCGCTTTTCATTCCTGGGATCGGTAGATATACTTCGGCCGTTTTCTGAAGGGTTTCATTTAGCTTAAAACTATTGTCTTCTGCCAGTTTTTGGATTTCTCTTATTATAATGAAGAATACAAATAGAAACGCAAGTCCTACTGCGAGAGAAAGAAGGATTAATACACTCTGACTTTCTATAGAAGAATAAAAGGATATTCCAGTCCAACTAAATCCCAAAAGAAAGTTGATCAGATTTCGTAGAGAGAAAAGCTGGAAGGGTGTATCGACTCCTTCGAGATTGCTGTCAAAATCGGCTTCCAATCCTTCGCTTGCATCTGAACCTATAAAGGTCATGAGTGTTTGGACAATAAAAATTAAACTAGTTGGAATAGCTACAATCCAAAATGTTTTAAGCAAAATGCTGTAGCTTTCGAAAGCCTCAATCATTGTTTGAATTCAGATGAATTAATTAAAATACAATATAGCAAGAGAATAACAAATATGCTCCAACAATTCTCTCAAAAAACGGACTCGACAAAAAATACACAATAACTTAATCCTACTTCTAGGAAGTCTCCCTATTTTAAGAGAAAGCAACCTAGCCAACAGAGAATCTTAGGCATTTAGTTAAAGTAGAAAAAACCAAGTATGTTCAATAAAGTGTGTCTTAATAAATAGACACACTTTATTGAGCACTTCCTAAAATCCTTGAATCTGCACCTCATCGCCCTGCTTACGATGTAATCTCCAATTCAGCATTGTATTTCACCAGCGCTAGCCATCCTCCTTCCCTCTTTACTATTTCTCACTGCCTCCATGGAATTCTTCTTCTTCCAACGGCAACTGTCCTTCCTTTCGCTCGCTGAGCTCATACTCCCATAATATGGGCTTCTTGTTCCACTTGCTCCACTCAATCTCCCTAAAGATCCATTGGTTCTCCCATTCTATTTCCTAAAGACCCCGCAGACTCTGAGGTTTATCTTGACCTTGTTGCTCGTCTTCCCATCTAATCTTCTCATCCTCCCGACCATTGTACTCAACCTCCCAGTGTTGTTTGTCCTTCTCCCAAAGCTTCTACTCTTCCTCCCGCCTATACTCCTCATTCCCTCGTTGGTTCTCTTCATCCCCCCGCCTTTGCTACTCATCCTCCCATCAAATCTCCTCATTCTCCCGCTCTCTGTACTCTGCCTCCACATTACCTTTCCTCATTCTCCTGCTTGCGGCGCTCTGCCTCCGCATTACATTTCCTCATTCTCCTGCTTGCGGCGCTCTGCCTCCGCAGCATCTTAGCTCATTCTCCCGCTCGCGGTGCTCTGCCTCCGCAGCATCTTCCCTCATTCTCCCGCTCGTGCTGCTCTGCCTCCGCAGCACCTTTCCTCATTCTCCCGCTCGTGGTGCTCTGCTTCCGCAGCACCTTTCCTCATTCTCCCGCTCTTGCTGCTCTGCTTCCGCAGTACCTTCCCTCATTCTTCCGCTCGTGCTGCTCTGCCTCCGCAATACCCCACCTCATCCTCTCGTTCAAAACGCCGCTTATTTAATGAACGCTAGGAAAGAAATCGCCCGCTGAACTACAGGGCAGAGGCTTTTCACTCCTTCTAATAGGATTCTTCCTTTATTCCCAACTATGATCGCTTTTTATTCCACATTCTACCGCCCTCCTTTTGGCGGCTCTTGGAAAACTTAAATGAAATGGATTGAAAGTCTGAGTACTTTACCTCAAATACCCTCTTATTTCTTTGGCCTAATAGCCTTAAAGGGCGAGGGCTTGGCTGGCCTTTCTGAAGCTTCTATTGGCGCTGCTTTTAAAGTCTCTATGTAGAGTTGCTCTATTTTCTCTCGCGCCCATTGGGTTTTCTGAATGAAATTCAAACTCGATTTCATCGTCGGATTGCTCTTGAAACAATTTAAGTTTACCCTTTCGGCTAATCCTTCCCAACCATATTGAGCATAAAGTGCATCCATAATAGTGCTTAGTCGCACTCCGTGCAGGGGATTGTTCTTTTGAACTTCAATAGGATTGGGATTGCGCTTCATACTTTCTATTGATCTACTTTCTCTTTTTTCAATCGATCGGTCTTAAAAAATCAGACTAATTGCGATCTATAAGCTCTTTCAACTTCCTTAAACTTCTGCCTTTCAACTGAACACTTATGAGATCTGGACCCGCATAATACTGCAGACTAATCTGGTTACTATTCTTGATTTTACTTAAGATATCTGCCGAAAGTACATACTTAAAACGTGCCGTTCTTTGCTTTGTCTCCGAAATCTGAGTCACCACACTCACATTACTCGAGTCGGCTCGCATGATTTCTTCCGATGTGCTTGCCACATAACGATCGAATTGCTTTTCAAAAGTAAGGAGTTCCATGGAATGACTTTCGTTCTCCCCCACTATAATGAATACCTTCTTCTCTATATCGAATCCTTCGGAGTCTATTTTAAGTAAGTCGTAGACGGTAATCACAGTCTCTCCCCCCTCCTTGATTTCTTTAATGATATTTTGGTTTAGGGTGTAAAGGCCAAAATTATTGGTACTTCTTCCCAAATGACTCAAATTCAATTCAACTCTGCGCGCCGACACGGCAGCATCGTAGGTCTCTCGAATTCTAAACGAACGAGAGCCACAAGAGGAAAGGAGGATGGCTACTACACCAAACACCCATAGAACGGAAGCCTTGCTATTCATTTTTGTCATTTGCTTTAAAATTGAATGAAAATCATTGTAGCCAACAAAGAGAAAGTCCATCCCGCTAGGATGGATTCTCTCTTTCTTATGGTTGCAAAAATTAAGCCGCTAAACTCCCTAGAAACAATCTTTACTTAAGTAGAATAATCCGGTGGTATTCGCCTTCTACTTTTAAGAGATAGACTCCATCATTCAAATGACTTAGGTCTACCCATTGGTCACCCTCCACGGGCAATTTCCAGCTCTTTCCCGCTAGATCAAGAATATTTACTTCTGTTGCCGTATAGCCTTCTATACGAACTTTGTTGGCGGTAGGATTGGGATACACCTGAATTCCGGCGGTAAAACCCTCATTCTTCGCCCCAATTCCATTATAGAATTTTCTTTGTTTGCAGCTGAAATTACTATTGCCAATGCTTCCATTGTCATTCACTCTGGCGAAAACGGCAAATTCGTAATTCGCCGATGGCAATCCGCTGCCTGTAAAATCAACACTTGCGGATGTATTGCTGCTTAATGGCGTATACATCCAAGCGGCCCCAGCATTTACCTGGCGATAGGCCATTCGATAGCCAATGAGGCTTACCCCCGTATTTAAAGTAGGGGGCGACCAAGAGCCTATAAAGCTTACCGCATTGGGTTTCGCAAGGCTAAAATTCTGAGGCACATTGGAAGTATTTGTTGAACTTACCGTTACACTTGCGGAGTCTGAACAACCGGCTTCGTCGGTTACTACCACCGTATACGTCTGCCCTTGCTGCCCATAGATAAAGCGGGTATTTTCTCCTGTGTTCCACAAAAAACTCTTGGCCCTAAACCCACCGTTGAAAACCGTCTTCAACAAAGCCGAATCGCCTTCACAAAAAGGCGAAACCAACTCTATTGCATTCACTGTCATTGGCTTGCAGTCGGATTGGAAGTTCGAAACGCAACTGTATGTCCAGCTCGAACCATCCCATCCTCCCAGTCGGAGATCTAGACTGGCGTTGTATTCTAATGCTTGGAAGTTCCTTTGAGAAAGACTAGCATTATTCCAACTTGAAAGCGTAGTCCAAGTGGTATCTGTGCTCCTTTTGCTCTGAAGAACAAAGGTGTTAGCCGTAGCTGTTGAAAACTGAACGGTATAGGTCCTAGGGTTACCTACTTTACTAATGCTATTGATCTCCATGAAGCTGCACAAGGAAGGAGTACTGAAGTTCAATTCTGCTCCATAGGCCGTATCGTTTGCTGTGTATGCATAGGCTCGATAATAGTAGCTTGTATTCGGCAATAGAGGGCTTAAGGTTGAAGTAAAGCTTCCTAAACCTGTACCATCAACCGAAAAGGCGTTTTGCAAACTGGCTTGAGGCGAAGTGCTCCAGCAAACTCCCCTAGAAAGAATGGCAGATCCGCCATCACTTATCACCTCTCCTCCAGCCTGAGCTGAATCAGCTAATACAATTTGTACCGGAAGTGTAGATACCGCTAGTGTATTGGGTGTATAGAAGTAATTAAAGATGAAAGACGACCAAGGCTCAAATCCCAATCCCTTATCTGCTCGATATTGATACTGATAAAAAGTACCTGGTGTGAGATTATTTAACCGCCTATAACCATTGCTATTGCCTACTGTGGTCCAATTTGTTGTGCCAATTGGTCTATATCTAAATTGTGCGTTTATAATCAAGCTAGATCGCTGCCAATAAATCTGCATGGTGCTGGCATCTAAGGCTCTTTCCCCTATAATATGAATGGAGTTGAAGCCACTTAAATCCCATGAGTTAAACTCGAATACCTGCGACCATTGCGACCAGCCCCCGGAGCAACTACTGCGTATTTGCAGCTCATAGACTGTGTTGGGGAGCAGTCCTGAATACTTGGCGAAGCTTCCATTTTCCGTGCTAAGCTGCCAAGTTGCTGTGTTTTTCTGTCTAAAACGCAGCTCATAGAGATCCGCACCATCCGGACGGTTCCAAAGAATATGGGCGGTGGAATTGTCTACACACACTCTCTCAATAATACTTGGCGGTTTGCAACCAGACAATTGATTGAGATCAACAAAAAACAAGGGATACTTTGTATCAGAGTGAGTTCTTAGATTGGAGAAAAGTATTTTCTCTCCAGATTTTCCAAGAATGGAATTAAACCGTTGTTGTGTGGAAGTAGTCCAATTGTTAAGCAAATCGGTTTCTTGAATCATGTGAGCTCCTCCAAGAGAACCATCGGCCACTCTTAATTCAATACCGTATATACTATCGGGAGCGGTATACACCAATTTATCGTCTACGTTTAAGCTATTGCCTTCAAAAATGAATCCGTAAGAAGAAGGATAGTTTGAGACCTGATTGCTACCCGAAGCAGGATCATAGGCCCAATAGAAAGCTTGCTCATAGTTGGTATAATGCACTTTTCCATTGAAAACAGGAAGACCCATGGAAGGATCAACACTTTGGGTAAAGTTGCTGATGCGCTGGGTTCCTACTGCTGTTCCGTCGCTCTTCCACAATTGAAATCCAGTAGAGCCATCGGTGGCCCTAAAGAAGAACTCATTTCCTATTATCGCCACATTAATGCTTTCGTAACTCGTAAGAACCCCATTTCCTGAGGGATTAATATCTACCGCCAACTGAGTACCTGATGCAGTACCGTTCGACTTCCACCACTCCCAGCCCGTGGAAGTGTTCGCTGTGAAATAGAGAGAAGCACCTACCACTATGAAGTTGCAAGGCAAGGAAGCTCCACTAGCCCCATTTAGATCCTTAAAGAGTGCGGCAGTGTTTGTGGCTGGAGTATATCTCCATAGTTCTTCTCCCGTATTGTTTATGCCAGCAGAGAAATAGATCCTTCCGTTATAGGCAATCAGATTGCGTAGGATTTGAAAAGATTGAATGAATTGGGTACCCACAGAGGTACCATCTGTTCTCCATAAGCCCGTTGCCGTCGCTCCGCCTACATAATATAAATATCCTCCTAAAACCACGGGATCGGAGAAAGCACTACCTGAACTCCCTGGATTGGCATCTTTTACCATTACCGTTCCTGAGGGTGTTCCATCTGTCTTCCACAATTCAGACCCTTGTATGCCATTATTCGCTTGAAAGTATAACTCCCCATTGAACTCAATAGCCCGGGTATGAAAGAGGTTATCCATTGAGCTTCCCGTACCACTGTTGATGTCTAAAAGCATTTGTGTGCCCTGAACGGTTCCATCTGTATACCACAGCTCTCTTCCGTTCTGACTTGTATAAGCTGTGAAAAACATTTTACCCTGAAATTCTAACGCTTGGGAAGGACGGCCGTAGGAATCTGAATCAAATCGGGCCAGCTCCACTACTTGACTATAGGAAGAATGAACCGGAAGCAAGACTGCAATCAATAAATACAATGTGGTTTTCAAATACATAGAGATGATCGGTTTCTAAATGCCTGAAAAATAGTATTAATTCCTTGTTACACTAAAAGTACAGACAGAATTTTCAATAAAGCCTTTCATTTCAACTTATCATCGGTTTAAATCCTTCTATTTCCTTTGGAAACCAAAGAAATAACAGAAGAGATTTTTTCATTTTTTAAATATGAACTAGAGTTTGTCTCAGATGTTAATTAGCTTAACCGAATAAATGAACAGACAGGTTTCCCCCTAACGGGGATACATCTTTCATTCTTAATTAAAGACACATTGAATATGAAGGCCATTTGGAATGACATTGTAATCGCCGAAAGTGACAAAACCATGGTAGTAGAGGGAAATCATTATTTTCCAGCAGACAGCATTAAGTCCTTGTATTTCACTGAATCCGATACCCATACCGTTTGTCCATGGAAAGGCCTTGCCAGCTATTATACCATACAAGTGAAGGGGGCGGTAAATAAAGACGCCGCTTGGTATTATCCGGAAACAAAACATGCAGCAAAACAAATTGAGGGCTATGTGGCCTTCTGGAAGGGTTGAAGGTTGAAAAGTAGATTACTACCAATTAAACGACACTTCCTCATTTAAAGGGAGCAAAGCGTAACTTTATCCGAAAGAATTCAGACACAATGCCCAACAATGCAGAATTAGTTGAACTACTCAATGCAAAGTTCGATGCCT
>Ga0136655_1000035_pt1 | contig 50366 bp, 47 predicted proteins | sample CPBDNA_2_FD_94863 | JGI IMG/M metagenome (GOLD analysis project Ga0136655, IMG submission 94863) | Freshwater to marine salinity gradient microbial communities from Chesapeake Bay, USA - CPBay_Spr_15_0.8_DNA (version 2) | ecosystem: Environmental > Aquatic > Marine > Coastal | place: USA... | reverse complement strand
TCCACAAAGTAATGGTATGAAGAGAATTGTTTTATCCCTTTTGTTTACAGCCTTCTTAGGCGCTTTAAATGTTCATGCACAAAAAGACGTGCTTTTTACCGTCGACGGTCGTCAGCAAGTTTCTGCTGAAGAGTTTAAGGCTGTCTTTAATAAGAATAGAGATATTGGAGATCAAATAGATCCCAAAACTCCAGATGAGTACTTGGCTCTTTATATAGACTTTAAGCTAAAAGTGCTGGAGTCTATGGATCTGGGAATGGATCAAAGAGAGTCTTTCTTGATGGAGTTTGAAGGATACCGCGATCAATTGGCTAGACCCTACTTGACCGATCAGGCTTCGGAAGAAGACCTTGTGAAAGAGGCCTACGACCGCATGAAATACGATGTAAACGCAGGTCACATCATGATTGCGCTTGAAAGTGAGAGCACTACAGATACCTTGGAGGCTTGGAAGAAGATTCAGCAAATTGCAAAAGAGCTGAATAGCGGCGAAGAATCATTTGAGGTTTTGGCCTCACGCCATTCAGAAGACACCTACTCTGCAGAACAAAATGGTGTGTTGGGTTATTTCACGGCCTTCGGGATGGTTTATCCTTTCGAATCGATGGCCTACAAAACAGAAGTTGGAAAGACTTCAGCTGTTTTTAGAACCCAATTCGGATATCATATTCTAAAGGTCTACAACAAAAGACCGGCACGTTCTAAAATAAAAGTGGCTCATATCATGCTTATTAGCAACAATAAGAGCACTGAGCAAGAAAAGGCCAATGCTACCCAAAGCATTCAAGAAATTTATCAGAGAATTCAATCTGGAAGTTCAAGTTTTGAAGAAATGGTAATGCAATTTTCTCAAGACAAAACAAGTGCAGAACGCATGGGCGTTTTACCCGAATTTGGAATCAATGAAATGGTTACTGTTTTTGAGGAAACGGCCTTCGCTCTAAATACACCGGGCGAAATCTCTAAACCCATACAGACTGAATTCGGATGGCATATTATCAAACTCATTGAGAAAACACCCATTCCAACTTTTGAAGAAGCTGAGAAGCAATTGAGAAGAAAGATTCAAAGAGATCAAAGAGCCAGTATCGGTCGTCAGAATCTGATCAAAAAGCTGAAAAGAGAGTACAATTACAAGGAGAATGAATCGGCTGCAAAGAAGTTTATTTCTCAATTTACTAGTGATGTTCGTACGGGCGACTGGATTCCTTCTGAGAAGTTGTTGGCAGACAAGAGTGTATTGGCCAGCTTCGCAGATCAGAACATTGAGTCGTATCAATTAGCAGAATACATCCAAAATAATCCGGGAAGAACTTCAGAGGCCTATCCTTTTGAGGAGATTTATAGAAATTTCTTAGATACTTATACGCAGCAGCGTTTGCTGTTGTTTGAGAAGGATCAACTTCCAGCAAAATACCCTGAATACAGAATGTTGATGAACGAATACAAGGAGGGAATTCTTTTATTCGACCTTACTCAAGATGTGGTTTGGAACAAGAGTATAGAGGATTCTACTGGTTTGACGGAATTTTACGAGGCGCATAAGGCCAACTACAGATGGAAGACGCGCTACTCTTATACTCAGTATGATTGTGCCGATGCAAAAACGGCTAAGAAGGTGGCGAAAATGGTAAAGAAAGGGAAAACGCAAGAGGAAATTTTGGCGAAGTACAATACCGAAAGCAATCTGGTAGTTCGTGTTACTTCAAAATACACGGAGAAGCCCGATGCTGAAGTATTGAGTTTGAATGAGACACAAAATCAATCGGAAATATTGGAGAAAAACAGTCGCTTTGTATTCTACCATCTCTCTAAATTGGTTCCGCCTTCGGATAAAGAACTGTCGGAATGCAAAGGATTGGTGGCTGCAGATTATCAAAAGCTTTTGGAGAAGAACTGGTTAGACGAGTTAAGAGCCAAGTATCCTGTGGTAATCGACGAGACGGTGAAGAATAAATTATTCAATTCGCTCTAATTGAAATTCAACCTCCTTTTCAGTTGCATCGCCCTGGTTTTTCTTTTTTCCTGTACAATTGAATTGCCATGGAATAAGGAGGATAGAATAGAAATTGCGCGGGTGCACGACAAGGTTTTGTATTTAGATGAGCTGCAAGAGTCCATTCCTATGGGATTGGAGAAAGAAGATTCGCTTATGCGCACTCAGCAATTTATCGATAGCTGGGCTCGAAATCAACTTTTGCTCCATCAGGCTGAGTTTAATTTCAGCGAAGACATGAAAGGTTTCAATAAGAGGGTAGAGGATTATAGAAACGACCTCTTAAAATACGCTTATCAGGAAGCCATGTTGCGCAAGCTTTTAGATACCGTAGTAACTCAAAGTCAACTAGAAAGATATTACGAAGAGAACTCCAGTAATTTTGAATTGAAGGAGAATATTCTTCAATGCTCTTATCTAATCCTTGCTCAAGAAGCTCCAAAATTAGAATTGGCTCGAAAGCTATTTCGCTCCAAAAAGAAAGAAGATTTAGAAGAGCTGAAGAAGTATGTGGTTCAGTACAATGGGCGGTTGGTATTATCAGATTCTACATGGATTTCGATGGAGCAATTGGCCAAAACCATTCCCATACAAACTTATAACCAGCAGGAATTTTTATCGCGCAATAAGTATGTAGAAGTGAGTGATTCATTGAATATTTATATGCTCAATATCAATCAGTTTAGAATTACTGATGGTCTTTCTCCACTTACCTATGTGCGAAACACCATTCGCAGCGTTATCATAAATCAAAGGAAACTACAACTCCTAGAGAAATTAGAGCAAGATCTACTGGATGAAGCTCTTAAGAAAAACTACTATGAAGTATTTGCGAATTAGGAATCTGCTGATTCTCCCTTTATTAGTCGCACAGTTTGCAGCGGCACAACCTGTATTGGTAGATGGCATTGTGGGTGTAATTGGACGAAATATTGTGCTTAAATCGGATTGGGATTTGCAGGTGCAGTCGGCAAAGCAACAGGCTCAGCCAGGTATTCCCGTTCCATCTAATTGCCAAGTTCTTGAAGATTTGTTCTTTGAGAAGTTGTTGATTCACCAAGCAGAAATTGATTCAGTGGTGGTTTCTGAGGATGAAATAGAAGGAACCATGGATAGGAGGATCGGTATGCTTGTGCAGCAAATTGGTTCGGAGCGAAAGCTGGAAGAGTATTATAAAAAGTCTATCCTCGAGATAAAGGAGGAGATGAGAGAACTGGTAAAAAACCAGTTGGTTGCCCAGCGCATGCAAGGACGAATAGCCGATGATATTGAAATTACACCTACAGAAGTTCGGATTTATTACGCCAAGATTCCGGAAGATAGTCTTCCACTCATCAATACAGAGGTTGAGCTTTCGCAAATTGTTGTCTATCCAGATGTGACCGAAGAATCGAGTCAGGCTACTATTGATCGTTTAAAGGAGCTAAAGCAAAGGGTGAATTCTGGAAGTAGTTTTTCAACCCTAGCCATTCTCTATAGCGAAGATCCAGGCTCTGCCAAGAATGGAGGAGAATATAAAGGAATAAAGCGAGGGCAGTTTGTAAAGGAATTTGAAGCGGTAGCTTTTAATATGAGGAACGGAGAGGTTTCGGATCCTTTTAAAACAGAATATGGTTACCACATAGTACAGCTTATTTCAAAAAGAGGAGAGGAGTTGGATCTGCGTCATATTCTCATCAAGCCAAAAATTTCAGATGAAGATCTCAATAAGTCGAAAGCGAAGTTGGATAGTCTGCGTGAGCAAATTCTTTTGGGAAGGATTTCCTTTGATCAAGCGGCCTTTCAGGTTTCAGATGATGAAAGCACGCGATTTAACAATGGTTTGATGATGAACCCACAAACGGGAGATTCGAAATGGGAAGTAAACCAACTGGAGAGAACCTTGTTTTACAGCTTAGAGAGCTTAGGAGTAGGGGAGATTTCTAAACCGGTCTTATTCCGAACACCTGATGGGAAAGAAGGTTTTCGATTGGTGCGATTGCTTTCAAAAACAGAACCTCACCGCGCGAATTTGAAAGACGATTATTCTAGAATTCAGAATGTTGCATTAGGAGAGAAGAAGCAGTTGGCGATAGAAGAGTGGATAGACGAGAAGTTGAAAGATACCTCCGTTCGAATAAACAAAGAGAGTGTAGATTGCACTTTCCGATACAAATGGCAGAAAGAAGAAGCGAATGATTCCAAATGATGAAGTAGCAGCTGTAGAACAGTTGCAAACCAAATATGCCGAGTTAAAAAAGGAGATTTCAAAGGTAATTGTAGGACAAGAAGAGGTAGTAGATCAACTCCTTCTTTCTATACTTTGTCGCTCGCACAGTCTTCTAGTGGGTGTTCCAGGTTTAGCAAAAACCTTGTTGGTTAATACCGTAGCACAAACCTTGGGACTGAGCTTTAACCGAATTCAATTTACTCCAGACCTTATGCCTTCAGATATCGTAGGCTCTGAGATATTGGATGAAAACAGAAAGTTCAAGTTCATTAAAGGCCCCATCTTCGCGAATATATTGTTGGCCGATGAGATCAATAGAACTCCACCCAAGACGCAGAGTGCTTTGCTGGAGGCCATGCAAGAAAGATCGGCTACCTCTGGGGGTCATAGCTATAAAATGCCCGATCCTTTCTTTGTTCTTGCCACACAGAATCCCATAGAGCAAGAGGGAACCTATCCATTGCCCGAAGCTCAGTTGGATCGCTTTATGTTTAATATTCAGGTAGATTATCCGAGTTTTGAGGAAGAAGTGCGAATTGTAAAAGGTACCACTGGAACTGATAGTTCTAGCTTAAATACCATTCTTTCAGGAGAGGATATTCTGCTTTTTCAGAATCTCATTCGCAAAATTCCTGTTACGGATACCGTATTTCGGTATGCAGTGAAGGTAGTTTCTCTTTCTAGGCCAAACAATGTAGATGCACCCGATTGGGTTAAGAAGTATATTTCTTGGGGAGCCGGACCACGTGCCAGTCAGTTTCTTGTATTAGGAGCTAAGGCTATAGCGGCGGTTACTGGAAAATTCTCTCCCGATTCGGAGGAGATAAGAAAGGTAGCCATACCTATTTTACGCCATAGGATTGTAAGAACCTATCAAGCTGAAGCAGAAGGAATAAGTGTAGAGGAGTTGATTGATAGACTGCTGAAAGAAAACGCCTAGCCTAGATTGTACTTTAGGATACAGTAGATGGCTCGGAAACCATCCTTCCATCCAATTTTTTTGCCTTCTTCAAAGGTTCTGCCGTAGTATGAAATACCCACTTCGTAGATGCGTATGCCTTTGATTTTCGCTATTTTAGCCGTTACCTCCGGCTCAAATCCAAAGCGCTTCTCTTTCAATTTAACCGACTGAATAACCTCACGGCGGAATAGCTTATAGCAGGTTTCCATATCGGTAAGGTTTAGATTGGTTAAGGCATTGGATAAGAATGTCAGGAAGGCATTTCCAATGGAGTGCCAGAAGAACAAGATTCTATGTGCATTTCCACCCATAAATCGTGAGCCATAGACCACATCTGCATGTCCGTCTAAAACGGGTTTAAGCAATATGTTGTATTCCTTCGGATCGTATTCTAAATCGGCATCTTGAATAACTACAAAATCGCCTTTTGCCTTTTCAATGCCCGTATGCAGTGCAGCACCCTTGCCTTTGTTTACTTCGTGTGCGAAGTATTGAATGGCTAAAGTGGGATTTGCTTGGATATAGGTTTGTATTGCACCTTCGGTATTGTCTGAGGAACAATCGTTTACAATGATTATTTCTCTTTCAAGATTTCCTATAAGATCAACAGCTTTGATTTTGTCGAGGATAAGGTGGATGGTTTTTTCCTCGTTATAGGCCGGAATTACAATCGATAAACGCAAGGGAAGTAAATTAATGTCCAAAGGTACATAATCAGATATTCTCAAAAGAAGGGCTAAATCTCTTTTCTTTGCAATAAACCTTAGATGAATTATGGAGTCAATTTTTAATGGAAAAGGCTTTTTAGGCAAGCTTGAAGACAAGATTGCCGGAATGAAGTGGGATGTTTGGATAGTTACAGGTATTTCATTCCTGATTGCTTTTTTACTCTATGACTTTAAAGTAAGCGAAGGGGGAGATGATTCTGCCTATATATTCAGAGCCTACGACCTCATTCATCAAGGCACCTTCCCATCCTTTCAAGGGCCTTTGTACCCTATGTTTTTGGCAGTGATCATTGCCATTTTCGGACTGAAGATTCAGTTGTTGAAGATTAGTTCGCTTATTTGTATGGTTCTCTTCTTCTTCCTCACTTACAAGCTATTGAAGAATAGGGTGCCAAAGGTAGCCTTACTCGGTAGCCTGTTGATTGCGGCTCTAAGCCCCATGTTCATGTATTTCTCTTCTCAGACGTATTCAGAGGTATTCTATCTCTGCATTCAGACCGGAATGATTGTCTATTTCTTAAAGTATTATTCAGAAAACACTTCCAACCCAAATTGGAAAGTGCACCTTATTATGGCTTTGTGGATTTGGCTGATGGGAAATACCCGAACGGTTGGATATGCTGCTTTACCCGCTATTTGGCTCTTTTTAGCCTCAAACAAAGACTGGAAATCCATTGCATGGATAACAGCCAGCTTCGCGGGAGTATTCGCTGTTTTGCATTTCATAAAGTCATTAATTTGGAGTAGCGGTGAGATGCAGTTTGCCAGCCAGGGTAGTACCCTATTATTGAAAGATCCATACTCGCCTACCAATGGCAATGAAGATTTAATGGGTTTTGTAGAGCGCTTTGGAAGAAATGCAGAGCTCTATCTGAGCAAGCATTATATGAAGTTTCTAGGATTAAAAGATGCTTTGAATAACGACACATCTCTTGTTGTAACCCTGAGTATTGTTTTCCTTCTGGTTGGTACCTTGATTTACACTTGGAAAAAGAATGCAGCCCTTCGTTTCATCAATCTTTTGATTCTGGCTAGTGTAGGTCTAACCTTGTTGGCAGTTCAAACCCGCTGGGATCAGTTTAGGCTTGTAGCGCCTTATTTGCCCTTTATTAGCTTAATTATTTTAAGTGGATTAACCTATTTATCTGCTGATAAGCGATTTGGATTCCTTCAATTCGGAATACCCATTGTTGCCGGCGTATTGGCTTTAGGGGTGTTTTCTAAAGGGAAGGCAGAGATTTCTGAGAAGCAGTCGGAATTTAAGAAGGCCATAGCTGGCGACGTCTTGGCCGGATATACCCCCGACTGGCAGAGCTTTATTCAGATGAGTGAATATGCGGCGCAGTATGCACCAGATAGTGTCATGATTGCTTCAAGAAAGGCAGGCATTAGCTTTATCTACGGAAAGCGAAAGTTCAAAGGAATTACACGACTTCCTTTTACTCATAGAGATAGTATAGATTGGAATGCTTCCCAATGGATGATAACGGATGGCAATACGCTAGAACAAGATTTAAATAAACTGGGTCTTACTAGAAAGTCCATTCAGGCGTTGGTCTTCGGCGAAGCACCCAAAGAAACAGAACAGGCAAAAGGACAGTTTTATATACTCTTGAAAGTAGATCAACAGACTGTTTCCATTGCAGACAGCTTAAATATTAAGCATTGGACCGATGTGAATGCCTTTTTAGATGTGTATACCGAATTGAATTTGGCAGAGCCCGACAGAATGGTACAGATATTAAAGGACAATAGAATTAAGTATGTGATTATGGCCAATTTGCGCAGAAATCCACTTCAAAAAACCGAATTCACTATCAATACCATTAGTCGTTTTCTCTACTATATTCAAATGAAATATCCGGGAGCATTTCGAGCGGTTCACAGCATCGGAAGCTCGGAGCCAGCCCAATTGGTGGAAGTGAATTTTCAAGCATTTAAGAACTGATATAGACCTATCTTAGCGCGTTAGAATTGAAGAAAATGGATTATTCCGTTCAGAAAAAAGAGTATTACCACAGTTTTTTCGAACGCACGGCGAGAAGCCGCGTTTCCTACAGAAAAAGGCATTCCTATTATTGGGATTCCATAACGGATTACATCAACTATTACGTTCGTGAAGACGATAGCATTTTAGAGGTAGGTTGTGGTACCGGAGAACTACTTGGTAGAATAGGAGGGCGAGAGAAAATGGGGATTGATTTCAGTCAGGCAATGATTGAGGGTGCAAAGGCACAGTTTCCTTCCATCCACTTTGAACATATGGATGCTCACTCTCTGAATATCGACAGGAAATTTGACCTTATCATTCTATCCAATCTCGTAGGCGTTGTGCATGATATTGAACAGGTTTTTAGGGAGTTGCATAAGGTGTGTCATGCCGAAACAAGAATCATAGTTTCGTACTACAATTTTGGATGGCAGCCGATTATTAAGTTAGCAGAATCTATTGGTGCGAAGAAAATGGCACCTGAGCAAAGCTGGTTGAGCAAACACGATATTCAGAATCTCTTATATCTTGCAGGTTTCGAGGTATTTCGGCAGAATTCAGACTTACTACTTCCCTATAAGATTCCATTGGTTTCGCATGTCTTTAATAAGTATTTAGATAAATTCCCAGTTCTGAATACGATGGGCATTAATCAGTTTTTCTTCGCAAGACCTATTCCAGAGAATAGTACAGAAGATTGGAAAGAAAAGTATTCAACCTCAGTAGTCATTCCAGCAAGGAATGAAAGTGGAAATATTGAAAATGCCATCCAACGCCTTCCGAAATTCGGAAAGCACGTTGAAATTATGTTCGTAGAAGGCAATTCTACAGACGATACATGGGAAGTTATCCAGCAAATGCAGGAGAAGTATAAGGATACCCACAACATCAAAATTCTTCGTCAAGATGGAAAAGGAAAAGGCGATGCGGTACGCAAAGCCTATGCAGCTGCTACAGGAGATATTTTGATGATTCTGGATGCAGATTTGACCGTTCCGCCTGAAGAAATTCCTAAGTTTTACAATGCCCTTGCCTCAGGTAAGGGAGAGTTTATTAATGGATGTAGATTGGTATATCCTTTGGAGAAGGGAAGCATGCGGCCATTTAACATCATGGGAAATAAGTTTTTTAGCTACCTATTTTCTTGGTTAATGGAACAACCGGTAAAGGATACGCTTTGTGGTACCAAGGTGATGTTCAGAAAAGATTATCTGAAACTGATTGCCAATCGGAGTTATTTTGGAGAGTTCGATCCTTTTGGTGATTTCGATTTACTCTTTGGATCCTATAAATTAAACCTCAAGATCATAGACTTGCCCATCCGCTATCAAGAGAGAACCTACGGCAGTACCAATATTTCTCGCTGGAAGCATGGAATGGTGTTACTTAGAATGTCTATGTATGCCATGCGGAAGATTAAGTTCAAATAGTAGGCATTTTGCCTCTTGCGCTTTACCTTCGCGAACAAATCCCTAAAAATCATTTCAAATGAAGATCAGTGTAATAGGAGCTGGAAATGTGGGTGCAACTTGCGCCGATGTATGTGCTCATAAAGAGCTAGCAAACGAAATAGTTCTGCTGGATATAAAAGAGAATTTTGCTGAGGGAAAAGCACTGGATATGTGGCAGACGGCTCCCATTAATCTGTATGATTCTAGAATTAAAGGAGTAACCAATGACTACGCAGCTACCGCCGGTTCTGAGGTAGTAGTAATCACATCGGGTTTGCCTCGTAAGCCAGGCATGAGCAGAGACGATTTAATCGAGACCAATGCTAAGATTGTTAAGTCGGTTACAGATCAGGTTATAAAGCACTCACCCGATGCCGTAATTATTGTTGTATCCAACCCCTTGGATGTAATGACCTATTGTGCCTATTTGACCGCGAAGGTTAATCCGAACAAGGTTTTTGGAATGGCAGGTATCTTAGATACAGCGCGTTACAAAGCATTTTTGGCTACCGAATTAAATGTTTCGCCAAAAGATATTCAAGCGGTATTAATGGGTGGTCATGGAGATACCATGGTGCCACTTCCTCGTTACACTACCGTTGGAGGTATTCCGGTTACAGAGCTTATTGCAGAAAATAAATTAAATGCCATCATAGACAGAACCAAGTCGGGAGGTGGTGAAATTGTGAAGCTTCTTGGAACCAGTGCATGGTATGCTCCTGGAGCAGCGGCTGCTCAGATGGTTGAGGCCGTAGTGCGCGATCAGAAGCGTATTTTCCCAGTTTGTGCTTGGTTACAAGGCGAATACGGAATGAAGGATATCTACTTAGGCGTGCCTGTAAAACTAGGCAAAGGGGGTATCGAAGAAATCATTGAGTTGAAGTTGAACGATGCTGAAAAGGCCCTTTTGGAAGAGTCTGCCAAAGCCGTTAAAGACGTTATGGGCGTTTTGGATACGATGAATATGTTCTAAATGATTTTGATCTAAATAAAAAGGCTGCCGAGGGCAGCCTTTTTTGTTTCTATTTCTTCTTGAATAAGCCTTTAGCCCTTGCTCTTAAAACTCCATTCAATTTCTACTCGAGTTACAAGCTCTCCCGCCTCATTCTTGCCTTCACTTATCATGATTAGTTTCTGGGCTTCACCCGTTTCTATGGCTTTCGTAATACAGTCGAAAACGGCTTTTCCCTCCTCGCATCGAAAGACAATTTTTCCCTTTGCTTTTTTATAGAAACTGCTCTTCATTTCCGTTACCAGCATAGAAACCTTCCCCCTTCCTTCAATTGCGATTAAAGCTAAAATACCTGTAGAAAGCTCTGCCGCTCCGGTTTGTGCAGCAAAATAGATGGATTGAAACGGATTTTTAGTATTTCTATTGAAAGGAACGCTTACTTCTGCCCTGTTGGCATCTAAATATTCTACTCGAACTTTCCAAAAAAAGAGAGAAGGCAATTGGGTCCAAAAAAAGCCTTTTAGTTTCCATGGCGAAAGCAAATTTTTCATTGTCTTCTGCGCACTTGGATGCAAATGGTCCATCATTTTCTAGTTATTGATTTAGTATCTTAATGACGATTATCGCAATGAATGTAGTTGGAGGGTTCCCCTTTTTGGAGGAAGTCAATCCTTTCGCATCCAAAAGATTCATATAAAAATCCCAAGATAACGGGTGGTTTATCTTTAAAGAGCCTTCCGGTCCATTGATAGGTTTCAGCGTCTCCAGACATTCCATTCAATGGTTGGAAGGAGGCACTTTCTCCTTCAAAAAGTATCCTGTTTAGGACTATAGATTCGAAGTTGCTTTTCTCATCTACTGCCAGCAAATGCCTTGCTACTATTCTGCCTTCCAGCCATTTGTCACGCAAATAATATCGATAACCATCTAAGAAATAACTGTATACAGTGCCTGATTCGAGAGGAGCTAATCGGTCTTCCAATGTAATTGTAGGGTAGTGCTCGGGGAAACGATTTTCCTCATCCTTTTCCCACTGTATCCTTTGCATTTTGCCTTTGCTAAACGGACTGGTTTTAGCTGTGCACACCAATACGTTGTTGTAAAAAGGCCCCAGTTCGTAGAGATCTTCAATGTCTAATTGTAAACCAATCTTATATTCATATGGCTCGTGCCTATCCTTCCCGCCTCGAGAATACGCGTTCAATACGGCTATAACTTTCATGTCTTTAATGCGAAATGAAAGCAAAGAGTCGCTTTCGTAATTATACGCATAAAGAAAATCTGTTTCTTTCAATCCAACCCCATCGAGAAAACGCCAACGGTAAGAATCGGTAAGTTCCAGATATATTGGTGCATTATAATCCAACAGGGTATCAGGAAGAGCGGCAGAATCTGGATGAGCGCTTAGGCGATATACATCTGAAAAAGAAGAAAATACAATGGTTGTCTCAGGATCGTCTTCTATAAAATCTAGCCTAAATAATCTGAGATCTTGTGCTTTCACCCATCTTCCTGAAAGAAGAAAAAGGAGGGAGAGCACCAGTATTTTGGAAGTGACGCAGCGTTTCATCTTCGAAAGATAGCGCCAAAAACTGGGTGATGTAATTCAAACTAAATCGGCGAATTAGAAGATCGAAAAGAGAGGCAAAATTTAGCTATTGATCCAGGCTGGATAGAGAAATAGAAGTCCAGGCAAAATACCAGAAAGGAAAATACGTATTAACTGAATGCTTTACTCAGCCTCATTTTATAAAATACGACGTTTGCATTTGGAACAAAGACTCAATTCTACCTGATCTATGGTACGAATGGTTTCTACGGCATCACGCATCACGCATTTTTCAGAAAAATTGCAATGGGGTAGACCAAGATTATGTCCTACTTCGTGCATCGAAATTTTCTTCAATCTTTTATAGAACAGAATTTTATCTGCGGTATTAAAGCGGAAGGTGGAAACAACACAAGAAGGACCCGGACGATATCCTAAGCCAAAAACACCCCAATCGAGATACTTGCTTTCTGGCTTTAGTACGTTTCCCCATCTATCTTTTTTGGTTGTAGACATATCTTTATCGAGCAGGCCAATGGTGAAATCGATGGTGTCTGGCTGTTGGAATTTAAGAATGCGCAAAAGACTATCGGCTCTATAGCGCGGCGACTTAATGTTCACAAAGGCCTTCTTTGGTAAACTCTGTGTGGGAAGAAGAATGGTTTTAAAGCCATATACCTCCTTTATGCTTTTTGAAACACTGTCTACTATTTCACTCTTTATGCTTCCAAATGCTTGAATGCCAATGGTTATTTCATTTTGTTTCTTTGTGTTGCAAGCGAAAGCCACAAGAAGTAAAAGGCAATAAAGAGTAGCTTTGGATTTCATTTTTGAATGAGATTAATGGGTGCAAAATGGCGGAGAGATCAACGCTCTGAATGCACCGTAGAGTAAGCTATTTTTTTGGAAGGAATAAGCTCATTTCATCTATTTCCAAGGAGTCTATATGTCCCATTTTGCTTTCATCTTGGCTAATGAGATGCATATGTAAAAAGGAGTCGTGGTGTGTAAAAACACCTTGATGCTCAGTAGAAAAGAAACCCACAATCTCAACACTTTCATTCTCTAGGCTGTAATTGACCTGACCTTGATGGGCTTCCTTTGGAGAAGAAACCGTACTGCCCTTGGGTAAATTTTGAATGTGAATGGCGGCCTCGACAATCTTGCCTTCCAAGCGAAAGGCAAAAGGCCTTTTTAAATCTTTGCTGCGTTCATTTAAATATTCTTCAAGCTGTTTACCGTTCTTAATGGAGTTTGGAAGAGTAGAGCTTTCCCACTCATTTACTTCCGAATAAACAAAGAAAGGGGCTGAGGTAGAGGTATTTTTAGTCATTTCAATAGACGAATCAGCACCTACTCTAGAAGTAAACAATACGCCATCTTTTAGTAATAACTCCCCTGTTAGATAGCTTTCAGGACCTAATCCGTATAATCCGGGTTTACCAATTAGACTGTCAAAGACTAGCGTTGCACCCAACTTTCCTTTCCACATAACATCTTTCATAGCTCCTGCAATCTGAACGTCTGCATAGGTTTCTACATTCGTGGGTTTTGGTTTCTTCTCTTGGCAAGAGAAAAGAAGCAATAACAACATTGGCGTTGTGAGAGCAAGAGGGAAGAATTTCTTTTTGAAGGTCATAGGTATCGATGTCTTTAGTATTTCAGAATAGCGCAGAAAAGGTCTTAACTAGAAAATGGCATCTATTCCCAAAGCTTCGAGAAGGGGAGCAGCAGCGGTTGCCGATGAGATTTCATAGACTGGGAAATTCATTTCAATTAGCTTCCCAATTCGTGAAATAGTCAATTCTATATTTTCTGTTGTCTGAAACAGAATGGAATTCCAATCGGGATATTTTTCAAAGAGAAATTTAGATGCAGCTAAAGTGGCATGTTCACAAAGTGGAATTTCCATTTTAGGAGAGAAGTAGCGGATGGAAAAGTGCCTTTCTTTTTTAAAGGATATAAAGGCGGTTTCAGAATAGCCCAATTCTTTGGCAATGGCTTGCATCTTTTCTTCAGAAAGCACGCTTTCCAAAAGGCAAACCGCAGCGTGATTGCCCTTAAAAGCGGTGTCAGTGAAAGAGTCTACTGAATAGGTTTCGATGGGTTTAGGCATAGAAGAGATTCATTAAATTATCGAAGTAGTTTGGCTTAGAAATAGTCACTTCTTAGCGCATTCTGCCTGTTTGTGTTTGTTTTTCCATTGAATCCAATATTCTTGAAGTCCTTCTTTGGTGGTTTTTAAATCGCTGATGAACAATTCTTCCCCTTTTAGTAAAGCTTTCTGCAACTGCTTTTTTCTTGATTGGATGGCTGGGGCATGATTCCATCCACCGCAATGGTCAAAGGAAGTGTAGGCTTCACACTTTTCTAAAACAGAGACAAAAGGTATATCCAAAGAATAGGTAACCTTGCCAGAACCCATTCCTACTGTAGACATCGAAATATTGGAAAAGTCTACTTTAGAGTACTTGGCTTCATCATAGAGTTGTTTTAGTTTTTCGCCTACCCGATGCGCCATTTGGTTTGAAAACTGATGGGCAACGTCTGAGCCATTTATGAATTCTGGCCCAGAATAGTGGCCTTTGCAGCGGCCATCAGTGCAATGAATTTCAGAACTTCCTTCCCTTTCATGAATTTCAATAAAACTAGCATGCAGAAAAACAACTCCCATTGCCATGAATAAAGTAGCCTTTTGTTTGAGTAAAATCAAAAAGGCATTCCAAGGCGGCTTGAAGCCAGATGCTTTCGGGCAGTTGTGGGCCATCCTAAAAGAGAAATATTGGCAAGAGAGATCTATTTCTTTTCAATTCTTCCATCGCTGTGTTTGGCAAATCGTCCGCTGTCTCTGGGGTGTGCCACCTCTCTTTCCTCCCAAGGCCATCCGCCAAATTGAGTTCTACTATACTCTTGCATGGTTTCACGGATTTCCTCTACCGTATTCATTACAAAAGGACCATGTTGTACAACGGGTTCACCAATGGGCTTTCCCTCAAGAATTAAAAAGAATGAATCATCGTTGCCGTTTTTAATGGTGATGTCTTCATCCGGATGCACCTCAATGATATGGTTGGATGGGATATTCTTTCCATCTAAATCAATTTGAGCTCCTTTATAGTAGAAAATAGATCGATTGGCTTCTTTGGCTGTGGCAGGGAGAGTCCAAACCGCATGAGCATTCATTTTAACGGTATAAACACCCACCGCATTTTCTGTATTTGCAGCCCAAGAATCGGGTGTAGGAGCCAGTGCTTTGGTTTGATTTATTTGTCCGGCTATCACTTCAATCTGCGTTGAATTTCCCCATTCATCTTTGTGATGCACAACGGGAATGTCTTCATTCCAAAGCATTTTAAAGTGTGGCTCTACCATTTTAGAAGCGCGGGGAAGATTCAGCCAAATTTGGAAAATCTCTAGCGGATTATCCTTGTCTTCGTGTAAAAGTGGAAACATTTCAGAATGCTGAATACCTCTTCCGGCTGTCATCCATTGAACATCTCCAGCCATAAATCTACCAGCGGCACCCAAAGAGTCTGAATGATCTACAGCGCCTTCTTTGTTTATGGTAATGGTTTCAAATCCTCTGTGAGGGTGGAAGGGAAATCCTGGAATGCTGGAACCATGATACATACGCCAGCCGTCTTTTGCCACAAAATCCTGACCGATGTTTCTTCCTCTAAGTTGATCAGCAGCGGGACCCATAGCGGCATTCCCTTTCGGATATTCATCTCTGTGATAGGCACAAAACAGAAAAGGATCTTGTGTTTCCCAAGGAAAGCCTAGGGTCTTAATAGCCTTAATCATTCCCATTTATCGTAAAACTCAAGGCTCCCGAAGGACATTGGGAAATCTGTTCTTTCAATTCTTCTGTACTCGCATTCTCAATGCTTATCCAAGGGCTTGCTTTTGGATTATAGACTTTGGGTAATGTTTTAACGCAGATACCTGCATGTTGGCACTTACTGGCTTCCCATTGAATGGTAATATCGCCATTACTGTATTCTTTGATCATTGTTTCAAAACTTTTATATTGACACGTCTCATCGAAAGCAATGAAACGCATTCCTCTAAAATAGCAATTCTAATGGCCGTTGAGAGTAGAATTATTTTGTTCAAATTCAGACCAATTAATCAGGGGATTATCAAGTTATTGTTTGATAATTCTAAAGAGTTGTAAACCATCCACCTGTGTGAATTTCATAAAGTAAACACTAGCTTCAAATTGATCAAAGTCAACTTGTGTTTTCTTCAATTTGCACACTTCCATACTCAATTCTCTTCGTCCTTTTAAATGGCAGACTTCCACCCAGTCCTCTAATGAAGGACGGTTGATTTTAATAAATAAAGAGTTGTAGGTTGGATTTGGAAAGATGAGAGTATTCAAAGTTTGTATAAGCAGAGAGTCAATAGAAAGATGAGCTAACCTAGACACGCTTTATTGAACATATGCCAAAAGAATGCAGTTCACCCATTGGCTTATTGTTCTTATATAGAGCATATTATAAATGAGTGAAATTTACTTCCAATAGTTAACAGATTAAAATGTCTTGAAGTGGGATATAGTATTTAAATAAAACAAAGCTGCCTCTTCATGAAAATGAAGAGGCAGCGCATCCTTCTCAGAAGAACATATGGGAGAAACAGAATATTTACACACTCCAACCACATGAAAGTGCTTCACATTCTACTCAAACATTTCAACCCTATGCCTATTTCTTTTCAGGAATATCTTCTAATTCCTCCCAAGGATCAAGTGATTTGCTATCTGGACAATCTATACAAGTGAGTCCATTCTGAGCCATAATCCAGGTGTGATTAAGCATTTTGTAATCAATTGTATTGGTTACATTCTTGATATCATACATAGTTCCATCTAGACTTTCATCCAAATAAACAGACTGGCCTACTGGTAGTTTAAGAATCACTTTTACTTCTTGTGCTCTCCAAATATCGCGGTTAACCAAGCTGTAGTAGGAAGGAATCGTGAGTACACTGTCTTCTTCTACAGGAAGGTAGACTACATTCTGAGCGTTTGATCTCGCTTCTGTTTTAGATTTTCCATGCGACTGTTTTTCAATTAGCAAATACGCCTTCTCTGAGTCTGTAGACTCTATGGTGAATTCGACTAGGTTGAAATGGGTAGCATTGGGTTCTTTGTGCCATTTAAAATCCTTTCCATTCATATTCAAATCAACCTCGGTGTTTTGGTTGGAGGGAATGGGCAAGGCTTGGATGAATCTTTGTTTAGATTGGTTTTCGAGTTGCATAGTTGTTTCTCTATAGCCTTCAGACTTAAATTGTCTACCGATGTTAACTCCGCCATTAATGACTAGAATTAGACCGATGAGACTCAGGAAAAGGCTCACTCTGTAGACTAATGGGTGCAACTTGGGCAAATTGAAAAGGGCACGTACAATGGCCATAATAGCAAGAAGTGTAAGTGGAATGAAGAACAATCCAATTCCCCAGAGCATACCTAGGTGCATATTAGAATTTGGGAATAGAATGGTAAGGAATTCCACGCCTTCCCAAGTACTAAAGCTGTCGCCCCAAAGGGAGAAATTACCCCAAAACAGAGTGGAGAATAGAATGATAAGTACTAGGATACCGATCGTTACGCCTAGAAAACCTAGAATTCTAAAGATGGCGTTGAAAATCATTTTAAGGAGAGAGAGAAAAAAGTCTGAGGCATCTTCAGCTGCCCTGCGCACTTTTGAAGCCGAACGCTCTCCAAACTTCTCATTCCCAATGGTATCTTCCAAAGCTTTACCCGCTTTTTTCATCTCTTCACGTACTGATTTTTCAATGCTTGAAAGGTTTACCTCTTCCCCCTTCATTTGTAGCTTATCAGCAGTAGTTTTCGCCTCTGGAATAACAATCCAAAGTACTATGTAAATTAAAAAGCCATTTAAGGGAGTAAAGAAGAGTGCAACAAAAAGGATTCTCAACCAAACAGGATCTATTCCAAAATAGGCTCCCAATCCGCCGCACACACCCCCAATTACTTTGTCGTCTGTATTTCTGAAAATACGCTTCTTAGGTTTAAAGCTAGATGTGCTTTGGAAGTTGCTGTATGAATTGTCATCATCCATTCTGTAGTCTTCGGGCTGACCAAGAACAGAAATGGCGTACTCTACATCCGCAATAAGTACCACTTCACGATCATTGAGCATTCTGGATTGAAAGATTTCAACGAGTCGAGCTTCTACGTCGCGCACTATTTCTTCTTGCCCTTCTACATTGGACAGATAGCGTTTAATATTTTCTAAATAGCCTTTTAGGCGGTGATAGGCGTCTTCGTCGACGCTAAAAACGAAGCCGGCTAGATTGATGTTTATGGTCTTATTCATGATGGTTGTTGGTTCAAAGTGATGTTAACAGATTCTACGAGTTGTCTCCAACCCTCTTCCAATTCAGTGAGTGCGAGTTTACCTTGTGTGGTGAGTTCATAATACTTTCTTGGAGGTCCCGATTTGCTCTCTTGCCACTTATACGTAAGTACTCCACTGTTTTTCAATCGAGTAAGTAGTGGGTATAGTGTGCCCTCTACTACAGCTAGTTGACTTTTTTGGAGTCGCTCCATTAAGTCGGGAACATAGGCAGGGGTTTCTTTAATAAGCGAGAGGATACAGAGCTCTAAGACTCCTTTTCTCATCTGGGCTTTTGCGTTTTCTATATTCATATTGTTGTCTTCATAGTTCTTTGTACTAGAGGGTATTAGTTATAACAAAGATATATAAATAATTTGGTACTATGCAATACAAAGTACTAATAAAAAATTTTTTATCGACCCTTGATTAGTCGTCGGTATGCAAAAAACTCTCTGAAAGTGAGATATATAGGCTCAAATGATGCCCCAGATTTTTTTTCTTCTTTTGTGATTTTGACAAGGTAATTCCAGTGTTCAAAAAGAGATTTTTGTCCGTTTACCCAAGAATTATGCGGTTCATAAATGTGAGTGGGTTCAGATGCTACTCCATTTAGTTCGATGATATGACTGTTTTTTCCTTCCACTAAATCAGTTAGAGAATGGGTTTTAATATCAAATCGACCATACCGAAAGCCCTTTATTTGAGTGCAGATGGTATTCATTCTCTGCGTAAGATCATCAGAAATAAGGTGATTTCCATCTCGGAAAAGGGTGCCGCGGTTATGATTTCCTATAGCTTGAACCAGACAGTCTTCCTCTTTTTCTGGAATTTGCTGCAATATTTTATTGCTAATCTTCGGGATATACTGATGAGAACGCGGATCTTTTTCAAGCAAATCATGCACTGTTGATCTGCCATCGCCTTTCACTCTTAAAAATTCTTTGTAGGTCAATGAGGTTATGCTAAAGTGTTTTGAATCAGCCTTCCTCACACAAAATATACCGTATTCTTCTGTAAAAGAGGAGAATTGTTGAGCGATATAATCCTGATTGATATGTTGGATAAAGGCTTTAAGTTCTTCTGCTGTATTTATTTTTTCGATTCCAATGCCACGTTCGCCTATTTCAGGTTTTAGAATGATGGGGAAATCGAATGGGCTTTCTTGAAGCTTTTGAAGAACAGAACTGAAATGCTCTCGGTTGGATATGCAGAAATAGGGAGGTACCCATTCTTGTGGAAGCGATTGGAGCATTTCAGATTTGGAGTAGCCAAAAAGACCACCATACTTCATGTTTGAGTTTACTACACTAAACCAAGCAGGATTTCTAAATCGGATAGCTTGAAGGAAATAGTAAATGAAAATGGGTAAATAAACCCATCGATATGGCCAAAATTCCCAATGCTTGAAAAGCATCTTAAAGGGCAAAAGAATAATGTGAAATACTTTGATTTTCCAAGTCCTTATAGGTCATTTTTAGTTTTTCGCTATGACATTCTACCTGACTTACAGCAACGGTTCTCAAATGTCCATCGCGTTGCATTAAGATGTCGAAATCTTTTTCAATTCCCTTCGATTCAGTATGGAATTTCCAAGCTTGTTCAGCATTTAAAGGACTGGAGGCTATAAAATCGGCAAACCATTCCTGTCGTTGTTGCTGCCGTTCGGGCGGGTACAATGTAGAAGAAGACCAGATTTTTGCTTTCCCTGAGGGTAAAAAAATCAGCTCTGGAACCTTTCCATCCCAAACGATTTCAAACAGTTGGTTGTCATGCACTCCTACCAAAGTGAATTCTTCAAGTTCTTCAAAAGGATAGTGTGATAGAAAATCGCTAGGGCCTTGATGAAATAAAAAGGCAGGGATGAGTAATCCTCTACTGTGTTTGTATTCTTTTTTTCGCTTGTGTTTTGCGCGCGCACCATTTAGTAGAAATAGTGCGGTACTTTGAGAAGTAGCGGCCCACCAGGTTCCTCCTCCTTTTGGATCGATAGGCCAAATGGCTTGAATCCCACACAAGTCTCTTGTTTTAGGAGCTTCTGCCAATCCGCGAAGAATGGTTTCATCTCTGTTATGAGTAAAAATCCAACCTTTTTCAGTCGGAAGAAAACTCAAAGTACACATTAGGCAGTTTGTTGTCTAAAGCGTTGAGTAGAGTCGGCTACACCGAAATTCTTTGGGATTATAATAGAAGGTAATAGCTCTTTAAGGCCTACTCGCATGAGCGCCATATGATGGACAATATGCTCAAGATTATAGGCTAATTCTCGTTGAAGATTGGTATTCATACGAATTTCACCTTCGTTTGATGTCCACTTCAAAGAAATAGATTTATCGAAATCAAGATCATTAGAAATCAACCATTCTTGCATCGTAGTACTCTCTTCTAAGGCAAGAGAGAGACTTGTTTCTAAATGTGTATCCCTTTTCCTTTCGTCGTAACAAAGAACTTCTTCCGCATTTTTTAAGCACTGCAGGAGTTCAAGTATATGTCTGAAATGCATTCCAATACTAGCCCCATTGAGCAAGCCACACTTTTCGCTGTAAGAAATCGTATCCAAAGATTGGAGGACTTCCGTACAATCGCTAAGTAAGTTCGAACAACGTTTGGCTATGGTATTCATTTATTTACTAAAGATCGGCAAAGGTAAATTGCTACGGTGAATAATTGTATTTATCGTGGAAAGAATCAGAGCCACCCGTGAAGTTATAAACAGCGGACCTCTATAAGTGTTGCCATTTCCTAAAGAAATGGCCATTCCTAAAGGAGTAGCAATAAGGTAATGGACGGCTCCAACCTTAAGGCCAATAGCTCCTTTCATCCCATAAACTGTGGTTTTAGAGGATAACATTAAAAGAGCAACAATACGTTCGGCAATTCTAATTCCTTTTCTTTCGTAAAGCTCGAAACTAACGGTCGAAAACCATTTAACGTTTACGACTGAAATAGAGAGCTTGAAGAAAAAACTCTGGACAAGAATGAAGGAGGGTATAATTCCTAAAATTAAATGAAGGATGGATTTTTTAGTTAGATTGCCCACTGTTCTAATTTTCCCCAAAGGTTTAGCCTTTCCAGGATTTAAAAGGTCATCTTACCGACTCTTGCACCTATGACCTTAAATCTTTATTGCAAGCGAGTAGCGCTCATTTAAGATTTGACAATGGTGGAGGAAATGCCCAGCGTTGATATAGATTAGGGCAGTAGCAGAGACGGGATGTCCATTTGCTGTAGTTTTAAAATGTGCATTTTGCTGATTCACTTGCATGGCAAAATGCAAAAAAAGATGCCCCGACGATTCCAATCCACTTTTTATAAAGGCGAAATCCATCTGATCTGCCAATGATTTCTCTGCGAAATGATTTTCGTCAAAACCAGGGAGAGCGGTGAAATCTTCTCGAAGAATTCGCATTAAGCGGTAGGCAAACACGGTTTCAGAATCCGAGAGATGCACCAATAGTTCAGCGACAGACCATTTCCCTTCTTTGTAGCGAAGGGAAAGTTCATTGGTTGTTAGAATATCACAAGCATGTAATAGTGCTGCTCTTGTTGAGATAAGCAGTTCAATCGGATTTTTGTCGCCAACAAGATCTATGTATCCACTATAGAAATCGGCGTAATCAGAAGTGTTGGGCTTTACTAATTTCAATGGTGCTTTGTTCTGTTAATAATAAAATCCGTCGATGATTTTCATCCTGTTTTGAATGTAGATGGCAATGTATGTAAATCGTTCTTCAATGCTATTATCTGGATTGGTTAAAATAAATTCGACTTCTAGACTGCCGTCTTTTTGAGAAATTAGTTTCTCAGAAAGCAGTTGCAAGGGAACATCCTTCCCAAATAGTTCTTCTACATAGTCGGCCCATTCCTTTGCTCCTTCCACAAATTCACCTTTATATGATTTATGCTTTTTAACAGCCTCTTGCTTTAATTGATCCTTCTGTTCTCTATTAAATATTTGAGAATCTACAAAAGACAAATAGTCATTGAGCTCTGGGTAGAATTCTCCAAATTGTTTAGTTGAATGAATTTGGGCAATTAACTCGTTATGAAAACTGTGAAGTTCTTCTAGAGTGGGTTGTCCAACTAATTTAGCCAGAGCGAGGGTAAGTATAAAGGTGGTTAGGAGCCGCATATAGATTTAGGAGGCGATTCGTTCTAAATTGGTCTTATGATAAAGATAAGAAAGTACCACATCTGTTAGCGCTCTGCAATCGTCATCGCAATGAACAGTTACGCCGTAAATATTCTTGTACTTATTAATCAATCTAAAGTCCTTCACATCAAAGATGATTTCATTAATGAAAGACACGCGGTCTTTTTCATTCTCCATTAGGCTTAAGAAAGGACAAAGCCAAAGTTGTAATGAATGTATGGAATCTTGAACATTTTGACCGTTTTTAATCATAGTCAATTCAGACTCTAGGAAAATTCTAACATTGGTTTGGATAGATTGTGCATTCATGATTTTGAGGGGTTAGGGTTTACTAATTTACTGATTTTCAAAGATTGTTAACATAAAGTGAAAATAAAATCCCTGAAAACGGGTAAAAAAATAGGCGAGCCCCTCGGCTCGCCTATTTTAAAGTGCTTTTTAGAAGCCCATTAGTTCATGTTTGGAAGGAAGCTATAGTTGCCTCCATAGTACATCATTTGTTCAAGGAAGTTGGTCGGAAATTCGATGACAACATCTTTAATCTCTCCATTTTCCTCAACAAGTTTTATCTGTGGATTGATAAATCCAGCATAAGGTGCACTGTTTAATTTTGCACTTCGATCCAAGACTTCTTGGTGAAGAACAGGGTCAACATTTACTCCATAGGTCTCTACTAAGGCCTGTCCGGCTGCAAAATCGCCTTCTGACTTAATTCTTTGAATTTCGCGAAGCAGTTGACCGAAAAGAACACGAAGTTTAGCGTAATCATTTATCACAAAATACGTTTTGCCTTCCACCATTTTCTTTTCGATTACATTTTCAGCCAATCCTTTTTCATAAGCCCAGCTAGCTACCAATTGGCGGTTGCGCATATGGTCTTCTTCCAATTGCTCGCCCATTTGCAATCTTCTCAACTGAACCATCATGCCGTTTCGGATATAGTTATCATATTCCGCTTTTCCAACCTCAAGAGACTCCATTAAACCAATCTCTATCAGTTTGTTATCTTGTAGATAGAATAGGGCGACTAAATCAGCACGTGCTTCCTCTAAGGTGGAAGAATAGTTCTTTAAAGACTCCTTCGGCGTTCCAACTCCCTTGTTAATTTTACCACTCGCATGACCCACCACTTCGTGTAAAGCTGTATGCAATTTGCTGGCTAAGTCGCCGTATTTCTCAGCACGCTCAATTTCTTCAGTACTAAAAGCAAATTCTTTTACAAATCCACCTCCTGCTGATTTGTCGTAAGCGTGCTCTATATTAGCTAGAGAGACTGACTTACTACCGTTTTCTGTGCGAATCCAATTGGCGTTTGGTAGGTTAACACCAATAGAGGTAGGAGGAGCGGCATCGCCACTTTCTCCAGCCACGTTTACCATCTTATAGCTCACGCCAACCACATTCGCTTTCTTGTGCTCGTCCATAATGGGCGATTGGTCTTCAAACCACTGTACATTATCGCTCACCACTTTCATTCGCGCTGAAGCATCAAAGTCTTTTATCTGAATAATACTTTCATAGTTCGCCTTATAACCAAGAGGATCATTGTATACTTCTATGAAACTGTTGATATAGTCAATATCTCCTTCAGTAGCTTCTACCCAAGCAATATTGTATTCATCCCAAATTCGCAAATCGCCAGTCTTGTAGTAATCTATGAGTAGGTTAAGTGCTTTTTTCTGAGGTTCGTTTTCAGCAACTGCAGAGGCTTTTTCCAACCAAAAAATAATACGTTCTATCGCTTCAGAATACATTCCACCTAGTTTCCAAACTTTTTCCTCAATGGTTCCGTTGGATGTGCGAACCAATTTTGAATTTAAGCCATAAGAAATGGGTCTAGGATCGGTTGTATCGATGATGGAGGCATAATAAGCTTCCACTTCCGCTTGCGTTATACCTGGATCAAAAAAGTTCACTGCGGAGGATAAAACCATATCGCTTTTCGAATCCTTGCTCACTTTTTTAGCATCGATGGCTGGATTAAAGATAACCTCAAGAATTTCATCCGACAGCGACTGTTGGCTGGCGTTTAAGAGTTCTTCAAAATATGTGCGACTAAATTCGGGCTGGAATTTCTGATTCGAATAATGATGATGAATTCCGTTTGAAAACCAAAATCGCTTGGCATAAACCTCAAAGGCCAACCACTCTGAAGAAGTTTTGTCACCCTGATAATGAGTTATAATTCCTTCAATTGCTCTGCGGATACTCAAGTTAAATCTGTGATTTTGATCGTAAATGATATCTCTTCCACTCAATCCAGCTTGGGTAAGATAGTATACGAGTTCTTTCTGCTTTAGACTGAGTTGATCAAAACCTGGGACTTGGTATCTTAAAATTTTAAGATCGGCAAACTGCTCTGTTTGCCATTGAAAATCAGATGATTCTGTTTTATCTTCTGTTTCCAGTTGCGCCTCTGGCCCGGCACAAGAAAGAGTAATTGCTATTGCCATTGCACTCATATGTTTCCATACATTATTAGTCATATTGGTCGGCTTTTGATAAGTATGGCGAAGATAACTAAAGTGCTTTGTTTTGGAAGGAAACGGGGCATCTAAAAAAAATGAGCCTAAATGTCAAACTTTCAGCTAAATGTCTAATTTTGAGTTCGAATCAAAATTTCAACCAAAATCAAACCACCGCATGAAAGCATTGAAAATTGTCTTGTTAGTACTTCTCGGACTTGTGGCCATTTTCGTAATCTACTTAAGTACCATTTCTGGTGATTACAAAGTAACCCGATCGATAGAAATAGAAGCGCCTACAGAATGGGTTGGAAGCTATATAAACAATTTAGAGAAATGGGAGCGCTGGTCTTATTGGAATCTAGTGGATTCTACCAATGTAATTACCTACGGAGACATTCGTGAGGGTGCAGGAGCCAATTACCGTTGGGTAGGAAACGAAACAGGAGAAGGAACTATAGAGTTGTTAAGCGTAGAACCCGGTGTAAAAACGGCTGCGATGATTTCATTCTTGAAGCCTTTTTCTTCACAAATGAATAGCGACTTTTTATTCTCAGAAGAGAATGGAGTTACGACTATTTCATGGGAAAATTATGGCTCTATGCCATTCTTTATGAGGTGGATGGCTGGTGGAATGGATGCTGCTTTCGGCAACCAGTTGGATTCTGGCTTAATTAAATTGAAGTCCATAGCGGAATCAGAACTTCAACCTACAGGAGGAAAAGTTCTATCCATTTCGCAAGAAGAGGTAAGTGGCTTTTCTTATTTCTATATGCCTTACAGCATTCAAATAAGCGAAATGTCTCCAGATATCTATTCCAATTCGTACCAAGGCATCTATGCCTACTTGGCTGAGGATGCCAACACAGTAGTTGGATCTCCAGCTTGTTTTTATGAAAGTTGGGATATGGAATCAGGTACAACTTCTTTTAGAGTAGCATTGGCTTCTACGAGTTCCAAAGAAGGAAATGATGCTGTTTTGAAAGATACCTTTGAAGGAGGAAAAGCGATTAAGGCTATCTATCAAGGGGATTATGAGGGAAGCGGATTGGCCCACAACGCCATTGAGGAATATTTGAATTCAAATGGACTGGAGATGAACGGGGCTGCGATTGAATTGTATGTTACAGGTCCTGCAGATGAGCCGAATGCGTCGAAATGGATAACTGAAATTATCTACCCGATAAAATAAAAACTAAAACGTTAGTATCTCTTTAAATGGCCAATCGGATTCCCGCTTGGCCATTTGTTATTTTTGCAGTTATAGAATAGAGTCAATGGCCGGCAAAAAGCCTGTTACAAAATCCAAACAAAAAGAAACGTCTGAATCCTCTTGGAGGGAAGCTATGAAAGATCACACCTTTCAATTAGCTATGGGTGTCTTGCTTATAATGCTTTCCTTTTTTCTTTTGGGTTCTATGTTGTCTTTCTTTATCAATTGGCAATCGGATCAGAGCGAGGTCAGTGGATCTTTTTATGAGCTCCTCACAGATGAAAGCTATAAGGTTAGCAATGTGTTCGGAAAAATGGGGGCATCCCTTTCTCATAGCCTAGTGTACCGAAGTTTCGGACTGGCAGCTTTGGTTATTCCTCTTTTACTCTTTAGGGTTGGCCTTTTAGTTGGATTCGGCTTTAAAAAGAAATTTCTTAAGCAACTAAGACATACTTTGTATTTTATAGGATGGTTTCCGGTGTTTACAGCTTGGGTATTGGGCTCTCATTTCCCCATTTTGGCTGGTGGTGCAGGCATGCAGATTTATGAAATTTTGCATCAGGTCTTAGGTCCATTTGGAGTGGGTGTTTTGCTCATTGCCACTTTAGTGACCTTTATTATTTTCTTCTTTAGACTTACGTCTACCCACTTGATAGGAATACTTCCGAAGCGGACAGAAAGAACAGTAACAGAAACAAATTCGGCCCTTTCTGAAGAAGAGGAAATCAACGCATTCGCTGCTGCTAAACCTTTAACAAAGAAGGTGGAAGAAACAGAGAAAGAGGTTGGATTTACCTTAGAAATTGAAAATCAAATGGAGCCTATTGCTCCGATATCCACTCAGACATCTGAATTGGAAATTGAGGTTTACGAAGAGAAGGCATTAGAAACGGTTCTTTCTTCGGAGACGGAAAAAGTAGAAACAAGTTTAGAAAAAGATATAATTGAAGATGAACTAGAGCTCACAGTTCAAGAAACAGTGTCTGAAAACGAGTTAGATTCCGCTGCGCACAAAAAATTAGTAAAAGAAATGGGCGAATACGATCACAAACTCGATTTGGGGTCGTTTCGAATGCCAGGTCTCGACCTAATGAAAGACTATGGTACTTCTAATATCAAAATTGACCAAGAGGAGCTTGAGGTGAATAAGAACAGAATTGTTCATACTCTGGGTACCTACAATATTGAAATAGCGAAGATTAAGGCCACTATTGGTCCTACTGTAACCCTGTATGAAATTGTTCCCGCTCCCGGAGTACGTATTTCTAAGATTAAGAATTTAGAGGACGATATTGCCTTGAGCCTCTCAGCAGAGGGCATCCGAATCATTGCCCCGATACCTGGAAAGGGTACTATTGGAATTGAAGTTCCAAATGCCAAGCCCAGTATGGTTTCTATGCGAACGGTATTGGCTTCAGAGAAATTCTTGCATTCAGATATGCAGTTGCCCATAGTTTTAGGTAAAACCATATCAAACGAAACCTATGTAACGGATTTGGCGAAGATGCCACATTTACTCATGGCAGGTGCCACTGGACAGGGTAAATCGGTGGGTTTAAACGTTATCCTAACTTCTTTGCTCTACAAACGGCATCCTTCTGAGGTGAAATTTGTAATGGTCGATCCTAAGAAGGTAGAACTTACTCTATTTAATAAAATTGAGCGCCACTATTTGGCTACTTTACCGAATAACGAAGACGCCATCATTACAGACACTCGCAAGGTAATTTACACCTTGAATTCACTGTGTATTGAGATGGATGATCGTTATGATTTGCTAAAGAATGCAATGGTTCGAAATATCGTCGAATACAACGAAAAATTTAAAAATCGTAGACTAAATCCGGCTGAAGGGCATCGACATTTACCTTATATCGTGCTAGTCGTAGATGAGTTTGCAGATCTGATAATGACTGCAGGAAAGGAGGTAGAAACACCTATTGCTCGTTTGGCACAGCTTGCTAGAGCCATTGGAATTCACTTAATCATTGCTACTCAAAGACCTTCAGTGAATGTGATTACCGGAATAATAAAGGCCAATTTCCCAGCCCGTATTGCCTTCCGTGTAACTTCTAAAATTGACAGTCGAACTATTTTAGATGCAGGTGGAGCGGAACGTTTAATTGGAAAGGGAGATATGCTTATTTCGTTGGGAAATGAGCCTATTCGATTGCAATGCGCCTTTGTAGATACGCCTGAAATTGAGCGGCTTACCGAGTTTATTGGAAATCAACGTGGCTATCCAACTGCTTACCAATTGCCTGAATATGAGGGTGAAGAAGGTGGAAGTGAATTGGATATTGATCCCTCGGATAGAGATGCATTGTTTGCGGAGGCAGCTAAATTGGTGGTAATGCATCAACAAGGATCTGCTTCTTTGCTTCAAAGAAAACTTAAGTTGGGATACAATAGGGCAGGTAGACTTGTAGATCAATTGGAAGCGGCAGGAATTATTGGACCGTTTGAAGGAAGCAAAGCTCGTCAGGTGTACATACAAGATGAGGCGGGCTTGGAACAGATTTTGAAACCTTAGAGAAAAACATTTATCATGGTAAAAAGCTTAAACACCCTATTATTCATTCTTTGCGCAGCCATAGGGCTCCAAGCTCAAACATCGGCAAAAGAAGCAAAAGCCTTGCTTGAAAAGGCAAGTGTAAAAATGAAATCCTTTGAAGATGTGAGTATTGCTTTTAGCTACCAATTCTCAAATACCAGGGTAAACCCACCCATTAAGAGACAGGAAACCGGAGATATAAAATTAAAGGGAGAAAAGTACAGGCTGAATCTAATGGGGGTAGAGCAAATTTGCGATGGCAAGATGCTGTATTCTGTTCTTCATGAAGATGAAGAGGTTCAGAAAGAAGTGGTTAAAGATGACAAAGGCGAGTCTCAAGGACTAAATCCAACCACTATTTTAGATGTCTATAAAAAGGGTTTTAGCTATAAGTTAGGTGGAAGCGCCAAGGTTGGAAACAAAACCATAGAATACGTTATTCTTAAACCAACGGTTTCAGAAGAAATTGACTATATCACTGTAGGAATTGTAAAAGGGGAAGATCGATTGTACTCATACGAACAAAGGGCGAAAGATGGAACTACAACTCTTTTTACCATCACCGCTTTTGAAGTGAACAAGAAATTGGCAGATGGTCTTTTTCAATTCAATGCGAAAAACTATCCTGGCTATTATATCCCTAAGTGAAAGTTCTTCATCGCTATATAATTCGATCTTTTTTAGGTCCTTTTATTGCCACCTTTTTCATCATGGTCTTCTTTCTGCTCATGCAGTTTTTGTGGAAGTACATAGACGATTTAGTTGGGAAGGGCGTAGAATGGTACTATATCGCTGAATTGCTTTTTTACACAACAGCGGGTGTTGTTCCTTTGGCTTTGCCAATTTCTGTTTTATTGTCAAGTCTCATGACCTTTGGTTCATTAGGGGAGTACAATGAATTGGCCGCCTTAAAATCAGCAGGGGTTTCTTTGATTCGTATTATGCGTCCGCTCATTGTTTTCATTATTTTAATTTGTGTTGGGGCTTTCTTCTTTTCGAATTATGTGTTGCCCGTTGCCAACCTAAAAGGAGAATCTCTTTTGAGAAATATATCTGCCAAAAAGCCAGCCTTGAACATTCGGGAGGGTGTGTTTTACAGCGGGATAGATGGGTATAGTCTGAAGATTGGTGAGAAGTATGGCGATGGAAACGATAAGCTCCGAAATGTCTACATCTACGATCACACTTCAAAAAATGGAAACGGAAAAGTAATTGTAGCCGATAAAGGCAAAATGTATATGACTCCCTCCGAAGATTATCTAGTCTTGGAGTTAGAAGATGGGGTTAGCTATGAGGAAATGATGCCAGATGACCGCAAGGCACAGAGAAGATATCCTTTCATGCGTTCATCATTTAAAAAATCTAAGATTTTATTTGATCTTACTTCCTTTCAATCTGAAAATCTTAGAGAAGAAAGGCAAAAGAGTTTTCAAATGTTAAATACTTCGCAATTGCTCGTTGCGGTCGATTCGCTGAATGAAGAATTACATGAGCGAGAGGAGTCTATGATAGAAGCCTTAAATGGGCGTTATCGCTTTGATGGCATTCATGAAGATAGCATACGCGTGATTCCAAATAATGAGAATGTATTGGTGAATTTGGGCGATGCAATGGAAAGAAGAGCCGTTGAGAATGCATTGCGAACGGCAAGAGCTCAACGCGCATACCTGACACAGTTGGCGGCGGAATATGAATGGCGCCAAAAGGTAATCGCTAGGCATTATTTAGAGTGGCACAAGAAATTTTCATTGTCTTTTGCCATTTTGGTTTTGTTTTTTATTGGGGCTCCTTTGGGTGCAATTATTAGGAAAGGAGGAATGGGACTGCCAGTGGTAGTATCTGTAATAATCTTCATCATCTATCATACCCTTTCCTTTTCACTTGAAAAGCTTGGAAGAGAGTTGGTTTGGTATCCTATTCCAGCCATGTGGGCCGCCTCGGGCATTTTGCTACCCATTGGGGCTATGCTTACATACAAATCTGCCACAGATTCGGCACTCTTCAATTCGGAAGTTTATCTTCGCCCCTTCGAATTAATTATCAATCGTATTAAATCTTTAGTGGCTAAGACGAAATGAAGATCCTTATGCTTACCAATAAGTCTCCTTTCCCTCCCAACGATGGAAGTAGTCTTGCTATGAATTCGATGGTTAGAGGTTTTGTTTTAGCTGGATGCGAAGTTTCACTCTTGGTAATGAATACTTCCAAGCACAGAAAAGATCTCAATGATTTGCCTGAGGACCTAAAGTCTCGGGTAGAAATGCGATTTGTAAATCTGAATAATAAACCCTCACCAATAACGGGTTTTTTAAATTTATTTAGCCGAGAATCGTATATCGTTAGTCGATTTAAACATCAAGGTTACTCAGAGGCTTTACAGAAATGGTTGGAAGAAAAAGAATTTGATATCGTTCAAATTGAAGGTCTTACTCCCTGTCATTACATAGAACAGATACGATCTCTAAGCAAGGCAAAGCTGGTAAACAGAGCACACAATGTAGAGCATTTAATTTGGCTTCGTACTGCAATGTATGAGTCAAATTTCTTTAAAGCAGCCTATCTTCAATTACAAGCGAATCGCTTAAAGAGCTTTGAATTAGAGCGTTTGTCTCTTTTTGATGCCTTAGTGCCTATTACGCCTATAGACAAGGCTATGTTTAAGAGTCTTGGTTTGAAATTACCTATGCATTCGGCTTATTGTGCGCTGAACTTTGCAAATATTGAGGTTGAAAATTGGGAAGGAAAACCAGATTTTTTCTTCGTAGGTGCTTTTGATTGGCAGCCTAACCTTCAAGGTATGCGTTGGTTTTTGAAAGAAGTTTGGCCTAGTGTTTTAAAGTCAGAGCCAGAAGCTGTTATTCATGTACTTGGGAGGCATTGCACTTCAGATATTGCGGCGACCCAAAATGTAATTGCCTACGACGATATTTTAGATGCACAGGAGTTTTACTCAAAACACAAGATTTTAGTTGTTCCATTAAAGTCGGGCAGTGGTTTGAGAATTAAGATTGTAGAAGGAATGAGTATGGGCAAGGCTGTAGTAACTACTTCTATTGGGGTGGAAGGAATTAGCGCAGAACCTGGTGTTGAGGTGAAATTAGCGAACGATCCTAAGACATTTGCCAAAGAGATGATTGATCTGTATGCCAATCCGAAAGTGGCCAAGCATATGGGTAAAAAGGCTCGAGAATTTGCCGAAAAGTACTTCAACCAAAATACTGTAAGTAAGGAGCTTATTCAGTTTTATCAAAGTCTATGACTTATTGGTTCAATGTTGCTGTAATCAGTATTGTTTATTTGATTGTACACAGCTACTTCATTTATCCAATATCTACGGTAGTTTTATCCAAATTGAAAAAAAGAAAAGAAAGGGACGCCGAATCTTTGGAAGTTCCTTTAACGGTTTTAATCGCAGCTCGTAACGAGGCGAGCGTTATTGAGGATAAGATTTTAAGTATTCTTCACGGCAACTATCCTTTGAGTGCGCTTCAAATTTTGGTTGGTTCCGATGCTTCAACCGATGGAACAGATGAAATTCTAGATCGAATGGCCCAATCGTGGCCACAGATTCGGTCGATTCGTTTCGAAAAAAGGCAGGGTAAATCGGCAATAATGAATGCTTTATCCAAGGAGGTTAGAAGCGAATGGATGGTTTCCACCGATGCCAACGTGCTTCTACATGCAGATGCCTTGTCGGAGCTGATGCATACCGCTCAAAGAGAAAAGGCCGATTTAGTGGGTGCACACATTCAATATCAATCGCTTGAGTTCAGAGGTGTTGCTTGGGAAGAAGATAGCTATCTCAAGTTTGAGAATGCGCTAAAACAGGCCGAGTCAGATGTTTTTGGATTGGTAATTGGAATCGAAGGTGGCTGTTATTTAATTCGAACAAAGGCCTTTCCTTCTATACCCAGAAATGCCTTGGTAGATGATTTTTATGTGAATATGCACGTATTGTCGAAGGGAGGGAAAACGGCCTGGTGCAGAAAAGCTCGTTGTGTTGAAGACAATGCAGTTGAAGAGGAAGAAGAGTTTAGAAGAAAGTTGCGTATTTCAAGAGGTAATTTTCAGAATTTAATATGGTTTCGGAAGATCTTTTTCAAGCGATTTCCATTGAGTTATTCTTTTATCAGTCATAAGGTATTGCGTTGGTTTACCCCCCATTTAATGTTATTTGCACTTGTATTAAGTCTCTATCCTGCTTGGATGGGTGAAATCTTTTCGAGGGCATTTCTAACAGCATCTGCTTTAGTTTGGATACTGGTTATTGGTCCGTTTAAGGGTAGCGGTGCTGTGAAGAGTTTGCGTCATTTCTACTTAATGAACTACGCACTCTGGAAGGGGTTTATATTATATACAAAAAATCAGGGAGAATATGTCTGGGAGCCAACCAAACGAAAACAATAGTACGCTGGATTCAGTATTAAGCGCTATTGAGGCAATTAAGGCAGGAAAAATGGTCATTGTGGTAGACGATGAAAATCGTGAGAATGAAGGCGATTTTGTTGCAGCAGCAGAGTGTATTACTCCTGAAATGATCAATTTTATGGCTACTGAAGGTCGGGGTCTTATCTGTGTACCTCTTCCGGATTACCGTTGTGATGAATTGGGATTAGATCCTATGGTTCAGAGAAATACGGAATTACATCAAACAGCTTTTACTGTTTCTGTAGATCTCTTAGGACATGGTGTTACAACGGGTATAAGTGCTTCTGATCGCGCTAAAACCATCCAAGCACTCATATATCCAAATACTAAACCAGATGATTTAGCTCGTCCTGGACATATATTCCCGCTCAGAGCACGACGAGGTGGCGTTTTAAGAAGAACTGGACATACGGAGGCAGCCATCGATTTAGCTCGTCTAGCAGGATTACAACCGGCTGGAGTTATCGTTGAAATTATGAATCCAGATGGAACCATGGCTCGGCTTCCGCAATTGCTCGAGATCGCTAAGCAGCATCAACTTCCCATTATTTCCATTGAAGATTTAGTTGCCTATAGGATGCAGCATGAATCGCTCATTAAGGAGGTCGAATCTTTTGTTCTGCCTACTCCTTGGGGCGATTTTAGATTGCGTGCTTTCGAGCAAACCACCAACGGACAAGTACATATTGCCCTAACCAAAGGAGAATGGGACAACAACGATTCAGTCTTAGTTCGAATGCACTCAACAGGAACGCATAGTGATGTTTTTCATTTGTTAACCAGCAGGGCCTGGCAGGGATTGGAAAGAGCTTTACAGATTGTGGGTCAAGAAGGAAAAGGAGTTGTAGTTTATATGAATCAAGCGGGAAATGAAAGAGGGCTGTTGGATCGATTGCGTCGCTACCGCGAGGCTTTAGAAGACAATACGAATGAAACCATTCCCAATAGCTTTACCAAAGATCCAAGAGATTTTGGGGTGGGCGCACAAATCCTTCACGCTATTGGTGTAAAGAATGTTCGGCTTTTAACCAATAATCCAATCAAAAGAGTCGGGATCGAAGGATATGGTTTGTACATCGTAGACAATGTTAGTATGCAACCGTAAAAAGCACGAGCCCAAACGGTATTTATTGTGCATCGTATCTAAAATAGGCTGCTCTTAGTTTTCTAGTAAAATTTTTTGGTTTACTATTAATTCTATGTTAGCTTTAGGGCTAATCTTAGATTATGGCAGCAAGCTCATATAAAACAATGTTGGCCTATCAACAACTGGGAACAAAAGCAGATGTGGCTCAACTCATTCAGGATATTAAGAATAAGAATGCCATTCCACTTTCTGAAGATCGACTGCCTATAGATGAGAATCTTAGTGAGAAAGGAGTAGCTACACGCCGAGAGTTTGTATGTTCCAAAACGAAAAAAGTGTTCCCATTGTTAATGACGGATCCAAAAGGTTTGGATCTCAACAGTTTTGATGGAAATATTGAGAATTATATTGGGCTCACCCAAATTCCAACCGGAATTGTCGGGCCTTTAAGGGTAACGGGCTCAGCAGCAAAAGGAGATTTTTTTATTCCTCTAGCCACTTCAGAAGGGGCTTTGGTGGCCTCAAGCCACAGAGGAGCCAAAGCTTGTTATGAGGCTGGAGGAGCTGTTTCAATTTGTTTAATAGAAGGGGTTCAGAGAAGTCCACTTTTTAAGTTCAATTCGATTGCAGATCTTGGACTTTTTGTTGGTTGGATATTGCCTCAACTGGAAAAATTTGGAGAGATTACCATAGAGAATAGTCGCTTTGCCGAATTACGCGATGTACGCAGTCAAATAGAAGGCAACCAACTTATACTTACCTTCGAATTTACCACAGGAGACGCTTCAGGCCAGAATATGGTTACCATTTGTACCGATGCTATTTGTCAATATATTATTGCCAACACACCTATACAGCCTGAGTTTTGGTTTATTGAAGGAAACTATTCAGGCGATAAGAAAGCCACGGCTTTGTCTTTTACGAATGTGCGAGGGAAGAAGGTCACCAGCGAGATAGTGCTTCCTAAGGAGATCGTAGAGTCGGTTCTTAAAACCAATGTTAAGGCAATGGAGGATTATTGGCGTTCTTCTACCTTGGGTATTATTCAAAGTGGTGCTATTGGAGCTCAAGGGCACTATGCCAACGCTTTGGCCGCCCTTTTCTTAGCAACTGGTCAAGATGTGGCTTGTGTTTCTGAGGCAGCTATTGGTATTACTCGTATGCAGGCTACAAGCGAAGGTGATTTATACGCTAGTGTTACTCTACCTAATTTAATAGTGGGCACTGTGGGAGGAGGAACTTCACTTCCAACTCAAAGAGAATGTTTGCAAATTATGGACTGCTATGGTGAAGGCAAGGCGAGAAAGTTTGCTGAAATCTGCGGCGCGTTAGTCTTAGCGGGTGAATTGTCTATTGCGGCGGCTCTATCAGCGGGTCATTTTACTTCAGCACATAAGAATTTAGGTAGAAGAAAGAAAATGTAATCCGATGCCAAAAATTCCAGATTCTCATCCTTTACATAATACCAAGGCTTTTTTTTATCGGTTTTACATCTATCAAAAGGAGCGTTTTCCTTTTGTTGGACATGGATTGCTGATATCCGTTTTTAGTTTTTCTGCTATTTCATTTGCTCGATTATCCGCTGGAAAAGAGGGTTTTATTCCTTTAGATCGCTATGTCGGGGTGGCCATTATGTGCTTCCTCTTGTTCTTACTCCTTCGTATAGCAGATGAGTTTAAAGATGCCGAAGATGATAAGAAGTTTCGATCCCATTTACCCGTTCCAAGAGGCCTAATTCGCCTGAGTGAGCTAAAAGCATTAGCCATTGTAACTCTTGTGATTCAGCTGTTATTGCAGCTTTTGCTTTTCCCTAAAATGATCGTTCTATACCTTGTTGTACTGATTTATTTGGCTTTGATGACCAAGGAGTTTTTTATTCCAGAATGGCTTAAAAAACAACCAGTAGCCTATGTGGCTTCTCATATGCTAATCATTCCTCTTGTAGATATATATGCCAGTGGAGCCGATTGGTTTTTAGAAGGAAGTGCTGCGCCCTTTGGATTGGTTTACTTCTTCGGAGTTTCCTTTTTAAATGGAGTAGTGCTGGAGGTTGGACGCAAAATCCGTGTGCCTGAAGATGAATCGGAGGGTGTGAATACCTACTCAAGTATGCTGGGCCCAAAAAAGGCAAGCCTACTCTGGATTGGGTTTTTAGGATTTACTTTGGTTCTAAGTTTATTGGCCTATCAAACGGTAGATTCCTCTCAAATAGGCAAGATGGTTTTGTTCATAGCCTTTGGACTTTGTGTACTGCCAGCTTTGCTTTTTCTTTTTCAATCGAAGCGATTTTGGGCAAAGGCTATTGAAATTTCATCGGCTCTTTGGACACTTATTATGTACTTAACCTTAGGAGCTATACCCATGATTAAGGCCCATTGGTTTTGAAATTAAAGCTGCTTCTCTCACAAGAGATAATCCAAAGTCGGTTGGAAGTTGGAGGAAAGGCGTATTCACTGGCTTTTCTCAGCTCAAATGGATTTCGTGTTCCCGCTTTCTCAGTAGTACAGTTGGTCGACTCCGATCAAATGCTTCCAGCCTTGAGCGAAATCGAGGATTTTATTAATAAGTCGGCGAGCCGATTGCCTGATGCAAAACTTTTTGCGGTGCGTTCTTCGGCGAGCAATGAAGATGGTACCGAGCACTCTTTTGCAGGTATGTTCGAGTCGGTATTAAATGTATCCAAAGACCATTTAGCTCAGGCTGTACTTAAGGTATTTCAATCATTGCACTCTGATAGAATTCAAGTTTATTCAAATAATACTCAATCGGCTCGAATGAATGTGATCATTCAAGTCATGCTCAATCCTGATTTTTCGGGGGTGGCTTTTGGAATGGATCCGCTTAGTGGACGAAGGGATCGTTATGTAATCAATAGCGTAAAAGGATTGGGCAATGGCTTGGTATCAGGTGAAGTAAATGCAGATTATTTTGAAGTTGAAAAGGAAACCATCGTTGCGAAAAGATGGGTAGATCCTTCTTCAAAAGAGGCTCTAGGAGAGGCGGAGATTCTGCAAATTTCTCTAGTTTTAACTCAATTAAAAGAACTGCGAGGAAGACCCCAAGATATTGAGTTTTGCTTTGAAAAGGGCGTGCTGTTCTTAGTCCAAAGTAGGCCCATAACTCAATTGCACAAGAAGCTCGATCCCAGTGGAGAAAGATGTATTTGGGATAATAGCAATATCATCGAATCCTATCCAGGAATAAGTAGCCCGCTTACTTTTTCATTCGTTAGCAAATCCTATAAAGGGGCTTACACTCTTTTTTCTAAGTATTTAGGTGTAAGCAATGCTGTAGTTCAGAATAACGAAGAAGTTTTTCTAAATACCTTGGGTTACGTAAACGGAAGGATTTATTACAACTTAAAATCTTGGTATTTAATGTTGGCTTTGCTTCCTGGGTATCGCATCAATGCCCGATTTATGGAGCAGATGATGGGGGTGAAAGAGAAATTTGATCTGCCCAAATCTGAGTCGATTAGCCTTCTTAAAGCCTATACAGAAGTAAGCAAGGTAATTCTAATGATGATCTATCGTTTTGCCTTCATGAAACGCATTCGCGATCGATTTGTAGCCTTGCTAGAATCTACTCTCGAAGAATATAATGCATTGTCATATTCAGAAATGAGTGCGCACAAATTGATGAATGCTTACCGACAATTCGAGCGAAAATTATTGAATGAATGGAAAGCCCCTTTGCTAAACGATCTTTTTGCAATGATCAGTTTTGGCATGCTGAAAAAACAATGCGATACCCTTCAGATTCCTGATTTTCAAAATATCCATAACGATTTATTGTGTGGGAGTCAGGATATTTTATCAGTAGAACCCATCCACCGAACCCTTGCTATTGTCTATCAGATAGAAGAATCAGATTCCTTAATGGCACTCTTTCGAGAAAATTCTGCCGAGAAAATTTGGAGTCAACTACGCTTACATCCTAATTTATATCCCAATCTTTTCGCGAGTATTACTTCCTATCTAAAAGATTTTGGTGACCGATGTATGGGTGAACTAAAGCTTGAAACTACTTCCTATTCCCAACAACCTTCTTTGTTTATTCAAGTAGTTCAATCTTACGTCCGAAAGGGAATTTCAAAAAATCAATTCAATGGAGAAAGGGAGAACGAAATTCGCTTCAAAGCGGAAGAGGCTGTAAAACAAGCAACCCGTCGAAATCCTCTGAAGAGAATTTGGTTTAATGCCATTCTGCGGAAAACACGTGATTTAGTAAGTGCAAGAGAGAATTTGAGGTATGAGCGCACTCGTGCCTTCGGCATAGTTCGGAAGATCTTTCATGCAATGGGCAAACTTTGGTATGCCAATCATTTGATTGAGAATGAGAAGGATATCTTTTTCCTAACCAAGGAAGAAATTTTTGAGTACATAGAAGGCCGTTCGACCACTCGCTCCATCAAGGCTTTGATTGAGTTGAGAAAGGCAGAAAAACATGAGTATGAAAAGGAAAGAGTTCCATCTGAGCGCTTTACAAGCTTTGGTATTTTTCATCATGGAAATGACTTTTTCCAAATCCCCTTATCAGAGACTCAGTTACAGAGTTTAGATGGAAAATTACAGGGAATTGGTTGTTCGCCAGGAAGGGTAAGGGCTAGAGTAAGAGTTATTTATAATCCAGAGGAGGCAGATGCCTTAAATGGAGATATTTTAGTAACCCGAAGCACCGATCCGGGTTGGGTGATTTTATTTCCAAGTGCAGCGGGTATTCTCGTGGAAAGAGGAAGTTTGCTCAGTCATTCCGCAATTGTTTCACGAGAAATGGGGATTCCTTGTATAGTGGGTATTAGTTCATTGTTGAAAGAATTACAAACGGGAGATTGGGTAGAAATGGATGGAGCCAATGGAACGGTGTTTAAGATAGAAAGACCATGAGTGTTGATACTAATCTGAAAATAAAATATGCCAATTGTTGGGAAGACCCATGGGTTTTATCCCAAGCATTACGGCCCAAGTTGGGTTCCAGAATTCTATCTATTGCTTCCGCAGGAGATAATTCTCTTTCTCTTCTTGCTTCGGGTCCCTCTCTTTTGGTTGCGGCTGATCTCAATGCCACTCAACTCTTTCTAACGGAGCTTAAATTAAAAGCCATTATGCACTTGGAGAGGCCAGAAGCAATTGCTTTTTTAGGCTTTCAACCCTCCAAATACCGTTGGGAATCCTATGAGAAAATAAGGTTGAATTTGAGCGAAGCGGCTCGTAGTTTTTTCGATGAAAGAAAGAATGACATCCAAATTGGAATTATATACAGGGGTAAATTCGAAAAGTATTTCTTGAGTTTTTCTCGTTGGATACTACCACTAATTCATTCTCAATCTACGGTAGATGAGCTTTTAAGACCGAAACCTGCGGATGAACAACAGAAGTTCTACGAAGAAGTATGGAGCTCATGGAGGTGGAAGGCATTGTTCAAGCTTTTTTTTAGTAAAAGCATCATGGGTTGGGCGGGAAGAGAGCCTTCTTATCTTCAGTATGTAGAGGGAGATGTTGCCGCAAGAACCTATTCGAAAGCAGCAGCTGAGCTAGGTTCCGTGAGGGCTCAAACTAATTTGTTTTTGCGGTTCAACCTAAAGGGTTCTTTCACAGACTTGTTGCCTGATTATTTAAAGGAAGATAACTATGAAAAGATTCGCTTAAACGCAAAGACCTTGAAGTATTTCCATGGTCCTATTGAAGAAGCGGCCGAGGCATTTGGCTCTTTTGATGCCATGAATCTTTCAGATCTTTTTGAGTATCTCGATGAAAACCAGTTCCAATCATTGGGTAAGCGCTTGTTGAAACAGCTAAATGCAGGGGGAAGATTGGCATATTGGAATTTAATGGTTCCGAGATTTTTATCTAGTACCTTTAGTACATTACTTGTAGATTTAAAAGAAGAATCCGAACGGCTTAAAAGCGAAGACATAGGGTTTTACTACGATCGATTTATAGTTGAAGAGCGCCGATGAAAGAAGAAATCTTGACTATCCTACTTTTAGGAAGCAGTTTTTTGGCTCTCTTTTTCTCAGGCGAATTGCTACTGAGATTTTTTCATCTACCTAACGAGCTTACACGTAAATGGGTGCATTTAGGAACGGGCATATTAACCATGCTTTTTCCAGTTTACTTGCATAGTCATTGGAGTGTGCTTTCTCTTTGTGCTTCCTTCGCTGTACTTCTTTATGTCAGTATAAAGTGGGGTTGGTTTCCTTCCATTCATAAAATAAAACGGAAATCGCACGGCTCATTACTTTATCCCTTAGCTGTTTACATTTGCTTTTATCTTTATGAGAAGATTCAATTGTCTTATGTCTTTTATTCGTTGCCCCTCTTAACCATGGCCATTTCAGATCCTATTGCCGCGGTAGTTGGCACTCGGTTTCCTTGGATGAAATTCAGAACATTTAAAGGCTTTAAAAGCCTTTCGGGCTCTTTCGCTTTCTTTTTGAGCACCTATCTTCTTTGCGGATTATTTTTATTCGATTCTCTTCCTCTTGGAAGTTTTTTATGGGTTGCTTTTGTGGTAAGTCTTTCGGCTACTATGGCGGAGGCGATGAGTGGTTTGGGAATCGATAATCTCAGTATTCCTATTGCAGTTTGGTTGAGCTTATATTTCTTAATCCCTGTCTAATGAGGTTAAGAGTGGTTGAAACCAAACCAAATGACTTTTGGTGGATAGACTTCGTAGACTTTCACAAGCAGCTCTACACACAGGAAGAATGTCTTAGGGTGGATACAATTCCTATTGAAGGTGTACAAGGAGTTTGTCTTCTTCTCTTAGAGGATAATAAAGCCGTAGCGCGTTGTGTTGTTTTTCCCAATTGCAGGATTGAAGAGGGGGTAGATCGTTTCGCAACCTTGGGGTACTACGAGTGTAAACCGCAAGCATTTTATGCGAGAATGCTGCTAAAAGAGGCGGAAAGTGTTGCGCGAAGATGGGGTGTAAAAAGCATGGTCGGTCCGGTAAATGGAAATTCTAGTTGGGATGTTTATCGTTTTAAATCCACTCAGAATACCAAGGCTTTTCTCCTCGAGAATCATCATTTAGATTATTATCCTCTTCAATGGGAAGAGAATGGTTTCCATGTCATTAGGAGGTATTATAGTCATAGAGTAGAAAAAGTAGTTTTCGATACACATCATTTGAATGTTCTTTCAAAACTGATGGAAGCCAAAGGATTTCAGATACATCCTTTCTCTTTGTCCAATCCAGAGAGAGAGTTAGAAGCTCTTTACCCTGTAGTAATGAATGCTTTTGCTCCTGCTTTTCTCTTTCAGTCTATTTCTAAGAAAGAGTTTGTTTCGCGCTACCTTAAAGCCTTACCTCTTATAAATCCGCATTTTGTACTCATTGCTAAAAATCAAGTTGCAATGCCTATCGGTTTCTTATTTGCTTACGTAGATTTGCTTGATTCCAGTGGTAAAACATTGGTGGTAAAGACTTTGGTGCGTGATTCTTCTGCTGAGTATAAAGGAGTAGGGCAGTGGCTTTCAAACGAGCTCATGAGAATGGCTGCTGAAAAAGGTATGAATACTGTAATTCCTGCTTATATGGCTGAGGAGGCACGCTCACACTTTACCGCTTCTTTGTTCGATTCAAAACAATTGACAGAATACCATTTATTTTCAAAAGATGTTTACTGATCGCTCCCTTTTGTTTAGGGCTTGCCTTGTACTTAGCCTGTTCTTCTGGCTCTTGTCTATACAATCGGTATTCTACTGGAATCCATCGGAGGGTGCTCATGAGCTGAATGTTCAGATTGAGGTTGATGCGTCTGTTGATCAAGTCTATAATTACCTCGGCAATTCTGAAAAAGCAAAGTCATGGTCGGTATACGTAAGCAGTATTAATGCCTTAAATGCAGAAGCGTATAAAGACGGTGAAGCGGGAAGTATTAGAAGATGTTATGTCAAGGGAAGCCAGAACGCACAATTTTGGGATGAAGAGATTTTAATCAATGAAAAGAACCACTTACGTCAATTGAGTATTTTTAATCTGAATAATTTTCTTCTAACTGCAGATCATCTCATAACGGAGCAGCGTTATTCTGAGAATGAGGAAGGAGGATGTTTGCTCGAATTCAGTCTCTTTTTTAAAGAAAATCCCAGTTTCATAGATCAGCTTAAAATGCACTTCGCCTCTCGAATAGTGCAGAATATCTTCGAGCAAAACTTACATAACATTAAATTAGACATTGAAATGAAAGCAAATGCCTGAGTCGTTTAATGTTTCAGATTTCTTTGTTGCAAGGGCAACTCAACATCCCGAGCGCATAGCCTTTATAGGTGCCAATGGAGAGAAAATCCTTTTTGGTGAATTGCACCAAAGTGTAAACGATACGGTTGCTTTTTTTCAGTCAAAAGGCATTCAAAAGGGAATGAAGATTTTGGTCTTAGAGCCCATGACAACTGATTTATATCGAATTGTTTTGGCCTTATTTCGGATGGGAGTTACCGCTGTTTTTTTAGATGCTTGGTCGGGATTAAAGCGCTTGGAGCAATGTTGCCAGCAGCTTGAATGCGATGCCATGATTGGAAGTTGGAAATTGGGAGTATTGCGGATGTTTTCTTCTAGATTGCGTTCAATCCCTTCTTTTTATAGTGCTCAAAAGACCACTTCAACCAATGGAGGCCAGCTTCTAGAATGGCCCCATACTAAAGCCAGCGATCCGGCTTTGATCACTTTTACCACGGGCAGTACAGGGATACCCAAAGCAGCTATTCGTACTCACGGTTTTTTGGCGGAACAGTTTAAAGTGCTCAGCGAGATTATTCAAAGGAATGAACCTGAAGTAGATCTTACCACCTTACCTATAGTTCTACTGTTGAATTTGGGATTGGGGAATACTTCTGTATTGCCTAGTTTCACGGTTAAGCAAGTTGAAAATTTCAAGCCCGAACGGCTGTTTGAACAATTGAGAAAGTGGAAGGTGGAACGATTGAGTTGCTCTCCTTTCTATGCCGTACAATTGGCAAAACATCTACAAGAGAACAAAATGGAACTTCCAGATTTGAAGAGAATCATAACAGGCGGGGCTATTCTTTACGATTCGGAGGTAGAAAGTTTAAGATCTGTTTTTAAATCTATTTCAGTTCAGCTTCTCTATGGATCTACTGAAGCAGAACCTATCTCTATTCGCAACTTGAATGAGGAGTCGAAGCTTCTTACGGAGAACCTTCCGTTTGGAATTTCTGTGGGCAAATTGCATCCATCTCTTGATTTTGCCGTACTTCCGTTAAGTGAGGATAGAAATGAAATGGAACTTTCTGAGTGGAATGACATTCAGTGCAAGGAAGCTTGTCTCGGTGAAATTGTGGTGGCAGGTTCGCATGTGTTAGAGACCTACGTTGGAAGCAAAGAAGTGGCGAATAATCAAAAGATTCGAGTGGGAAATACCCTTTGGCATCGAACGGGTGATGCTGGATTTATTTATGATGATACTCTTTTTCTCTCGGGTAGATGTCAAGAATTTGAAGACTCAGAAGGGAAAGGAAATGGACCTTTTTACTACGAGAACGAGCTGCTGAAAGTAGAAGGGATTGCCAAGGGATGTAGTCTTCTGTGGCAGGGCAATAGGGTAGCGGTGGTGGAAATGACTAAAGGACAAAAGTTTGAGATGAAGGAAGAGTTTATAAAACGTTTCCCTGAGTTTAGCTATTGGATAGAAGTAGACCAAATGCCCATAGACCCAAGGCATTTTTCTAAAATAGATTATGCTTCTTTAAGGAAGCAGATGAAGGTCTTAAGAGGAAATAAACACGAATAACTCTTGGAATATAAGTTCGAAAGATATACCCATCGGCTACTTCAAAGTAGCCAATGGGGAACCTTTGATTTTACTTCATCAATTTCTTGAATTTCAGTCTTTTTGGAGTAGAATCTCCACCCAAACGTTTCTTTTTGTTCTCTTCATAATCGGTAAATCCACCTTCGAAGAAATATACTTGAGAATCACCTTCAAATGCGAGTATGTGTGTGCAAACTCTATCTAAGAACCATCGATCGTGAGAGATTATCACAGCACATCCGCCAAATTCGTCCAGCGCTTCTTCAAGTGCACGTAGCGTGTTCACATCTAAATCGTTGGTAGGTTCATCTAAAAGAAGCACATTTCCACCTTCTTTTAGCGCCATTGCTAAATGCAATCGGTTGCGCTCTCCTCCAGATAGAACCCCGATTTTCTTTCCTTGGTCTCCACCAGAGAAATTGAAACGACTTAAATAGGCTCTCGCATTTTGTTGCTTTCCACCTAGTTCAAACAAATCGTTTCCATCAGCTATGATTTCAAAGATGGTTTTTTCAGGATCCATCTTTTCATGACTTTGATCTACATAGGCCAGTTTCACGGTTTCACCGCGAACGAAACTTCCTTCATCCGGAGTTTCGCTCCCCATAATCATTCTGAAAATGGTGGTTTTACCTGCACCATTTGGACCAATGATCCCCACAATACCAGCAGGAGGAAGTTGGAAGTTTAGATCTTCATAGAGCAGTTTATCTCCAAATCCTTTGGAAACCCCTTTGGCGGAAATAACATCCGTACCCAATCGGGGGCCTGCAGGAATGAAAATCTCCAATCTATCTTCTCGTTCCTTTGACTCTTGACTTACCAGTTTATCGTAGTTCGAAAGTCTCGCTTTCGATTTAGCTTGCCGACCTTTTGGATTCATTCGAACCCATTCCAATTCGCGTTCTAAAGTTTTTCTGCGCTTAGACGCTTGCTTTTCTTCTTGTTGTAGTCGTTTGGTTTTTTGATCCAACCAACTCGAGTAATTCCCTTTCCAAGGTATACCTTCTCCGCGGTCTAACTCGAGAATCCATCCTGCCACATTGTCTAAGAAATATCGATCATGCGTTACCGCAATTACCGTCCCTGCGTATTGTTGAAGGAATTGTTCAAGCCAAAGAACCGACTCAGCATCTAAGTGGTTGGTTGGTTCATCCAATAATAACACATCGGGTTTCTGAATCAATAAACGGCAAAGTGCCACACGTCTTCGCTCTCCTCCTGAAAGATTTTTAATCGGTGTATCGCTTTCCGGACAATTCAATGCATCCATCGCTCTTTCTAGAACGGTGTCTAGTTCCCAAGCATCTGTGGCATCAATCTTATCCTGCAATTCAGCCTGACGGTTCATGAGTTTCTCCATCTTATCTGGATTCTCATATACCTCAGGTAAACCAAATTGATCGTTAATGCTGTTGAATTCTTCCAAAATGGCAGCAACCTCGGCAGCTCCTTCGCGCACTACTTCAATAACCGTCTTAGAGTCATCTAGTTGAGGTTCTTGTTCTAAGTATCCCACAGTATAACCGGGAGACCAAACTACATCGCCTTGAAAATTTTTATCGATACCAGCGATAATTTTAAGCAATGTTGACTTACCCGAACCGTTCAATCCAAGTATTCCGATCTTCGCTCCATAAAAGAAACTTAGATAGATATCTTTGATTATGGTTTTATTATTGCTTGGAAGGGTTTTACTGACCCCACTCATTGAGAAAATAACCTTCTTGTCGTCTGCCATAAAATGATGAAAAATAGAGTTGGCAAATATCGCAATTCTAGCTCCTTGCTGGGGGTTTTTCTTTGCTGCATTTTAGCCTGCAACTACAGCTTGAATGCTCAGTTTTTGCCACCGCTGTTTGGGAAGGTAGTAGAAGCACAAACGGGATTAGTAATTCCAGGTTTGTATGTTGTAAACACCAGAACTGAGCAAGGGGTTCTTACCAACCAGGATGGCAAGTTTGAGATTTTTGCAGATAAAGGAGATACTTTGATCTTCTCCCACTTGAGCTTTCGATTTACTACTCATATTGTTCAGGGCAATGAAGAAAGCGGTACAGTTTTTAGAATGTATGAGCGGAATTATTTGCTAGATGAAGTTGGAATTTATTCATACGCTCTTACCACCAATAGGCCAAAAGAAATGAAGCTCTCAGAACCAAGAGTTCCTTCAGATGATAATATTGTTATTCCGCGTCACGCTCCTGCTGGAATTGCCAGTCCGATCGATATGCTTTACGAGCGTTTTGGCAAAACACCAAGACAATTAACAGAGCTAAGAGAGCTTATGAGAAAGGATGCCTTCAAACAAAAACTGGCGGGCAGAAATCGGGAAATTCTTTCCGAGATTACCGGTATGTCTGAAGATGAAATCCGGCAATTTGCTTTCTATTGCAGATACAGCACTCTAAGCATTCAGCATGCTACCGATTATCAATTACTTGAGTCTATGATGGCTTGTTATGATCTGTACCTAGAGGAACGCGCCATGCAAGAGCTTTTGGAAGAATACGATTAATCATTATTCCATTTCATTTTTTGCGTTTTGCGATGCGAGGTATTCCTTCGGACTCATGCCTTCTCTTTTGGCAAAAACTCTATTAAAGGTGGCTTTGGAGTTGAATCCACTCTCTAAACCAATGGCTAAAAGCGTGAAATTACCGTATCGAGTATCGGCAACTCTCTTTTTAAATTCTTCCACCCTAAAACTGTTGATGAAGTCGTTGAAATTGTCGAAAGGACTTTGTTGGATGGCATTGCTTATTTCCAACTGGCTGATATTCATTTGATCAGACAGCTGCTTCAAGCTTAATCTGGCTTGCAGATACATCTTGTCACCTTCCATCTTTTCAACTATATGATTGTACAGTGCTTTCAATTGCAAAGATTGATTTTGCCCCGCAATAGGATCTTCTACATTGATTTTTCTTTCTTCTAACTCTTCATCGAAAGCGAGTAAGATTGCAGGCTGTGCGTAGGCGCGAATGCCAGTGAGGATGACAATGAGTACCAAGGCTAGATTCCACCACCAATCTTGATAAAAACTCAAATACAGAAAATGATCTAATACCATCATTACCTCTTTAAAGACCATCCCAAAGAGCATAATTTGAATGAAGAGTTTAAACCATTTTAAGTCGATACTCGATGGATCTGAATAGACCTTCAGAACCCAAACTTGATACGTATTATAAATCTGAAAGCAACGAGAAAAGTAAAACAGATAACTAGCCCATCGGACAAGGGTGTTGAAATAGCCAAAGTATGGATTGTACGGATTCGATTGAAATTGCTGAACCGCACTGGCTCCTTGAAAGAATACAATGAGTCCGATGCAGGTAAAAAACAAATGGGGTAAAAGGTGAATTAGATCTTTCGTATGAAATCGGAAGTTTGGTTTTGATTGAGACTTTAGATAGAAATAAATAATCGGCCCGATAAGTAAATTAACACCTCTTGGGAACCCATTTAGCTCTTCCCAAAGAAAATTGATGCCCGCAAATCCAAAGGTATAATCTTGCAGCTGTAATGCCAGAATGAACATCAACCAACCCATTAGGCTGTCTGAAATACGTTCTTCTCTTCTCGCTCTCAACCAAAAGAGGAGAGCGAAAAAAAATGCCATGAAATAACCAATTTGCAGAGGGGTTGTATATATACTCACAGTATAAATGTACTATTTGGATAGGATGATTGTCTTTCCCTCTATATCTTCTGTTACCTCAAGAAGCAGTTTGCCTTTGGTTCCGAAAATGGTCTGAGCATAAATCTTGGTGCCTACAGGAGCGTCTTCATTGCGTGTACTATTGGCACGTATGGGAAAGCCGTAGCTAAATGGACGTTCATTGGGTCCGTAAATGAGATAATCTCTCTTGCTGTTGCTTGCATTCTTAACCTTGAACTTGAGATATTGTACGGGTTCTTCTTGTACTATGAATTCATCTTTACTATTTACAGACGAAACTTTGCCTGTTAGCCTTATCAAAGGATTGCCATAATAGCGCACAATTCCACCTTCATTCTCACCCTCTAAGCTTTGAACCACGTTTAACAGCATCGTTCCTCCCCCTTTTTGCTCTACTTTGGCAAACTCGGTTACCATTTCATGTGCATCGATTTTACCATTCTCTCCAGCGGCTGTGAGCTTATTTACATGTCCATATAAGAAGACTTGCCCCGTGGGTAATTTAATATTCAGCTTTTCAGATTGCACATTGCGAATCTCGGTTGTACTCCATCCTGATTGCTCATAATCATCAATATAGGGCATATGCACAACTACCTTAAGATAAGTAGGCTGCAGTGTCTCTCTTTTTTTACCTTCTATTTATAGGGAACTTTTGTCCATTGCATTTCACTTTAGAGGATAAGCTTTCGCTCATAAGGTTTCCATAGAATCAGATTCTTGAATGAATTTGGGTATAAATAGGTTGTTCTTTCTGCTAGTATCCCCCGCATCAATAGCAAAGTCGCCTGGTTTCAGAACTGATTATTGCAGAGTTTCCGATAGAGAAAGTTCGCTTTGAAGTATTTCATCTACTCCTTCGAACATACCCTCCTTAAATTCTCTAGCTCATCCGCCAACAATCTCTTCCTTTAGGCTCATGCCTTCTTTCGTCTTTTCCGTTACTTCTTCAGAAGCAGAGAGACTCATCAGTATTAAAAAAAAGCAGCTATTTAAAGTAGATAGCCGCTTTAAGAGAGAGTGAGCATCTCATTTTCCTTGAATTAAAATTTTAAATGCTTTACGGTAGTTGAATTGTTTTGTAGTTTTTTCAAAGACTCAATTCCAATCTCCAAGTGAATATTCACGAAATTCTTGGTCACGGCTTTGTCGCTTTCTTCCGTTTTTACACCTTCTGGAAACATGGGAACATCCGAGACTAAAAGCAAAGCACCTGCGGGTATCTCATTTCGAAAGGCCACTACAAATAGAGTTGCCGTTTCCATATCGATCGCCATGGTTCTTAGTCGCTTTAAATATTTTTTAAACTTAAGATCGTGCTCCCAAATTCGGCGGTTGGTGGTGTAAACCGTGCCAGTCCAATAATCTTGGTCCATGTCGCGTATAGCGGCAGAGATTACTTTCTGTAAGGCAAAGGCTGGAAGTGCAGGAACTTCTGGCGGCAAATAATCGTTGCTTGTTCCTTCGCCACGTATGGCGGCAATGGGAAGAATAAGATCGCCTACTTTATTCTTGTGTTTTAATCCACCACATTTGCCCAGAAATAAGACTGCTTTGGGATGAATGGCTGAGAGCAAATCCATAATAATTGCCGCATTCGGACTTCCCATTCCAAAGTTGATGATGGTAATATTCTCTGCCGTGGCCGACTGCATCGAATTAGAAAGCCCATTTACTGGAACTCCGAATTTATCCGCAAAGAGTTCTACATAATGTTTGAAATTGGTAAGTAATACATACTTGCTAAATGAGTCTAGTGCTACGCCGGTATAACGAGGTAACCAGTTTTCTACAATTTCTTCTTTAAATTTCATATCCTGTTATAAATGAAAAATCCCTCCAAAATACACATTTTATAGACGGGGATTCAGCGTAGTTGCTCCATTTATCTAAGTCCCTTAGACTATCAATAAGAACAAATTAATTTGAGCAATGGGCCTTCAAATAAGAGTATCCTTTTTGTTCATCCGCACTTTCCGAAGGAGGTCGATTTCCTGTATAGACTTTCAAACCCAGTACATTCTCATCCAACCAATGAACTTCTTCTATGCTCCATTGAGTTAGCAAACTGAAATCAATCAACCTCAGATTTTCCAAATTTCCTTTGTCAGGTATCTGAAAAACATAAATCTCAGACCGGTAGTTGTAGAAAGAATCATAGTCTGGTCCGTCGTAACTAGAAGAAACAAAGAACAATCGCCCACTGGGTGAAAAGCTTAGACTCTGTACTCCGCCATCGTATGAACAGGGAAGGAGAAACTTTTGGTCTGTTGTGTACTCTAATAAATAGTCCGAGCAGCTCCCTTCTGCACAATGATTTATAATATGACAATTAAGCAGTCTAAGAAACCCAACGTATTGAAAAATAGAACTGTAGGCATCAGTCGTGTCATTCCAAAAATGAAAGGTTGATTTTTCTGTTCGCAACACAAATCCTTCTTTATTACCTTGATACTTATTTTCAATATTTTGTTTGAATGGAGTTGAATAACTTCTTTCTCTATTATACTCTGTCTCGGTAATTGAAATGAAATCTAAGTTGCCACTGTCTTGTTCGGGCAGAGAATCTACCAGAAAGTAGAGTGGTAGATTATTGAAATCTTGGTTAGACTGTCCCTCACTCTTAAAAAGAGAGAGGGATAACAAGAGGATGCAAAGTAGTTTAAATCCCTTTTCTTTTTTTGGTAGGATGTAAATATTCCATAGCATTGAAGCCATTTTGGATCTAGATGCGATAGCAAATGGCATTGATATTCATTCCTGCTCCCACAGAGGCGAAAAGCACAACATCGCCTTTGC
>Ga0136655_1000034_pt1 | contig 52546 bp, 105 predicted proteins | sample CPBDNA_2_FD_94863 | JGI IMG/M metagenome (GOLD analysis project Ga0136655, IMG submission 94863) | Freshwater to marine salinity gradient microbial communities from Chesapeake Bay, USA - CPBay_Spr_15_0.8_DNA (version 2) | ecosystem: Environmental > Aquatic > Marine > Coastal | place: USA... | reverse complement strand
CTTTGAATTTATCAAAGTTACCTGTAATATTGGCAACGTCTTCCGAACGAAGACGAGAATCGGCGAAGCTATTTCGTTTACCGCCGCCTTCACCGCCACCGCCGCCACCGCCGCCACCGCCTTCACCGCCACCGCCTTCACCGCCACCGCCGCGTCCACCTAATCCGCCACTTTGCGCAATATGTTGACCAATGGTTTTACCCAAAAGTAATATCTGCTCCGGTTCGAATACTAATTGTACACCATCAGTTGATTTTTTATCATCCGCAAGCGTCTTCAACATCTTTTCGATAGCGGTTGTTGTATTTGTCAACGCAGCGGCGGCATCCGCCAATAGTACATTCGGATCGGCTGATTTATTAGGAGCACCATTGTTTAGCGAGGATTTGCCACCCGCCACCGCCTTGGTAATAGCATCAAGACCACCCGATATAGTTTCGAGTATCTTTTTGTTCTCTACCCGCGATTCATTGATCGCGTTTATAAAGTCTCGTAAGTCTTGATCTGAAATAGCCATACGTTTATTTATTTGCTATTTCGCGTCCGTTGCTTTCGATGAACGACGAACCTTGACAATCACTGGTCGATTGTCACAATTCGCTACATTCGTTTCTTTAACAGTTGGTTCATCAGTGGACTTTACGGGTTTATCCATACCAGAAATATGAAACACCAATTTCAATATAAGTACGGAAATAACCGTTAATAAAAACCCAACACTCATGTCTTGCCGCCTTTCATGGCATCGCCTTTAGCTTTGAGATATCTAACAAGCGCCTTTTGAACAACATAAACTTCTGCTGGTGGCATTTGCTTCAACTCATTATAAGTAATACCGCCTTTTGATATTATAGCGATTTCAGCAAAAGAGTCAACTAGTTTATCAGTTTCCTTTTTCGCCTTCTTTATTATATCAAATATGTCTTTAGTTGATCTGGCCTCTCTCAGCCTTGAATAAAAAAACGTGTGGGGTCTTGAACCACATTAATCCCTTCGTTAGAGTGACCGCAATCAGGACAAACATAAGTGACGGTTCCGGGTTTGATATACGGTTCGGTTAACTCGGTCAGTTTATCTTGGATTATTTCAATCCAACTAGATTTAAGTGTTTCTAACCATGGCGTGATATGTTCTCTGGCTTTAACCGTAACAGAACCATCAGATGTCGTTACACCCAATATACTCGAAATCAAAATAGCGATACGAACTGTTTTATAATTATCTAGACTTGCTTCATTCAATTCCATCTTCTTTTCTTCAGATATATCATCAAATCGTTTCATTGCTTCCATGATCTTATTCTGATTAACACCAACCTTCATGGTTTCAATGATGTCTCTATATAGAGCAGGCCGCAATAGAACCAATTGACCGTTCGGTAATTCAATTCTCCAATCATCGGTGGAGTCAATCATCGGATATGTGTTCATTAGCTCTTGAATGTTTATTTCCATATCATTCTTAGCATCACATTTAGCATATACAACATCATCACCCTCACCGGTCATACGGGCCTTCTCGTCAGGATTATTACAAGTAAGCGTGACCTTCATCTTGTCACCATACGAAGCCAAGCGACCGGCAAGCATCAACATGTCAATATCATAAGAACATAATTCAGCTGGTTTCAAAATAGCTGGTGCAACGGTCTTGGCCATTTTGGTGGATGCCTTACCAGACATGATGGCAAACGGGTTATTATAATGAACTTCTTCCCACATACTGAATGCATGTGCTTCCAATTCATTCGGGTCTGTACCTTCCTCAAACATATCATCATCATAAAACAAACCACGTGTCGGTAAGGTAACTGTAATGTGTGGATAATTTTCTACATCAGCTAATAGCGGATTGGCTTCAGTCTTCTTAGACATGCAATAACTCCAAAGATATGCGTTCAAGGTATTTAACGCAGATTATTCACCATCGTATATGATTTTGTGCGCATAAAAAATATAAACTGCGCACGAATGTCCTATTATGAATATGTAAGCAACTTTCTAAAGGAGATTAAAAGTGGCTAAGTCAACTATCAACACCGTTCCTCAACGGATTCTATCTGAACTAAACATCGCTCGTGGCCGTGGCCGCACCTGTCAGGAAATCGTTTCACGTTACGACCTCAACCGTGGTTCCGTTTCTACCCGTCTGTCCGAACTCGTGGCAAACGGAATGATCGTGGAAAATACGACACGCGAAAATACCCGTGGTACACCTGTTACGGTATATACACTTCCGGTATACGCTACCGTATAAACATATCCTTTTAATTTAGACGACATCAAAAAGAGGAACCTTGACAATCGTTGGGGTTCCTCTTATTTTATTTGAATAGGAGAAAATATATGTTTTGGGATTATGTCATTTACGGACTAATTGTGTTTATTATGGCGTTTTATGTTTTGTTTTCAACGCCGCGCTTATATAAAGCCGCTCAAAAGAAATTCGGTGCTACCGAATTGGCTAAAACCTATCCGTCATATAATGTATTCGCAAACTTAATGGCGTGGCGTAGACTTATTGCAGCATTGATAATTCTGGGATTGACATTTCTTTTATAACCATATAATAGTAATGGTAGACGGCCCGTAGCTTAACACGGTGAAAAGCGCACGTATGATGCATCTGCAAGTGGTGCCGGGTCTATCAATCGGGAGAGAATATTATGAGTGAAGAGAAAAAGACCATCTTTGTTATTTGTGCACCTGATAACAAACCATGGGAAGACACTGTGTCGTTTTCTCGTGATCAAACAGTTTCCATCTTCCTGCATAAGTTTGGTGCGGATGCATGGAAGGTTCTTATTCCACATCATCTCCATTATGGTCTGATGACCGCTTATGAAAAAGTTGGTTTCAGTGTCAAAGAAATGTCCATCGTTGACGAATAATGTCATATGATATGATCATCTAGGGAGATGATACATGACCAAAGCTGTTTATGAAACAACGATCACATACCAAAACAAAGACTTTCTTTTCCGTTATAATGTAGGCCACACTAATATTGAAATCACCGAAGAAGAAGAAGAACGAGTCTTCGATGAAATCCGGGTGCATCTCTTTAATTCGGACAGTCAAGAAAAAGTAAATCAATGGTCGGTGAATGGTAATGGATATCTTCGTGCCAATCTAACCCGATTGGCGAGATTGGACTTGCTTGATAGAACCACTGGACTTTCTCCAAATCTTCAGGCACTATTGGGTTCGATGATCACTAGTGCCTTACCAATCTATATCGAACGCGAAGAACAATTTCATCGTCAGCGACAGTATGATGTGATAGGATAGAACATGATTTCACACGATAGTGATAAAGTCGTATGTGGACTCAATCTTCTTTACACGGGGAACAACAAAGCATATATTAGCTACATGGAAGAAGCGGACTTTACCGTTGTTCCATCTGCAAGATACAGGATGATAAAACGTTGTCCTGATCTTTGTTGGTCTGGGTATCTATTCAATGTGATGTTCAATCGTATTGAAGATGGTAAGGAAATGGCGAAGAAGTTCGAGATAAAACTTCATCATTGTAGTATCATTGATGGCCGGATAGTTTTCGGCGATGAAATAGGATAAGTAAAGGTATACCCTCGTAGCTCAGCGGAAGAGCATCGGATTTCTACTCCGAGTGTCGGGAGTTCGATTCTCTCCGAGGGTGCCATTTCTTTAGAGGTTGTTATGACCAGCAAACGAAGCAACAAGCGTGCCGCACGTAAGAAAGCATTACGTAATACGATCAGTAGCCGTGTAACACATATCCCAATGAATATGGCCAAACATGGTTATGGTCGTGGTCCACGTCGATTAAAACGAACACCAGAAAGTATTTCCAATGGGCAGCTGGAATGAAACTTGCGCCGTATCTAATATAGGTATCGGAGAGGGTGATAAGACTGTAACCGTATTGGTTAATACATCACCAAATAGCAAATCCAATATTTTACATGGTGGCCGCTATCATAATATGTTTGGTCTACCATTTCTAACGACCTATAAAGATTGCGGTGATTTCGAAGCTGACGCGGATCAACCTGCTTTTGATGTTACACTGGGTGAACTTAAAAAGCTTCTGGTCCCTATCGAGCAGGGTGAAAACGAGTATCACGATATTCCCGTGAACATCGGACTTATGACCGAATCATACATGTGGGATGTTCTTCGTGAACAGCGCTTGTTTATCAAATGTGATATGACCGGGAAGACGGTGCAGGTTGAAGCCCTTAATATCCGGCGCGATGTTTGGGATCACATCTTTAATGAATTCACCATCAGCACCAGCTTTGATCGTCAATCATATGTGCAAATGGGATTTGAAGAATATTTGATTAATGTTATCAAAGAATATGAAGACAAAATTCTTAAAACATATAATCAGTTTGCGGCAACAAATGCATTTTCCAAGGCAACGATTGCTGAAACTATTGATTATCCATCAATGAATCAAGACTGCCTTGAATATACGATGGCGATGTCAATGAGTGACATGGGTATCTATATGCGAGAATGTTATGGATACGGATCATGCTTCCGGCCAATGGATCACATTGCAGCTTGTGTCCGGTCCAAAGAATATACAAAGATCAATATTTTTCTACGTATGACAATGATGGGCGTTTGGTTACACTCATACTTGACTTATAATAATCGACAAATTACCACTGCCGGGTATTCAGGACAAATGGTTCGAACCAAATCAATCCGTGCACACGCAAACATGCTGCTATCAGTATGTGATGCACTTGATGAAGAGCGCCGCCTTGAATGTGAAGAATGGGGCGACGATTACAACGAAGAATAAGGCTCCGTATCTCAACTGGATAGAGAATTCGCCTTCTAAGCGAAATGTTGCGTGTTCGAGTCACGCCGGAGTCACCATTTGACAGTATTGCATTAAACTGTTATCAATATCGAAAGAGAGGTTTACCATGTTCAAAATTAAAAATTCCCGTGACAGACTTAAAGAACACTTTGTGTTTCGTCTGGATGAAGCATCAAACAAAGCCCTTCCACCTTCCACAATCGAAGCGATGGCCGAATCCCTCGTGCTTCTGTCGCCTGATACAATGGCATTGACGCACGAATATATGGTAACAGAAGCACCACCATTGGATGATTCACTGAAGACCGATGGTGACCTTGGTATTTTTTCAACGGTCAATCTTTCTCTATTGCGAGAAAGAACTGAAAAGTTCGGACGTGCCGCTGAAAAGGGCATCGGGCTTGGCCTTAATGCTTTTCGTGGTGCCATTTCCACCGCTAAGGATAGCTATCACGCGGCCCGTGTTTCCAATAGCGATGAACTTCTTGAAGCAACAATCACTCTCATCGATAAGAACAATAATCAATTCGATATCGTACCAGAGTCTAAGATGATTGATGATATCGCTAATACAATGAATCTACCCAACAAATGGGCGAAGGTCATCTATTTCAAAGCGATGGCGACCACAGCTTCACGCAGCAAGTCGTAATTTTTGTCGGTGCCCGATGTGAAATAGCATCGGGTGCCGGTCAAACATCTGATCAAAGCCTTTTATGTTCTGATCCCATTTATTAAGATCAAACATAAACTGAGAACCGATGAGCACGACCACCGGAAAATAAATCCCATGGTCGTGCAATCGGTCTAATGCGTCAAAGATGGTTGAACCAGTCTTAGGTGTAACGAGCATATGATATCCATAGGGTGACCTACAGCTATCATATGACAATTAGCAGCGGTTCAAAGGGTGGCTGTTTCGTTGAAACCCGTTCACCCGGATATCCAAGCTGACGGCTCACTACACGTGTGTGACCAAGTTCGAAGTCCACATCCCAATGCGTGTGACCAAAGGCCCACAGCAGCGGTCCATCTTCGGTGATCTGATCATCCCACTCGTTACAGAAAGCACCATTCAACGGACTACCAATGAATTCTGGTGCAACACATAACTTCGATGGTGCATGGTGAGTTAGAACCACACAATCATCCCGACCGGCCTTGGCGATTTCAGAAAAGATGAATTCCTTTTCTTCAGCATTCATTTCTGCGGCTTGTTCAGGTGAGAACAATCCCTCGTCAGTATGAATAACCCGGTGATCATTGATGCCGGTTTTTGCTGCCGCCATGGCTATGACCTTGGGAACCGTTGTGTTGATTTCATAATCAGTCCACAGGGTTGCACCAATGAACGTGACTCCACCAATTTTCACAGTACCCTTATCGAGAAGAATGATTCCAAACTCTTCGGCAAGCTCATGAATATTTTCATTCATAACCGCAAAGTTATGTTTGTAGTATTCATGGTTACCAATGATGTAGATGACTTCCCGACCTTCTTTGGCATCCTTCACCTTCTTCATCATGTGAAGAGGATCAGTGCCATTGCCAATATCACCGAGAAAGACGACAACATCAGCATCGCCATAATCGATTTCAGGAAACCATTGCTTCCATATTTCCATATGGAGGTCAGATACAATTGCAAGTAACATCTTATTTCTTCTTCAGGTAAACGTTAACGTCATAATTATATTCCGTCTCACCATTATTATATGAGTTCTTCCATGAGGATGCAAGGGAAAACATATCTTCTTGTAATGGTGGGAAGAATACATCGCCACCAATATCTCTATGGATTTCAGTGATATAAAGTTTATCAGCCAATGGGAGATATTGAGCATAAAGATCAGCACCACCAATGATGAAGATTTCACCCATTGACGCCAATTCTCTAATTCGATTGGGTTCACTGAGTTGAATAACATTTGGATACAAACGCTCAACGGTTCGAGTCATAACCACATTGATTCGATCAGCCAATGGTTTACATCCCATGGATTCAAAAGTCTTACGACCCATGACCACGGTTTTACCAACGGTCAATGTCTTGAAGAATTTCAAATCATCTGGAATATACCAAGGGATTGTTCCGTCTTTTCCGATTGCTCTATTTGAATCATGAGCAACGATCATACTAATTGTCATTTGATTTACTTTCCGGTTGACTTATACGGCGATGATGCCTTTTAGTGCTGGTTCTGATATATAGTTATCCAATGTGAAGTGCTCGATCTTCATATCATCCCAATCCAAATCCTTTACGACAGGATCAATTACAAGTTTGGGTGCTGGAAACATGCGGCGGCGATGGGTTTGAGTATCCACAGCATCCAAATGATTTACATACAAATGAGCATCGCCCAATGTGTGATGTAAAATGCCCGGTTCCAAATCAACCTTCAATGCAATGATCGATAGCAACAATGCATATGAAGCAATATTGAATGGCACGCCTAAGAATGTATCCGCACTACGTTGATACAATTGGCAATCCAAATATTTGTTTTGTCTAACATAGAACTGAACAAATGCATGGCAAGGTGGCAAAGCCATGTCATGACGCATACCGGGATTCCATGCACATACAATATGTCGCCTATCGTTTCGATTTTCTTTTAGACCGGTGACGAGTTGTTCAATTTGATCAACACTGCCCGCTAACGATGGATCACCATCATCCCAATCAACCCTTGGGAAATTACGCCACTGATAACCATAGACAGGACCAAGGTCACCATTCTCATCAGCCCATTCATCCCAAATATGAATGTTGTCATCCTGTAGTGATTTGATATTGGTTTCACCACGCAAGAACCACAGTAGTTCACCAACAATGCCTTTCCAATATATTTTCTTTGAAGTCAATATAGGGAAAGAGTAATTCAAATCATACTGACAATGAGAATGGAATATCGATAATGTATCAGTACCAGTACGAGATGTCTTAATCTCACCTTCTTCTAAGATGCGATACAGAAGATCGAAATACTGACGTTCATTCGCATATGGATATTCTGATTCTGGTAAGTTAGACATACTGACTCTCTTATTTGATTATCTTGGGTTGATCGGGTGAGAAGTTCTCAGGAAGGATCAAGCCCGGTTTGATAAGTTTCTTTGTGGTTGGGGTGACTGCAATCTTGTTGACGAACTCTTGTGCAGCGTTACCCATAGCGGAAATAAAGCTGGGTGCTTTACCTTCACGAATAGCAACCTTGGCATCGACATCGGACGAATTCAAAATAGTCACTTCTATGTCTTTGGTTTTATTACCTTCTTGAAGCAGGGTGTATATCCAATCGTTCTCACGTTGGATGTAACACGAGTGCTGGAAGATATCACCACCGACATAAATCATGGCTACGAAGAGCATCTGATTGATTTCTAAGTTGAATTCAAACGGGTCTTCTGAATCATCGGGGGTTTTGTATTCACCGATGACCTTGATCAACTCTGGATATTCATCAACTCTCACATATGCGTAAGAACCCTTGCGCTCTACAACCAGAGCCAAGGCGTGTGCCAATGAAGTCTTTATACCGTTATCATCGGTAAAGGTTACATCATAAATCATTTAGTTCTTCCTTAGTGATCATTTTGATTTCTGTAATTTCATACCCATCGTCTTGTGATGAGAGAAGAACCTGAAGACCGCCACCATGATATGGAATAACCAAGAGTATGGTTTCATCTTCACTGGTATGAATGAAAACACTATCGCCTTCATCCAAATTATATATTTCGTCTTCGGTTGCATATGCAGCTGGTAATTCGAAGGTCGTATCCTTACCTATTTTCAAGGTGGCGCGGCGACCTACAGCAACAACCGTAGCTTTTTGAAATTTGATATTCATATCAGCTTCCTAACATTAATCGATGTTGAAACGGTGGTTCAGATAATGTCTCAACCAGTTTCATGATCTTGTGTGCACGATCTTCAGGTGAACCAGCACCAACCGTTAATACCTTCTTCCACAAATCCAATTTATGAAGTTCGGCAAACATGAGATTATCCATAAGGTTTTGAAATACTGGATTACCGTATCGAACATCATCACCAACTGGTGCAAAGGTGATGGGGAAATAACAAATGAAATCATATTGTCTCATATTCTCTTTAATCAGCTTGCGCTTTTCCATGAACATGGGGTGATCCATTGCTTCATAACAACGAACCTGCTGATAACAAAAATTATCAAGTATGGTACGATCAGAAAGAAATCCTCTGTCACATTTATTTTCGGCTTCAACCCGAACAGCATATATATCTTCTTGCAACCGAAGCTTGTCTTGGAATGTCATCGTCTCTTGATCAACTTCGGTGATGTTCCATTTGTTATAAACAGATCGGGTATTTGATGGCAGCACGGGTATATCAGGATACATTTCTGATAAGATGTTGAGCGTTGTTGTTTTGCCAGTGCCGCCAGCACCCGTGAAACCAATTTTCATTTCTTTTTCTTCTTTCCGCCAGCTTTAGTCAAAAGCTCATTCAATTTATCTTCCTGATTGATCAAATGACCAGCCAAGGCAATTCCCAATGCGTCACTATGGTCATCAGAGACAAACATAACGGATGGGTATTTCTCACTAAGGTGGGTTGAGATGCGTTCTTTATCACTGCCACCATACCCAATGGATTTTAATTTCCACTCAGTGACTATTATAGGATAAAATTTGATATTGTTCTTCGCACAGATGGCTTCAGTTACATATCGAAGGTAACCATACGAGTGACCAGCAAGCGTGCTTACGTGTCGCCTAACATCTTCCATGATAACGAAATCAGGTTCAGACTCAGGGATTTTAACCTCAAGCCAATCCATGACATCCAACCACTTCTTTCCGCGTGGAATACCGCGTTTTTCCTGTTGAACCTTCGTTGGGAAATTAAATTTATTGACGCCACCATCAATATAGGTAGCATCTTCTAAGATTGTCCAACCGAAAGAACCAGCAGGGTCTAAACCAAGTATACGTGTCATCCATATACTTAGAACAGAACTGAGTATTATTTCACGGCTGTTGTGGTTGTCATCGAATAGTCACCAACTACAGCTGTACTCATACCAGAATTCCCATACCATACACCGCGCCCGGAATATGGTACTGGTGGTTTCTTGTTTAGGTCTTCTAAAATCTTACCCCAATTCCTTTTGGATATATAATCGTCTTCTACTGTTGAATCGGTTTTCCATGCCTTCATATCAATGTTGGAAAACAATACATTAACCATCACCATATCATTCTTGCTTTCAAACCAGAAACGATCCGAATGATACCAAACCTTACCCTTACAAGTGAAATATATATGTAACCAAAGCTTCTTAACATTGTCAGCGATATCACTATTAGTGATATTCAACATGTTTTGTTCAAATGCTATATTACCAGCAACTGACAATGGGGTTTTATTGGCTTGATCATTGAAATCATCAGCATCATCCCATAATTTTTCCGGTAGATCACGAAATTCGGGTGTCTCAATGAACTCTGCAAACCGTGTAGCCATGTCACTATCAGTGAAAGCTACCAATTCGGGATCAACTCGAACAAATTTACCATCACCACCAGTGTTGAACCAACCGAGTGCTTCCAATTGTGCCCGATGATTTCCGGTGGGGAATGCAACAAAATACCAAGCCACGCTCTTGTTACCTTCATCCAGTAACTCAGTGGTTATTCTCGCGTGTCCATTGTCGATGATCATAAAACATTCTCCATTATATTGACTACAAGCATATCATATGATATTTATAACGCTATTGACATTCGTTTCTTATCCCTATAGGTATTACATACGAAAGGAGCACAACATGAGAAAAATTACATATCGCACCAAAGCATCATTGCTTATGGCTGAAGCCGTTGACCATTTGTCTCGTGGTGATTCCAATCACGATGTGTTAGCGTTCGCCTGTATAACAAAAGCCGCTGACACTATCAAGGCAATTACAATGATTGAGAAACCGGCCAAAAAACTGGACAAACGAGTATCACTCTAGTGTTCAAGACCTTGAATAATATATTCAAATCGGATTCAAAAACTGGCCAAAAAACTGGCCAATCTAATGTCGATCCGGTGTTGGAAGTTTTGAATGTTGCTCAACGTGATATCGATAAGGCTGTTCGTGAACACGTTGATAAGATCAATGATGTTCTAGGCACTCTTTCAGATTATGCGAAACGCTTGCATCGCGATCCTGAAAACGAAAATTTCAAAAAACCGTGCCCGGAATTGATTCATTTTCAGAAATTGCCGATCATCGTGAATGAATCAATGAGACAGTCCATCTTGGACGAGTTGGGTAATCTGGTTCTTCCCAGTCTTGCTGATTATTGTGCGGATGAATTTGAATTACAAATTGAAATCAAGCGATGTGAAAAACTGATTGATGTGGTGGTCGTGCTACCAACTAACTATGGTTTGTTTGATTCGCGGGAAACATTAACCTATTCAGCACATAAAAATCTTGGAACGTATAACAAGACAAAAGATTCTATTGTTAATACTCAGGGTCTAAAAGTATTACGTCAATTTTATACCGACAATCATGGTCTTATAACCCAGTTACATAAGGATGGGGTCGGGTCTGGAATAGATGTAAATTTATTGGATACCAACGGTGGTTCACAGTGGACACATCCGGTGACAAGCCCATATCCGGTGACAAGCCCATATAAAGATATACCAGAAAAGTTTTCGCATCTGTTGGATCACATATTATATGGGAGGAATATCGATTTTGATATGCGGGTGACCCAACAAGGGCGGAGAGGGCTGATGATGACCTTTGTAGTACAAGGGGAAGAGAATTATCCCAGCAATGTTTTCAATGTGATATTAAGATACCCAAATGATCCAATACATTGTAAAAAAGAATTTATAAAATTGGTTCAAGAGCTTAAGTTTGTTAATTCAAATAGATTGTTTATGAATGACCAATTAATGCATTATATTAACATGGTATTCAAACATAACAGTTTCGATAGCCGTCTTGGCGTTTTTATCTAAGGGAGAAAATAATGATATGTTCATACAGGTCCACTACTAACGAAAATATTCAATTGACCCTCAATGATGATGGCAAACTTGTCATTCTCAATGAACAGGACGAATTGGAAACGATTGGTCATATCACAGAAGACGATATTCTTATCCGTGGTATCACTCGGTTCATCAATACTGCAATCATCGAGGGATGTAGTATTACTTCCCAATACGAAACTAATATGAATCGTATTATCGATAATCTTGATGGAGCTGGCGTCGTTCTTGATTATAATACTGATACCAATGAAGTCTCACACAATGGAACTGTGGTTCAGTTAGACAAATTCATAAAAACATTTCAATAGTTCTGTTTTTATAGTTGACAATAATAACTCTCCCGTGTAAGTTGATTTTAACACGGGAGAGAACACTATGAAGATCGCGGCAATCACTGATACCAACGTCATCATCCACATTCCTACTTCGCGCTTTGGTGGCTTCGTTAAGAAGATCACCGCTATGGCTAAGAAGGCCAACAAGTGGGGCGTCACTCCTACTCGCTATCTCGATCTGGGTCTGTACCCTGTTGAAGTGGTTGAGCGTCATGAAAACTGTTCGGTTCCCCGGATGGTTGAATGTCACCGTGTTCAAATCTTCAATGAAATTCCACGCATCAATGGTTGGACTCTGGCCGCCAAGTTGGATGACCGTGATGGCGATGGTGTTCCTGTTCCTACCCTTATCAAAGACATGCAGTCTGATGAACTGCTGGCACTGATCGAACATGCTGATCTGAAGACGTGCGAACATTGTTCTACGCGTCGTCGTCGCAAGCTGTCCTACATTCTTCAAAACGAATCGGGCGAGTACAAGCAGGTTGGTTCTACCTGTCTGCAAGATTTCCTCGGTGAAACGAATGTTCGCGCCTTCGATCTTTGGTTCGGTGATGAACTGACCTTGGAAGATATCAATTATCTTTCCGGTGAATTATATTGTCATGATTTCACTTTCCCTCTGGAAAACATCATTGCAGAAACCATTTCCGAAATTGAACTTACGGGTCAATATGTTTCCGCTGCTGTTGCCAGTGAAAATCAAGACCTGATGATGTATGGTGAACCGTACAATACTAATGGTCTTGTTTCGACCGGTAATGCAGTTTCGGCAAACATCTATGGTATCGGGCTTTCCAAGCGGACTTCTGCTCATCAAGAAAAAGCCAAGGTCATCCGTGCTTGGTTCATGGATTTCATGAAGACCCCTCGTTACGATGCTCATAATGAGTGGATGTTCAAACTTGGTCAGATTTTTTCCAAGAAAGAAACATCTTCGCAAATCGGTCTTGTGGCTTCACTGGTTTCATTGTATAATCGTGAAACGAAAGTGGTCACTGAAAACAATTCAGTGTTCGTTGGTCTGATTAGTGATCGGTTAGTGTTCACGCTTACTCTTCTGCGTAAGACTGAACGCACCACCGAATGGGGCACAAGCACAATCTTCTTTGCTGAAGATGCCAATGGTAACCACATCAATATGACGACCACAACCTGCATCGATTGGAATGTTGGTGAAACGAAATCTTATAAGGCAACTGTGAAATCTCATGAAGATCATCCGAAGTTTGGTAAGTCCACATGGGTGTTCCGCGCAAAGGAAGTACGATCATGACACAATATACTGATCCAGCCACCAAGAAACTAATTCGCGATCATGCTGAAATTATCCGTATTCGTGGTGATGACCTAACCGAACCAAAGGTAACGTTGTGTACTATTGATATCAGTATGGATCGTGCCATGCATGCAGCTGAACGAATTGTATATGAGATGAAGCGAGGAAACATCGATGGCCTCCGTTCATAAAACTGTTTATGATGCTATGGCGCGTTATCCATCATTGTATCCATCACTGTCTGCTTACTATCGATGGATATTTTTTGATGGTAGTAGTGGAATGGAATGGGTTGACGGTGAACTGGTCTGGACCGGCTATGATTACGGGGAAGAAGTAATTCCATTTGCTGGTTATCGCGTTCCTCCACAAAACATACATGAGCTTCGGATTAATAACACACTGGACGCGGTAGGCGACCATTTTGAATTCGTAATAACGGATTCTATCTCGTTCCATCATTTCGATCTTCGTCTTTCACTTGAAACCAATCCGGGTTTCAATGTGCCCGATGATATCACGGATGATTGGAAATCTGCTGTCAACAGAGCATTGAATGCTATCCATCCATATTTCTATCAACAATTACGTCCAGCATATACAGAAGAAGAAAAAGCAGCTTTCATTGCACGTGCAAATGAACTGCAACACAAAATGTATCCGCATCTGGCAGATAACATCGCGGCACTGATGAAAATGGGTAAAGCAGCAAAATCATGATTGAAGAAATGATCAATGCGGTGATGTTTAAGATTGGGAGCAAATACCCAACCGTGGCGATATGGGGTGATCCCATTGATCCAGTCATTGCATTGGAAATCATTCGAAGAACCGATAGAACATCTTATGGAATGATTACAACACCCGATGTCGATTTCACTTCTGATCTTCTTTTGCTCATGCATGGAGATGATTGCAAACGGCGAAAAGTGCACGGAAGAGTGCATTCAAACGCACTACAGGCAGCTGAAATCGCAGCAGGTGAGACTTTTAGAAATCTTGAAGGGCTAGATTATTTCCTTCAAGACGTAATTGCCAAACAGGATGACCTTGATACAAGCCGGTGGATCAAACCAGACGGTTCCATATTTTTGATAACATCATTTGGTAAATGGGCCGACTGTGATGAGATTGAAGATGAGTTAACTATATTGGTTGAAGCTTTCCCCGAACTCAAAATGAATGTTTGCTTTTGGGATAGCCATATACTTAAATTGGCTGATAATAAATTCAACGAGGAACCAATTGGTGGATGGATCGTTGATCATGGTGAATGGCATCGTCAAAACTATAAATTAAGTGATATTCCACCTGAACAATTACTAAAAACCACTCGGGACTCTATCTATGGTGCAAATCCATATCATCCTCAAGCCCATCCCACACCCATGTGGTCCATAGCAGAACTTGATGCGATGTGGGGCTGTCATTATGCGCGAAGCCGTGCTAAATACACAGAGACATACAACGATTATATCAAAAAATATGTTGAACGGATTAAACCATGCAACTTGAACCCGAAGTACAAGAATCAATAGATGCACTCGTAGAAGGGTTCGTTGGTTTGCCTTCACCCGAATTGAATGAATTGGTGGTTACCAGTTATTCTGAAAAGAACCGCCACTATCACACTGTTCATCATTTGGACTGGTTATATAAAGTCGCCATCAAATGGAAGAAGGCTCTATTCACGGATGAAGAATGGAAAATCCTTTGTGGTGCTATTCTGTTTCATGATATCATATACAACGCGAAACGCGAAGATAATGAAAAGCAATCAGCTACCATCGCTCGCACATGGATCAATAATAATCTGACCGGTTATGGAATCATTCTTCGTAATGTGGAACGATTGATACTTGATATGGACGAACCGGGGGTAAGCTTTCTAAACGATTTCTTCCAAGATATCGATATGAGTATTCTCGGTGGTGCTGGAAGCCTTTACCCAGAATACCAAGAAGCAGTAAGAAAAGAATACTCAACCGCCTTCACACCAGAACAATACAACATGGGGCGTAAATCATTTCTTGTTAAACTACTTCGGCGTAAAAGTATTTTCCGAACCAATATATTCTTTCTGGAATTGGAACAAAACGCCATCCGTAATATTGCCGCTGAGATTGCGAGTCTATAAATATGAGTATGTCAAACGAAATTGAACAAGAAGAACCGGCACTTGAAGAAGATTATTTCTATTTCATTACACCAACCGGCACGGCAACTGATGTAGATATCAGAAGACGTGCACGCCGCATGTTTAATACCTTTTATAACATTGATCAAATCGTAGAACATGTTCTCAAAGTCATGCCACCACATATCAAACAGGTTTTGGTGCAAGTCGATTTTGATCAACTCCATCCAATGGTGATCTTCCTATTGATGTCTATGAGTTCTGCTTATGGTATCAATGAAGAGAAATATCCATATCTCGTGAATGATTCCATCGAAGATACATTCGGATTGATCATGAAACGAATGAAAGATTCTATCATCCCTGATCCCAAGAAATATGTTTAATCACGGTTGACAATATATTGAAAACATGGTATGATCCCCGTGAGGAGAATTATGCTATGCCCGTAATGTATCAAAATTGGATTGAACGATCTGACCTACAGCGTAATGCTAGATCAGATCGATATTATCTATTTGGTGATAATTTGCGGCGTGTCGGGATGGGTGGACAAGCCAAGTCCATGCGTGGTGAACCCAATGCTATTGGTATTGCGACCAAGAATGGTCCTAGTATGCATATTAATGATATGTGGGTTGAACGCACACCGGCTGACGCCAAACGTTTCATATCTCTTCTTGAAGCTGATCTTGAACAGGCCGAAGATTTACTTGAAGCCCATAAAGAGATTGTTATTCCGACCGATGGTCTTGGAACCGGTTTCAGTAAACTTCCAGAGAATGCACCTATCACCAATGAATGGTTGACCAATCTATTGTTTACCGACTGGCCTAAATCATATGGTACTCATGTATCCTCAAATTATCAGGATCATCTGCCATCACCGTTTGGCGCTAATCGAATATTGATTGTCACATCACCGGTCTTTCGACCCCATACTTCATGGAAATCATCTACAATCTGTGGCACCGTTATTGCAGTTCAGGGTCGTGCTGTTATTGAATATAGTAATAGAGAATTACTGACTGGTGATTTGGATGAGTGGACGCATGATCCTTTCCCTACAAGTGTTGGTTTCTGGGTAGGTGAAGCCTATAATCACCCGTACAAATGTGATACAGGTGGTGTTCAAATTAAGAACTGGCGTCCAGCCACTATTTCTGATTTCCAAAACATGGATGTCGCTGTACCGGATGTGTATATAAAACAGCCATGAGAGAATTATCACCACATCAAGCCCTTCGGTTAGCCGAACGTCGAGCAGCGAAACTTCTTGACTTGATCAAGGAGATACAGCAACTTGGTGAAGACAAATATGACGCACCGGAATGGTCTGATGTTACGGATGTCATCGAACGTGGAATGCGGAGAATAAAATAATGGGATCACGTATCTGTAAAATGATTGGCTACGGAATGCCCGTAGGTCTATTCAATTTTCACTTCCAGCCCGACCATCGCGAAACCGGTGATCGCCAAGATACCCTTGATGACATATTGATTGCTTATGATAAACAAGCCGGTGATCCTCTACGTCAAGATATTTTAGACGAGCTTCAGGCTACCGGCCATAGCCATCCCAATATTCGACCACGAAATCACCCCGAAACGCCCGGTAAAATGGCTGACTTGTATCAGTTTATTGGTGGTGAAAATAAAACGCACGTCTTGTTTATTCCGATGCTTGGATGTCATTGGGGCCGATATGATGATGATATAGATTATGTTGAAGAAACCTTCACTGATCCTGATCGCGAGACTGTTGTTATTGAAAGAGAGTATGGTTTTTATCCATGGGGGAATTCCATACGTGATGCAGTAACCAATGTTCCCGTCCAATGGGATCATACTCATCGGTCTATTGATGGCAAACGACCATCCACTATTGTACCAGATGTACCGGACGTATTGCGATACTGGTTGATGGCGACAGGCGTTATGAATAAAAATGGCATTGATGCTCTTCGTCCAATGTATGCAAAGTGGTGGTCGTAATGTTGAATTGTGCAAAACGTGCTTATGATTTCAATAATGTATTGTTGCAACCTTCAGCAACAAGTAAAATCAATTCGCGTAAAGAAGTTGATCTTGGTGTGCCTAGCCTAAGCGGCGGTGTTCCTATCATCGCGGCCAATATGAAAAATATTGGTAACTTCCAAATGGCCGCACAATTACAAAAACACAAAGTGTATACTGCTATTCAAAAATCATTCACACTCGGTGAATGGGATGAGGCCGAAGAAAAATATAACATCGATTACAACTTCATCATTCCAACTGTTGGTGCTGATGCCGAAAGTATTAATCGATTTCTGAATATCTATTCGGCATATGCTGATGTATTACGATGGGTATGCTTTGATGTTGCTAATGGTCATACAGAAGAAAACATTCTGATTGCCAAGAAACTCAAAGATCAGTTGCCCGACCATGTTCAATTCATCTACGGAAACGTTGCCAATCCGTTTGTGATGAATTTCATGGACGATTATGATTTCCATCCACACTTTATCAAGATCGGTATCGGCTCTGGTTCAGTTTGCACAACTCGATTGAAGACAGGTGTAGGTGTTCCACAAGCAACGCTTATTGATAATTTTGAATCCATCCAAAGAAAATCATCATGGCATCCGGGCATCATTTCTGATGGTGGTTGTAGAACGCCTGCTGATTTAGTAAAATCGTTTGTTCTCGGTGCCGACATGGTAATGATTGGTGGCATGCTGGCCTTCCATGAAGAGGGCCGTGAGACTGGTGGTGGTTCGGATGGTGACAGAATGTTCCATTACGGAAACTCATCCGAAAAAGCTAATGGGTATGATCCTACGAAATCATACCGGGCAGTTGAAGGTAAGGTCGTATCCCATTCTGCCAAACCAAGCGTCAATGCTACAATGACCGATATACTGGGTGGCATTCGTTCGGCTTGTACATATCTCAATTGTCCAACCATTTCTGATCTGGGTAATCGTAGAAGTCAGATCATGATCGTTGATAAAGTGGCGGATAACTACTGATGTCCTTTCTTGATGATTATTACGAAGAATGTATCTCGAATGCTTTAGAAGATGAAGGCATTAAAGCTACTCGCCAACAGATTGAAAATGTTGCTGGTGCCGTTGCTGGTGCTCGTGAAAACGAGGGCATGGTTACCGGACACGACTGCATTCCAAATCCTCTTGAATCTACAATACGCGAGAACGAACAAGCATATCAATCCGAAATAAAAATGATTGAGACGCTACAAGATAAGCGTCTAAAGGAACTCCAATGGGAAATCCGGCGTTTGAACGGCATTATATACAACCTGCAACAACAGACCGGCAATTGAATATAAGAGGATATCTTATGGTTAACACTGATAATATAATGACGGTGGCAGAACTTATTGCCCAACTACAAGAATGTGATCCTGATGCTTATGTTATCACGGCCAGTGATAGTGAAGGCAACGTGTTCTCTCCTGTCTCGACCACGTTTGGTGATGGTGTATATGTAGCCGAATCATCTATCCGTGGTGAAGTATGGGCCGGAAGAAAACTAACCCAAGACTTGAAGGATGCAGGCTTTGACGAAGAAGATTGCTATGACGAACCCGATGGACTCGACTGCATTGTCCTCTACCCAACCAATTAAACTGAACCTGAACGATGTGGGTATTCCATGCCCGTATTGCGAAAGCGAAACCTTCGCTGGGTTTGTTAAAGGTAAACAGATATCACCATATTCATGTCTACAGTGTGATGCCGTTGAAATTGGTATGACGGATGAAGACCGGGGTATGTCTAAACGTGAACTCGAAACGGGTTGGTGGGAACCGGGTCGTGAATTACCCGAAACATCTGATGATGAAAAACACATCAATCATTATTTCAAAGAGAACAGCGAAACAGTGACAAGTTATCTGTTTTCTGAGAAGATGCAAAACAGTACTTTTATAATGAAACCCGGCACGATTTATAGAGATAAGTTAAGCTATTACAATAATCATAAACACCAATATAGTAATCAGACACAAACCAGCAATACGGGTGCTGCTTCCGACTTAGACGAAGCAATGTACGAAGCTCGTCAAAAGCTTCCGTATAATGAATTATACATATTAACTAATCTGGTTAAGCGCCTCATTACACTGTCCGCGAGCAATTATCATAGATCAGATAGTCCCTATTCTGGTGCCTTCTTGGCTAGAACGCGCATCATAACACAGGAAGTTGCTAAAGAATTTACACAATCACGCAATTATTAGTCTTCTTGTCTAAATAGATGCTGATTTAAACCAATGGGATAACTATGATCGAATCTGAGTTACGTGAATTTGTTATAGACGAACTACAAACGTTCGTTGATGAAAAACTAAGTGATATCGATTATTGGGTAGAAAGATTTGAAGAAGGTGATCTAACACGTGATGATTTTGAAATCATGCGTGATGAGATTTTTCCTTACTCTCAAATACTCCTAGTCACCGAGTAATCTCTTACATACATCCTTGAATAGAGAATGAGATAACGTCTTGGCCATCCCGTGATGTAACGGTGATGGCCAATCGTTGTATGAACACCATTCAAACCCATCAACTTCCCAGTTCTCAGAAACATTGGGTTCAATCTCTGTTTCTATGATGGCGATGAATGTTGTGTATTTGAATTTGTCCGGTATCACATTCTCATGAACTAATATCATATCTTTGATTTCAAGATGCATTCGGGTTTCTTCATGGGCTTCACGTACAGCGCCTTGTAACGGGCTTTCGTTACTATCTATAGCACCGCCCCATGTTCCCCATGTTCGTGGCTCTAGCACGGCCTCAGAGCGAAGGGATAGGCAGAACCGCTTGGTTGTCGTACAGAAGAATAGCACACCAGCACCTTCTTTACCCCAATATCCAGTTTTGTTTAATTGTCTGGCATGATCTTCATCAGATTCGGTTATTGGAATTGGTTCCAATCGACCAAAGGTTTTTGAAGCCATATCTTTAAACTTGGCCATAGCATCATTATTACCACGAATACCAATCACACCATTATCATGATCGATACAACGATAGAGATTATATCTAGAAGACCATTCTCCATTAATCAATGCTTCTCTATTAACACCAATAAAGAATTCACAACCGTTTCTTAATGTCTCAACCCAATCCAGACCAGCACCGACTGCCACGGTGCCATGATAATAATACCATGCTGATGCTATAAACCATTCCCCGTTCAAGTATACACCGCGCCATCCACTCCTATCATTGAGTATACCGGCTGCTTCGCCGCGAGATACTTTAGCTAGAATTGGTGTTTTTTTATTGTGGCACTCTATCTTCTTTGATTCTATTAATCTATCAAACTTCATAATGACCACCCGCTTTTAACCATTCTTGTGATGGTGTATCACCGGAACCGTAATAATTACCACTGAGCCACCATTCCCATACACTAGAATCACCCATTTTTTTCATCACGGCGGGTCCATCAGTTCTATGGATGTTACCGTTCCACCACCAAGTATCAAATCGTCCGTTGGGTAATTGGGACGCTGGACCATCAACCCGGTGTTTTTTACCATGTCTAAACCATCTCAAGGTTCCATCATGTTGAACAATAGCGGGTCCATCAATTCTATGAAGATCACCGTTTTTATCATAATAAAAAACATTTACCTTCTGGACGACTTCTTTAAGCTTCATAACGATCCCCTGCATCTATCTGTGCCGGTCCATCAGGATTATGTAACCTTCCTTCTGGATCATAATAATAGATGTTGAGAAACCTATCACCACTTTCAGTTATATAATGGTGTAATGGTTTCATCGTGGCATATCAATTATAGCTTTTTCAATTTGGCGATTATATTTATATGCAAACATTTTAGGAAGAACAAGTGGATCAACGACTGGATCATCTGTAGCATCACGTAATTCGGAATCCATTGGTTCACCGTTGGTATCAAATCCCCATTGATGTCTCAACGAATCAGACAACTCTTCAATCTCTTCTTCGTATTCATCACCTTCATCACCGCTATAATAATCTAGTGCCGCTGCTCTGAAAAACTCGTCAGAATGAGATTCATCGCGATAATACAATAACCATTTCTCATTAGTAGCTTTTCGTAAAGAGATTATCAAATAAGCATCCGGCATCTCACCACGGGTTTTATAATCATCAAACATGTGCTTGCCGTTATTCTTAGCAGCAACACACCAACGTGTTCTCTTACCAAAATACGCCATGGCTTCATACGTATTGATTTCTGTTATAGACTCATCATCATCATCATAAATCAATTCAGCATCACCAGTTTCATAGAACCCATCTCGTATAGCCTTGTCATTATGTTTGTTACTCATACCAGAACCAGTATAATCTTCATATATAGCAACAGCTTCACCAAAATTTTCCAATTGATAAAAATCCATTCTACCCAAATCTTGACACAATGTGATTAATTTCATTGCCTCTAATACTTTTGTCCGATCAATACCTTGATTAACATATACATCATCTGGATTTTCTAACTCCTTCTTCACCTTAGCAAAGAACTTTGTCTTAACAGCTTCAATGTATACTGGTAATGCATCAGCAATACGGGTTTGAACATCCTGTAATTTAAACATGTAACGAGGGTAGGCAGTATTCCGATCACTGACATAAGTTTTGATCAACCATAATACATATTTGTCATTAGGGGTTGGATCAACTTTTTTGAAAATAACCAACACTTTTGCTATTGCACCGAGTAGGATCGAACCCTTTAGGTCTTCTGGTTTATAAGAAGTGAAATTAGCACCAGTTAACCACTTCATGTCACCATTAGCTATCAGCTTATCAACAATAGCTTTACCATAGTTCTCTAATGTCTTAGGACCATCGATCTTCTCAACAATAATATCAGAAAGTCTCATCGTAAAACATCACCCTCTTGTAATTCATTAAACGCTAATGTTAATTGATTATGTGCAATGTATGTAACTGATAAAGGTCCAAAAGTTCTAATCAGTGGTTGCATAAAATTGCGCATCTCGGTTTGATCATCTGTTTCAATTTCAATCACTTCTAACAACCAACCCGATACTGTTTTGAATATGACCTTATTACCATGATCCATTGCATCGAGTTCATTCATGGTTGGTCCGAATATGAACAACACATTAGCTCTATTACCGGTTGCTGTCATTATGTTCCCATGGTAATATGTGAGAGCATCACCAATATCAATACCCTTCGCATCAGAGACTCCACGAATACCAGCAGGCCATGTTGTCATAATGAACGGCACATTGGTTTTACGAATACCGGACAGAATATAACCGCGAGTTGTTTCAATTCGCTTTGCTTCAAATAATGCTTCTAATTTCATGATGTATACCTCGGGTCATTTACTAACTCATCAGACTTCTTATCAAATTCATTCAAAATATTGTCATGCACCGCTTTGACTTCTTCATCTGTTGCACGTTCATCTAATCCGCATTTTAATGTAAGGATGTGTTCGCGTGTCAGTTCATTGAATTTAAAACGCACACGTCTTTGTACAGCAAGTAAAATACTATTTCTATGACCTTTACCCATGTAACCATTGTCAATAAAATCATTGACACGTAATACAAGTTGTTGAAAGGTTAATAGTCTATAGTTTGTAGGTAGCTTGCCCGGAGTATATGTACTAATAACCATTTCTAATAATTCGGAATGAAGTCTTATTATAAAACTGTCACTCACTCCTTCATCCAAAGCAGTGGCACCCAATGGTGTTCCCTTGAACCACCACGATTTAATAACACCGAGTGTGCCATCGGTTTTAATGTGAAATCTAAGTAGTGCAGGATGAGTTTCAGAATGATATGTCATAGAATTATGGAACGAGGCCCGTGTATTCGGTGAAATCCAACCCATTTTAATAATAGTTCCATCGTCTTTTTTAACTTCAATCAAGGTGGGCAAATCACCCCAACCATCTAAATTGCGATCAAATATTATTCGATTGTTACCAGTACCGTATTGCAATCGGTCTTGAGTGTTATACCAGCCTTCAGTATAACCGGGGTTCAATATGATTTTATGCTTACGTGCCCATTCATCAGTTCCATCATAGGTTCTGACAATAGCTAGAGCTTGCGCGTAATTAGACTTGTTTGATTCGGTTATGATATGTTTTAATCGCATCAGTCACCCCATTTAGGATATTTAGAGGCAGCTTCTTTAAACCCTTCAGGTGGTTCCATGTCTAATGAAAACACATGGTTGTATATCGTGTATTCTCCTAGTTCCTTGCCATCCAAATACCATGCAAGGCCATCCGGTTTACCGCTTTCATCATAATCAATATGGGCTGGTCCAGTTGTTCTATGAAGGTGACTATTGTTATAATAAGCTGTTCTTCTAATATTACCGTTCTCCCAGTATGTTTCTAAAGCAGGGCCATCTTCTCTATGTAAAAAGCCACCGTGGCCAACTGGTCCAAGTTTTGCATATCTGTTTAATACTTTACCATTTCTTTGATACTCAATCATTGAATACCATTTTTCCTGTGGTTTATATTCTCCCAAAATCATCCAAGTTTGTTCTCTTATTTGTGAACGATCATTATCAAACCATGATGTGAAAGCGGGTCCGTTTTCTCTATGGGTTTGATAATGATTACTCCAACGTTCACAATGCGCATTAGGGGTTGTTCCTATTTGTGCAGGGCCATCTTCTCTATGAAGTTCTCCGTTTTGCATATAAGTTATTACTTCGCCGCCCATAGTACGTTTTTCTATTTTGGCAGGCCCGTTATCATTATGGCGAATACCATGAATATACCAACTGATTTCATTTTTTGTTATAATAGCTGGACCATCGGGATTATGATAATCTTCGTTCTCATCAAACCAATATTCTTTGAAGCCGCGATACTTCCATTCTGCGATATCTTTAAGCTTCATAATGACCACCCATGTCTAACCATTCTTGTGGCGGTGTATCATTAACGCCAAAATTGCGACCACGCCAATACCAAATAAAATTACCATCATGCCAAATAATAGCAGGCCCATCTTCTCTATGAAGTTGTCCGTTATACCACCATTCTTTAGTACCATTAGATTTAATATAAGCAGGTCCACCTACACGATTTCGTTCCCCATGATTATACCAAGCTTTAGTACCATCCTTCCAAGACAATGCAGGACCACCTTGTCTATGGCGTAATCCTTCATAGAACCATTCTTCACCGCCATCACTCCATATGATTGCAGGCCCATCTGTACGATGCTTTTGATCTTTGATAAACCACTCTTGGGTTCCATCATAATCAATGCGTGCTGGACCATCTTCACGATGTTTTTTATTACGGTGATACCACACCTTAGTGCCGTCAGCTTCTATACGAGCGGGTCCATCATCTCTATGACGCCAACCATTATAATACCAATCTTCAGAACCATCAGCCATAATCACGGCAGGACCATCTGTACGATGCTTCTTACCAATCTTGTTATAATAATAGATGTTGAATCGTTGAACGACTTCGGTAAGCTTCATCCCATGCCGTCCGCTTCTAATTTATCCAATAGATCATGTAATCTTTGTTTGTCTGCTTTAATAACTTCTCTAAAATGGTTCTTAAGGTATTTGATAATTCTGGGGGTCATATATCCATTCTTATCAAGAGCATCTATAGCATCATCCATTACTTCAACGCGTTGTGGATCACGTACATGTTTTTTATAATCAGTAATTTGACCCCATTTCTTTTTATGATATCTGTACAAAGCCGCCGTAAATGAGAACATCACCGCGCCCAAATCCCTTGATGGTATCATATCATATGCTATCAAACCACCATCAATATAATAAGCACTAGTATTGTTGCCATGATGTATAGCGGCAGGACCATCTAAACGATGCTTCTCGCCTTCTTTGTTAAACCATATTTCACTTATGAATCTTCGGTCCATTACTTCTTTAAGTTTCATAATGACCACCTGCATCTAACCATTCTTGGGACGGCGTGTCTGATGGTCCTGTAATTTTGTCATCAATACCCCAAAACTTTAATACAGTGCGGTGTACTTTGATGACCAAACACGGTCCATCTAATCGACTAATCATACGACCTTGTACCCATACGGATAAACTTTCTTCTTTATCCGTTCCAGCTAGACTCGTTCTATCAATAATAATCGATGGTAGATTATTACCACGACGCGGTGAATAAGACCCGACTACGGCTTCATCCTTCCATACTCGTGTTCGATATGATGAATAAGGTTGGCGATATGGTGAGTACTCATTTAAATATCGTGATAGATTCATTTGCTTCAATCTCGTGGAAATCAGACCGGTCAACGTGGAAACACTATCATTGAAACTTAGTCCATTATCCCTATATATAACAGGCGTGATAGAGTCACCGTTCTCTCGTCGGTTCAATACCATTTTACCCGTCTTTGTTTCCCGCCATATTTCTTTATTACCTTCTGGGTTACCTACAATTTCACCATTCATAAACCATGTCTCTTTATCAATAAGTTTTCTAGGTAGACCATAATTAGAAATAGTGGCGCGGTGTATACTTGCTGGCCCCTCGATCACGTCACGGTGCAGTTGACCATGGTCCATCCATGTTGTGACATGCTTGGTTATAATAGCAGGACCATCAGAACGATGTTCTTCACCATCCTTATCAAAATATGTTATTTCTTTTATTGGGCGACCATCAGACATAGTTCCGCGTTCTTTCTGATAATAAGCGAACTCTTTATCAGCATCTTCTTTGGTGTAAGGTTTTAAATTACTAAGCTTCATCTATCTTCCCCAAACCATTCTTCAATATGTTTTTTCAACTTGGCACGATGTTCTTCATTATCATAACCAAGTTTGATCAGATTGTTTAATACATCCATCACCTGTTGCTTGTTATATGGATGATAACGATCATGTGTTAGCCGCCACAAAAAATCGAGAGGTATTTTATTATTGGACATATCATTAAAATGATACTGACCACCAAACTCACAAAAATACCCATTAACATACCATTGCGCCGTATATGATCCGAACCGTTTGTGTTCTATTACTGCTGGTCCATCCAATCGATGTTCTTCATCATTCGCATTATACCAACGATAATTGACAAATTGTCCTTCATCATTCTTTGCTTCTGATAAAGCAGCTTGTCTTTTCTCTAGTCTCTTAACATCTGCATCACTTCGGTTAGTATTCTCGTGATCCAATGGATCAACATGATACACATCAACTATATTCAATTTGTTCAATGATTTGCTTAATACCAAATAACAGGTTTTATCAACAGCATTCTTTGCTTCTGATCCCCAACTGTTTTCGTAAATGAAACCATCATATTTAAATTCACTGAATAGTTCACCAGATGCAAACATCTTTTTAATATTAGAACGAGATACACCTTTTAGTTCCGGTAATAGATCATACAGAATGCCAGCTTTTTTAAGATGACGAAACAACTCTTGATAAGACCATTCAACAATGTCAGATACTTTCAGTAATGGTCTTAGATCAAGGAAATGTAATCCGTTCGCATTAACCGCATAAAGATATGAATATTTGGTTTCACGTTTTGGACTGATCATGTCTAATAGAAAACCACCAACCCCATCACGTTTTACTCTTTGATGCGTACCATCATGAAGATGCGAACCCCAATCAGATGATGATCCAATTGCTGTAAACCATGAAGCCAACGCGGCGTCTGATGCAAAATGAATTCCCAAGTTCTGAGAAGCTACAGATGATTTGAACGAAGTGAACTTATTGCGTGATCCATGGAAAAGCATACCCCTATGAGATGACGCCCACGCCTTGACTTCTTCTAATGGCTTTTCGTAAAGATGTTCGAATAGATTATTAAGCCTCATAGTGACCACCTGCATCAAACCATTCTTGTGGCGGCGTGGCTTTGTCACCATAACAATGATATCTAAGCCACCATTCTACAGTGCCATCAGCTCTTACAGTAGCAGGACCATCTTCTCTGTGCATCTGACCATGTTTAAACCAATATTGATTACCATCAGCTCTTACAGTAGCAGGACCATCTTCTCTGTGCATCTGATCATGTTTAAACCAATATTGATTACCATCGGAACTGATAACCGCTGGACCATCATCCCTATGATAACTCCCATTTTGATACCAAGCTTTAAACCCATCATATCTTATGATAGCTGGTCCATCATCTCTATGATGATTACCCTTACGCCACCATTCCTTAGTTCCATTGGCTTCTATAACAGCTGGTCCATCTTTTCTATCGCGCTGACCTTTTGTAAACCATTCCTTGGAACCATCTGGTTTTGTAATGGCAGGACCATTTTCTCTATGACGTATGTTTTCAAAATACCACTGTTCCGAACCATCAGCGCCTATGAGGGCGGGTCCATCTATTCGATGCAGTCGGCCATGTTGATACCAACCATCACCACCACGTGTACCTGTGGTGGCAGGACCATCATCCCTATGAAGATCACCATGAATATACCAAGCTTTATATCCAGTAGCGTCTACAACAGCCGGGCCATCAGATCGGTGACCACGATCTTTCTCATCATAATAATAGATGTTGAATCGTTGAACGACTTCTTTAAGCTTCATGGCTCTTCCCTCACGGTTTTGCCATCAATACCAGTAGGATGTTGTGCGAAGTGTGACCATAGTGCTGGCAACCATCCACCCGGCATCACACCAGCGGCAACAGTAGCTCTAAAACCATAACCCGGTCCTAAACACCATTGTGATCTTCCGTCATCACTTTTATCTATCTGTGCCGGTCCATCATAGCGGTGATAATGTGCTTGCCATAACCATGCTTCGAAATCCTTACGGATAACCGCAGGCCCATTGGGATTATGATGAAGACCATGGTCAAACCATTCTTGGTCACCATTCGCCGAAATTTCGGCTGGTCCATCAGAACGATGCTGCTCGCCATCAGGGTCATAATAATAGATGCTATACTTTTGGTTCATCATAATCTCCCAACAAACATAATATCAATTTTATTGATATTATGTTGTTGATTATCTTCGTCACCATAACCAAGATAAGCCAAATGATGTAATTGTTCTAATACTTCTGCATGAGTATATGAATTCATTTTGAGTCTTCTGAAAAACGAACTCGGTACATTAGGTTTTGTCGTACCGGTGCTATGATCCAATCCACAAAAAGTATCACCAACCCACCACTGACATTCATATTTATTGGGTGTGACCATATGTATTTTAGCCGGTCCACCTATACGATGTACTTCACCATGTTGATTAAAGTATATAATACGGTGTTTAGCCCCATTGATTACCAATCCATCCAAATCAGTTTTAGCAGATTCATTAATAGGTTCTTTATAATGAATTGCCGCATCATAGAACGCATCCACAACGCGCCAGAGTTCACCGGATAACATTGACTTTAGTTCTTCATCTTTATCCATGATCTTCCAAACAGCACGCGCCTTATCAGCCATACTTTGATCAATGTAATCTTTATCGGTTAATGATGTTAAGGCGCTATCCCGTGTAGTTACACCATCAATACCAATAGCATCAGGACCACCAAGTTTATTGAAGTGGAACCATAGAAGCGGTAACCATCTTCGTGGTAGATCGCCCGGATAATCAAATATTGGAGGGAAACCATGGATCGCCCAATTGTTTTCTTGATATGGCCCATCATAGCGATGTCGTTTAGCATCAAACCAATACTCTTCGGTCTGAGTTTCATGATCAATCTTTGCCGGTTTATTACCGTCACGATGTAGATGGCCGCCTAGATAATAAGCTTCCTGTGCAACATGGCCAGACGAATCATATTCAATGGTCGCAGGCTTATCACCGATGCGATGAACAACACCATGAACATAATAGGATTCAAATATTTTCTTACCAGTGTGAGAACTATATAGAACGAAAGCCGGTCCACCTATACGATGCCGCTCATCATTCTTATTGAAATAAATTTCGCGAATACCGTTATCATTCAATTCCATGGATTTATTTATCCGTGGAACCTCTTAATCCTGATAATCTACCAGCACCCAACTTGATCATTGCGTCTACATACATGGTTTTAACCCAATTGGTTGAAATATCATTGTCCATTTCAAAGTATTCATCCATAAATTCCCAAGCACTATGCACATTGTCTTTGTTTAATTTGGGCAAATAGTTCTTATCCATCAGGACGGTTAAACAAGACTCTCGCGTAGTTACCTTATCAACCCCGATGCCATTATTATTGTGAAAATGAGTCCATATGAATGCTGGCCATAAGGTTGGTGCTTTGTCTTCTGAGGAAGATTGCTCTGCGGGTCCAACATCGTGTAATGACCAAAAAACAAACGTCTCATTATTATTGGTTCGCATTATTGCAGGTCCATCATAACGATGATATTGACTTAACCACATATAGAAATATCCATCCTTGGTCAGTATAGCCGGTCCATCTTCTCTATGAGTAGCACCCTGCTTATAATATTGTTCACGAACTATTTCACCATTGGTATCATACCAAATAGAAGCAGGCTTGCCGGTTCGGTGTTCTTCACCATGTTTATTAAAGTAATGTTCAGAATAGGCTATAGTCATAATGTATCTGATACTCCTAAATCACGTTTGGTGTTAATATAAGCAGTATCAACTATTAATGCTTCTACATATTCGCGTGATGCAAACATTGAATCCAACGTATCCCAAACTTCATATATCGGATGTACTTCTTCTTCAGTATAATAGCCCTTCTTGATCAATGCAGCTAAACAAGTTTCACGGGTCATCTTACCATCAACCCCAATATCATTCATGTTATGGAAATGAGTCCATACCACTGCTAACCAATTGATAGGTGGTTTTTTAATTCTTGAAGATATACGAAAATACGCAATATCATACAATGTCCAAAAAGTTTGGTGACCACTGGGTGTTGAATTATATGGACCATCATAACGATGACGCTGACCTAACCAATAATAATAAGTTACGTCATCACTATCAAGTATCCCAGTTTCAATTACAGCTGGTCCATCGGTTCGGTGAAGTATACCGTCCTTGTGGTAAACTCGTTCAATTATATCGTCATTCTTGTCATATACAATTTTGGCAGGACCATCACTACGATGTTTCCTGCCTTCTTTGTTGAAATATTGGACCGTATAACCAAGCATCGGTTATTTATAGGTTATGTAATTTCCGTTTGGCCACATTGATACAATCGATCACCTTGTCCAAAGATGCTTGCGGCGACCCATGAACCGGATAAGCTTCAACAAAGCGCGTGAGTAGGCTCTGTGCGTCTGCAATGATGTCTTCAACGGACTTCTCGTTCTTGATTACACGTTCAATCCAGAGTTCACGAGAGTCTTCGAACATTGGAGAGTTCCATGTCTGCCAATTGACAGCAGAATCATCAAAAGCTTTGGCGACAAAATAGCCTAACTGTTTCTCAACACCATTGACTTTAATCATGCTCGGCCATCTATCAGAACCGATTAATACAATATTGTCTTTCATGATCATCTCCAAAGCTATCAGGTAATTATACCGTAGCTTGGTAATGTTTCAGATGAAAGGCTTTTATAATAGGTGAAAGTTTTTTCTCAAAGTTGTCATAATATTCATCAGACTTTCTTTTTGAAACGAAAAAACAAATCGAATAATAACAATTATCTAACACTTCGACATATATCCAATAATTATTTGATGGAAAATTTGGACCGGTCGTAGAAAACCAAGAAAACGAATCGTCGCGTTTATGAAATGCTACATTCTTCATTATCTCATTTGGAAGCATATAATGTGGACCGACATCGGTTTGTGCTAGAGAGTGATCATACCATCTATCTACATTGGCCGAGTGCACTTCTTTGTATAGTTTATCACTCAGCTCTGCATAACGGACATTAAGGGATTGATAGTGTTGATCACAGATAGAACTAAGCATCAATCTGTCCTTTATACTTTCTCCGTACTCTGTCAATTATCTTGGATATTGGTGCTCTCAATTTATTATCAACACCCTCTTGTGATATAATTGCAAACAATATATTGTCTCTCAAGATTAATAATGGTTGCCTATAGATGCACATTACCGAAAACTTAGATACGACCTTGCTATTATACATAACCATACGGGTTATACTACGATCTACATCCACTAACGAATTCTCAATTTCATCAGTCATGTTAAGGTGAATCTGTTCTATTTTGGTTTGGTGTTCCGCAATCATTTGATCAATCATCTTGGCCTCGCGTATCGTAAAAGCGTTTGTGAGCCTCATCAACTATTGTAATAAGGGTTTGGGCCAGTCGATCATATCGATCATACTTTGATCCACCAAGGTCATTATTGACCGGGTTACCATATCGAATAATATAAATAAGATGATCCCGTTTGGCAACGAACCACCAATCAATTCCATTTCTATCATTGGTGGTTAACCAGTTTTCACGATTGCCATCCGCATGTAGATCAATAATAGGAGGAACAACCCACCAGTCTGGTATCTCATCATGCGCAAGAAGGCCAATTTCAGGTGCAAACCTATAGACAGTATCTGGCATACTAGGTACATGCGTTTTTACAAATTGAACCCACTTGGATATGTGATAAGCAATTTGATCATCATGATCTTGTAACATAGCATCAATCATGGTGTGCCCAACCATAAGCCTGATGGTATCCTTTATGAACCTCGATAATCAATTCCTTGATACGATTGATCATCTCGGTTCTTGAAATACTATACTTTAGAATATGCTCATATGCAACCTTGTAATATACCCCATCATGAACCATGTGTATTATAGTTTTGTTACCTTCGGAATCAATTGTACCATTGCCACCATTCATACATTCATACAATAGCGCGGCATTACCAGAATCATTACCAGAGAATGGGGTTATCCATACGCCGGGGAAAGATTCATAATACGATCCTTTGTGGGTATGTTGCTCTCTCAATGTCACCATCATTTCACGCAAACATTTTTTCAATAATCTACGTGCATCTGTATAAACCAAACGTACATCATCTATATGTTGATCCATCATTGCATCAAACATCACAGTGATTCTTTTTATGGTATTCAATGATGTGCTTACATATCATCCGGGTATGTTCGCGTGCCGGTTCAGGAATGGTATAAGGATGATCATATCGAACATGATAGCATATACCATCAATCATCAAATAGATTGCAAGCTCTTTTGCGAAAACCTGAATAGACCCTGTGTGTCCTTCAATGTCTCGTCTGTTACTGAATACATTATACAATGATCTTACATAATCACCATGTTGTACTGATGGTTTTATTTGCACTATTGGTAAAGTGCTCATTATCCGATCACCGACCGCGCGCCAGCTATAAGTGGCATCAGCGTCCGATGATGACAGTCTTGTGATTAACAATTGTAATTGAGCAGAACTATCCAGATATTTTTGTTCTACCATTTTAAGATGGTGATCAAGCATTAAGGAAATCATAATACATCTCCTTTTGAATAAGATCAATCCGAGTTGCAATAATTGTAGCCAAATTGCATAACATAACATCCAATGGCATTACTCCTAAGTTCAATTCAATAACCACATGATATCTCAGACCCTCCAATTCAAAGACGAAATTTAATCTACAACGATTATTCAAAATTCCAATACTACCATCAAACCCATCTAATGAATAACGCCGTTCCCCTTGAGTTCGCATAAACAGGTGATAATACGGAGGCGGCCAGAAGGGTTCATCTCTGAGCGCATGAATAGTGACGTGTTGACTTATAATATTACTACTAACATGTTGGAAAATATCAGGTGGATATACAACAGCTGTTTCAGTCGGAGTCCACCAACCATCAACGAGTAATGGTAAGGCTTGATAAATCTTCTTTGTGATGTCTCTGTAACGTTCACGCAATACCTCAGAATGTTCGTCAATGAGTTGATTAATCATAGTAAGAAAACTCTCGCACCATCTGATCAACTCGTTTAGTGATATCCATACCCAAATCGTACCAGCTTTCACCTAAATCCAAATTGTGATTAAGATCGATATTAATACGCAGACCATCTACGTTCATTCGTATTATTAGGTTCTTTGCGTCTGTTAATGCAATAATCCCTTGGAAATCGTGAAGGTTCTTCACAATTGATTCTGGGTCATGATAATAACATAATGGGTGCGGTTCATTCCTAAGTGCCGTCACATAGGTAGTATGACATATTCTATATCTCTGAGGGGTGATATCTAACCAACCGCGAAATGAAGGGATATAAATGATGGGGTCACCGCCCCACCATTTATCTATTACTCTTGGTACATCCCGTTTGATAATACCACGCAATTGATCATAACGGTTATTCAGTTTGGTAATATGTGATTCAATCAATTGATCAATCATGAGAACGAGCGTTCGCTTCGCCGTGTTAGAATCGCTTTATCAATAATCGTTTTAATCTCTTCCAGAGCGTCGATTGGATTATTGTTAGGATAGGTGGCTAAAACGTCACCAAGCTTCTGGTTGGCCTTCAGTAAGCTTTGTAGAGATGTTTCTTCAGGATAGTAGATAGCTTCTGCGATCTGACTAAAATGTGGGGATTCTTTCAACGGACATGCGTTCTCGCAAGCTGTCCAATCCGGTTGGGCTTGTTTGCACTTGGGGCACTTCATCACAGACTCCATCAGGGTTTGCGGATTGATCGAGAATACCTTTTTCAATCATACACAGTTTATCAAACCGATCAATAAAATAGTCACGATTTTCAGGTGACATGCAATCAGGCGTTCTGATTGAAAAGGTTAAACCACGATGGATCACATAGATTTGAAGATACCGTTTCGCTACATCAGTGAAATGATAAATTGAACGATCATCGTGTTTAATCGTAATAGTGGCGGCTCTCATATTAGCACGATTGAATTCACCATTGAACACCTTGACGTGCTTAGAATGCAAACCAATAGCTTCTTCAAGGCGACCCGTTGAATGCATCAATGCTTCGCCTCTAGCTGCCTTGTGTCCTGCAATCATTTCTTTAATCATGTCATCACAACCGCTTTATATTTTTTCAAATATTCTTTAGCATACTCAGTGTAATCAATCAACCATTCAGTAAAATCATCGATATCACCTTTAGTATCATATTTGAACCTGATACCTTTATGACGAAGCCAGATAGAGGGGGATTGTCGCTCCCAATAATACCAAACTTGGCTATAGCATCATACATGTTGTGTTCTCGATGTTTCAAATTCTTCTAACCAGTTAATGAACGCGGTTAAAATGTTTTCTTCAGATTCTATGAAGTCGAATTGATGTAATTTGATTGCACGTCCTTTATACATCGCCATATAATATGTAGGCATACGATTAGGTGATTTCTCACCGTATTCTTTCATAAAAGATTTACCACCAAACTCAACAGTGGTACTTACATAATCTGGCATAATCACCTTAGACAATATACGTCTGAGTGTGACATCATGAACGGGAACATGTTGTAGTAAAACCTCAACACCATCAATGGTTATAACCGAACCAAACTCTTCCACTTCGAGTCGAAATGTCTCAAAACACTTTTTTAGATGATCATCAATAATGGTTTTCAACATGGTATGTTACCTGTATGTTCTAATATCCAATCAACCATAACATTATAGGCTTCTTCATTGGTTGCAATTGATAATGGAATGAGTAACCAATAACCAACACCCTTGTATGTGGCTTCATAATATTTGGGTGCCATACCAACAGCCTTGGAGAACTGTACGCCTCTTATTAGTGGCCCACGAAGGTTGGGATTCCAATTTAATGCCCATCGAGCCAATCGTGATCCACTGACCACGGTAGAATATGTTCCGAGTTCGAATCTCCGGGCGGCTCGAATATGTGCTACAACGGTCGCATTACATTCATCTTCGTGCTGTTTAATGATTGCGTCAAACATGGTTTTTGATTATCCAGTCAACGAATGCAGGTATGGTGCTAGGTTCTGATCTAAATGATATTGAATCATCTCATTTATCATTTGCTTTAACCCAGTCGATGCACCCATCAATCATGGTGTCTACAGTAGCAGCACGACCAGCTACATGAAACTCATATAATCGCCCTCTATACCATAACCGAAATCGTAGAATACCGGCATTGCCGTATTTGTCGTGTAATCGGGATAGGTAGCCACCTTGTTCAATTAGAACGCCGTTGTGTTCTGTGGGCCAATCCGGTTTAACTAAACAACGAAGACGATCAATATCAACATAACTATCATTGAAGGTTAACCCGGTATTATTGCGCCATGATTTGGTTACAAAATTATGACACATTTTGTCATGTTGTTTTATAATATCGCTAAACATCGTTCCACATTTTTCTATGCAGTTTCATTGCTCGCTGTGAAAACAATCCGGGTAAGCGGCGCTCGTTGTCTCTTTCTTCTGCTCTAAAATATCCAGTATATAACAAACCTTCTATAGTAAGACTGACATAAAATCTATATATCATTTTATTAGAAAATCCGCTAATCCGTTTCGTCACCGAGATAGATACAACACCATCACGTGTGTTGATCGTTTGGTAATCTGGAACTCTTTCACCAAATGAATCATATACATGTTTGATACTATCGTGTGGTAACCCCGGATCACGTTCGATTCGTATCTTCGTCGAACGCATTGAATTTCTTGCTTCAAACGTAGTTGATTCAAAGTGATCCTCCATCTTTGCGGCAATAGATCGCAACCGCGCGTTACTGTCGTCAATATGAGCATCAATCATACTACGAATCATAACACCTACGTGCCTCTATCACTGCTTGCTCTAATGTATCTATCGGTTTTGTGTAGGGTGCTGGCGGCATTTGCTTGGCAAAGAGTCTACCACGCGTTATCATTTCCATATCATTGTGCTTGATACAAAACACAATGCACGACTTTCTATAACGATCTTCGGGGATGTAATTATAATATATCACAAACTTCGGTAGTGTGCGGTTGTGATCAAAATCCCAAACAGCGGTTTGTGGTTTAACATCGCGATCACCATAGTTGATAAATTCGCTTTTTAAGCTTAAACCATTCAGGTAAAACTCCTGACCCAAGCTGAAACTATCACGCAATGAGTTTCGATAAGCAGTGAAACGATTGGTTAAGATAACATCAAGCATGTCATAAAAAGCATCAAACATCATAGCACCTACGAGCTTCAATTACCACTAATTCTAATACGGATAATCCCTTATTCATCATTGTAGCGTGTGGTGGAAATTGCATTATATAAAGTTTACCGCGTGTTAACATATTCATATCATCATGTTTGATACAGAATTCAATATACGCCTTGTTATTAAGGTCTTCGGGAATGTAATCATAATAGATCGTGAACTTTGGTACTCTGTAACTGTAATCATAGTACTCATAATAACCCGCAGCAGTTTGTGGTGGATCATTTGGATTGTCATTGAATTCACCCGATAGCCCACTCAGGTAAAAATCTAGATCAAATTCGACCCCATCATTAAAAGACCTTATATATGCGAGGCGGCGTTTGTCACGTTTTCCGTTGAGCATGTCATAGAAGGCATCAAACATCATAACATCTTCGGGCTTCAAGTGTGGCTAATTCTAAGATATCGATACCACGCGAAAAAGTCTGTTCACCATATTCGATCAACATCGTCATGGTTCCGGTTGTAGCCCGATTAGTATCTACCTCTTTGATGAAGAAATCAATGGCTTTGATATTATGCGTGGTGATGTGGTGTGTTTCGTAATAGATAACCGCACCATCTATCTCTCGTTTATGAGGATAAAGCTTACCGTTTAAATATCGGCGCTCGGGGGCAAAACTTATGGACCTGCCTCCCCAGAATGTGTGATTAAAATCACGCAAACTTGTTGAAAGGTTGCTCCGTATCTCTGCCTTGAACACATCTTGAAACAGTTTGATTCGTCTGTCTGTATCAAAGACTTTCATTTCATAGAAGGCATCAAACATTATCGTAACACTTTCGTGCTTCGTTCATAGCCTCTGTCAGTACGTCAAGAAGGCGTGACTCCACTGAGATACCCATAACACCATCAGCCATGGCGATGCGTCCTGTTGTCACCATAGCACTATCACACTGGGTAATGAAGAATGATAGCATATATGGATGACCTTCACGCCAATCCGCCACATTATAATAGATCACAGCGTCTTTGATCTTTCGCTGTTTTTTGTAATTTTGGCTTAATAGAAAACTGAAGCTTCCATCGGCGTCGATGAGTGCAATACGTTCCTTGTATTCGACAGAACTCACAGTGACACTATAATTGAATTTGATAACATCACGGAAACCGTAGATATAATTCCGGCGTCTAGTTTCTGTCTCTCTAAATTTCATTTCATAGAAAGCATTAAACATAATCATCAACCGATTTAATAATAGTATCGAGATACGGTATTATAAGTGTTTCTTCATCCTCGTGGCTATTTGAGAAAAATGACATACTGAATTGAAAATTATTATACCAGACTCTGATACGAATCAAAGTGTCCAACTTATTACTCGATATATAAAACAATCCCTTGTATTCATCCGCCACATATGCATCCGATGCTGTGAATTCACATGAGGTCACCATTACGCCGGATACTTGGTTATTAACATCACAAAGCTTAACGCGAATGACATCTCTAACGTATACCATGGTTCTCTCGTGAACGATCCCGTGGTGATTATGTATCATATCATTGATCATAATATTCATCCATTGTCTGGATTATTATATCAAAGAGTTTAATCAAAACTGGATTCATGCCGCTTCGATTGAAGCAGGACTCGGTACGACAAACGAATGATGTACCCATGTATCCGATATAGATATAGGTTTCATCTCGGTATTTGATTTTATACAATAGGTTTTTATGGCGCTCAACTGGGTATTCATATGGAATTAACCATGGCACCGCGAAGTATCTGAAATCGGTTATTCTGAGATTCAAATCACGGAAGTTCTGATAGAATATTTTTTCTAATTTAGAATGAAGAAAATTATCCAACCGCCCACGTGACAGGTCTTGGTGTTGTTTGATCATGGCTTCAAGCATAATATTCATTCCACACGTGAGTGTGTATGATATACTAATTATCGGAAGAAGTCAATGGAAACAGAGCATCAATTATTTGTTTAATGTCATCAAGCATCAGATTGTTCCTCCGTATGGATACAGTTCATCTATACCCTGTTTGATGATGCTAAGGGTTTCTGTAAATTCTGTTATGCTTTGAAAACCACGTGTACTGCCTATCATCACTATGCCGCGATATGATAATTTAAAACCATCACAACCACCAGTTTTATATTCAGAAGTACGGTTATATTTGATACCAAACATGGTTTGATATTGTGGTGGCATACTAGAAACAAAATAGGCTTCATCTTCAGCCACGCATGTGATTATACGTATTCCATACTGATTATAATCACCAACATGAAACAATTCAGTGATACGGTTATGAGCCGTATTGTCAGATAATACCGAATGCTTATGGATCATTGCTTCTAACACATCAATCCACCGCTTCTATATACTTGTCGTAATAGATCAGAGATTGTTTAGCGAACCGGTGAAGAAACACGTGAAAGTCTATACCAATCGAATCATTGATAACAATGAACCGGCTCTCAAAAGAAATACCATTGATGTTCAGGAACATGATCATTCTAAAATTGGATGTGCCGGGTTCATCCTTAACCGTGTACTTGATCATTTTTCCTTTGATACGTATCATGTCCCATTCGAATGCTTTAACTGCCGCACTCTCGTTATTAGAAAGGCTCGAATATCCGACCGTTGTGTAACCACGAGTAATATCTTTATAATAAGGATCACTCAATAGAAAAGCGCGGGTTTCGAGTTTAGCAGTATGGTGTTCGGTGATATATTCAATCGATTGATTTATGTTCATCTAATCGTTCCATACCCATTTTATTGGTCAGTTTCATAATACCGGAAAACAACCGAGTATTCTTTCTAACAAATTCATATTCATTCGTACATGAACCACACTCTATTTCTACAAAGTATTCTATACCATGTAGTAAGATAATCATAGTGATAAAATTACTGGTGGTGTGACCGTCCATACGCCATCCACACAGTACTATATGTACGGTGAACAAACCATAAGGAGTTCGAAATGGTTTTACGGGGTTCGGATCAAATGATACCGCTGGTAGTTTTTGCATTGAGTAATAATAGACAGTTCTGATCTTTTTGGGGAAAGCCTTTCGTAAAGCCTTATCATATCGTTTATAATATTCGGAACGCAGATAGGTTACTCTCTGTGAATGAGAACGCACCATATTACGTATCAATTGATTTGTGCTCATTTAATCTATCCATACTAAGAGCGTTAAACATGTTCGTTCATTCGTTTTCGATTGAACTCAATTATATACTCTAATATACCATTAATCAACCGACCATTTCTACCATAGTATACGCGTGTTGGTATACGAGTATAATTCGGTATTGTAATCTCATACACCATCCCATCCTTAAAAAAGGATATTACAATATAAAACCAATCACCAACCATGGGGTTGCGAGCATGTAAGGTAATCTCACCATATTGGGTTGGATATTTGAATGGCGTGTACTGTCTCGGAATAAGACCATCAGCCTTGAAGACCTTGACCTGTTCCACATCAGTGTAGGTCAACTTCAACACACTTTCCAAAACATAGGCATATCTGAGACGCTTAGTTCCACAGGACTGCTTATGTTTTTGCACCATTCCCGTTAACAGTGGATGTTTTGTATCAAACAACATTGAAGTATTTTCTATGCTTTTTATAAACTATTTCTGCCATAGTGTCTGAATACTCATGATATCGATCAGGGTTTGTATCATATACATAAAGTGTGTAATGGACACCTTGTATTGACATACAATATAGAACGGCTTTTTTATTAATGTTAATCAACTGATGAATTTCAACATCACCCCACTTGGTTGGTGATGTGATCGCCAGTGTTTTATGTTGTCGATGATACTCTTGAACCAATAATACGACCTCGACAGGATGGAATGTCCTATTCATCACATCTTCCAAGTCGTTTCGATAATGCATTGTGTTATATTGGCACCGTTCCCGGTGTTGTTCACATATTGCCGGGAACATATCGATGTCTCACAATTAAATCAGTGAAACGATAGGCTAACCGAGTGATGGTTGCCTCTTCTGTGATGCGAGTTGTCAATAGTAATCGATATAGTTCACCAGCATAAGAGAAAGATAGTTCTTTCATCAATGATGAATCATTAGTACCTATATCAGAATAAACAATGACCGATCCATCCATTGTCATTACAACTCCATGCAGTTGACTGCTCTTCGGACGGTGAGATTGTTCTGGTGTCCATACATCAACGAAACCAGTGTGGCTGACTTCGATATGAATGTCAGAATCTGACGGAAAGGCGTTTTTGGTCTTGAACCAATTGAATTTTTTATTCTTATCGAATGCTGCTGTGATTCGTTTACGACCTTCATACAGAAGATCGTGTTTATGGGCTTGTGCAATGGAATCAATTATTTGTTGCATTGTATTGCCTGATAAACTGGTGCACGAAATCAGAGAAATGGGTAGCGGCGTTGGTAGCGGCAATGTATGAGAACTCGTGTCCATTCCCTCTATGAAGCAGGTATGATAACCCTTCGTGGATTATGAGCAAGCAGTCAACGCATCCACGTTTGAAATGATCACCATCATGAGTGATCATAGAGACGACGCCATAAGCCGTATGAGAGACGGCAACAAGACGCGTTCCAAATTTACTATCTTCATTAACAGATGTTCTAAACGAAGTTGGGGTGAAACTCATAATTCGCACAGACGAAAAAACAGAAATACAATCAACCCATGTATATTTTCTGAATGCGTCTTCAAACATACGATCACGACGATTATACGCTTGTGTTTCATGTTCTTTTATAATTTGATCAATCATCATTTTACATTTTTGTTAAGCATATTAATGACCCGTTTGGCAATCGTGATAGCAGTCGATCCCTTCACGGCTCGATTAAGTCTAACACCAATATGATAATCCTGAAAGGATATACTCATGAACCGGCTTATATTTAGATTACTATCTAAACTGATCCAGAAGCAACAATCCTCGTGACGATGATTGATCATATGATGGTGATCACGACCACGGAGTCTGTATTCTATCTTGTTATCGCTATCATAATTGGCTCGTTGAATGATCACACTAGCCATTGGTATACCACCAACGCGAGTCCAATTACGATGGATCATTTCATGAATGAGCGCATACAATAGGTCTGTGTGTACATCCTGAGTGATCTGATAATGCTGTCTGGCGATTGCATCAAGCATGGTCTTTGAAATCTTTGTTCAATTGAATAATGACATCAATAAACCGATTGGCCAACTTTTTGAGCACTGAGTATGATGTTAATGCATCTTTATAATAGAGGATGTAATGATAACCTTGGTAGACATATTCTATACCTTGTGCTATATGATAGTTCGCGTCATCCGTCACCATCATATAAGACCGTGTAGGTCGTATGATGATCACCATTCCGTCATCCAACGTTAGAACATCATCTATTTGCTCATACATGAAAGATTTAGATACGGCGTGTGTTCGTTCGTTGTCAATATAGTTCCAAAGAGGATCAACCCGAGTAATATACACACATTCGGCTTGCCGTAAGCGATCAGGTGTTTTCAACCAATCGGAACACGACATCTTTTTGATTACATCGGTCGCATACTCTATGAAAGCTTTTCCCGTGATGCGACGATGAAGTTTAATATCAATGAAACTAGCCGGTATCATCTGAAGGCTCCTACTCACAATGTGGATCAGTTATACCGGCTTTGAATAATATGATGTGCCACATCGAGTTCTTTTTTCAATTCTTCAATACGTTGTTTCATGGCAGCAACAATGGATACTATCCATGAAACACCCACTGCGGAGAACGCCTTGTTAAAATGTTCGTCTTGTTCCACAGGCATAACCACATAGATGAAATCATGCATTACCGGGAAGATACCGGCTATTATATGAATCAAACCAAGCATCGCAATAAACCAAGCGAACCCTTTAACCCATCGTGGAGAAATATCACTAAAGTCTTTATCTTTAATCATTGTTTCACCGTCACAATCAGTTTTTCGGGTTGAGGCACTTCATAATAGTTTTCCAACCATTGTTTGATCAAGTTTGAATAGAAGGAATAATCCTCATCGACTGGATGGGATAGATCATACATCAAGACATATGATTCAATCTTCTGCATGAAGGAAGCCAATAGGTTCCAATCTTCACGAACCATTTTGAATACATCGAGTTGAACCAGATCGATTCGTTTGGCAATTAGTTTGGTGATGAAGCGATCACAAATATTAGCTTCAGCCGTGCCTACTTGTTTAGACATACGTTTGGACACCACCATCATGTTGACCAACACTTTGGCATCACCATCATAGAGCACATGTGATTTATCATTCATACCAACGAAGATACGGTTTTCCCGAGTGGAGTAACCGTCTTCGCCTAGAAGTGCTATCACTTCTGGTTCATATGAATATTCATCATCAGACATTAGTTTTCACTTCATCAAAATCAGGTACAGCATATTTGTGTTTAAACTTTACACCATAACCACTATGTCTGTCAAGTAGTCGTTCAGCCATTTCTATATAGGTGTTATCAAATATATAAAGATCAGCATCTATTTTAAGAGCTGGCACTAATTGCTTAACGGATTTTATAAAGTTTTGCATACGGGTTGCATCGTAATAAAGAATGCGACCACCATGAGAGTGCCGATTAATAACTTTTGAATATCCGAAATCAATATGACTTTTGGCATATTGATTAAGCTTGGCAAGAAACGCATTCCAGCAACGGGGCGTTACTTTGAATATGGTTTTGCCGTTATGATTACGGACAATATATGTTGCTTTTTTACGTACCATGATTAAACCGGACCCATATAAGGAGTATTGGTTGGGTGAAGATGAGGGATGGTCACCGAGTAGGTAACATGTGGTTGATGATTATCTAACCATTGGGTAGCCAAGTCCAATGCAGTCTCATCGGATCGTAATACAGAATCTACACCCAGAAAAATATAATGTTGTTGTATGATTATTGTCAGTCTATCCCATAAGGAATAATCAAACTCTCTTGATTCATAACTTCCACATAGATTATAATACATCAACGATTCGAGAGGATCGTATCTACATTCTTTCCTCACTCGAAACAAACCGCACACAATCGTTCTCAAAGCTTTGCGAACAGCTTGATCTTTTGTATATCTATTAATGACCAACAACATACGACAAAACGTAACATTGGTTGTCTTAACCAGTGTGGTTTTTGGCACCGTTGAATACACCGTGAGGGGATTCGATGCGACATCATTATTGAAAACGGATTTCATCGGATGTCCCACATGAAGATCGCCCCACGCTGTAGCAGAGAGTTTACCCGAGCGCGACAATATCTTGTTCCAATACCAAGTAACATTCAGCACCTTCGTATTGAACTTCGTTATCACCCCAGTTAGCAACGGTCACTCGATCCCCAACAGAGACACAAAGCGGCTGCTTGTTACCCTTCTTATCAATTGAACCGGTGCCTACAGCGATTACAGTGCCCGTCTGTGGCTTCTTTAGTTCACCTGACAAGATGATAAGTCCACTCGCAGAATGTGTCTGTGAAACGTCTGGTTTGACCATTACTCGATCATGCAGTGGTTGAAATGTCATTTTTTAATCCTTTTCTCGATTTTGGTCCATTTGACTTGGACAAGGGTTTCGCTGCCATCATCATTATCGTTAGACATTATTTTGTCCAGCATATAGTTTTGGCGAGCTTCAGCGGTTGCTTTACGTTTGTAATGTTCTTCAGATGTCCAATCCGGTGTGCCTTCAGCTGGATTGATATCATACATCATGAGAGCATATATATAATCACGTGGCCAGTATATGCTTACCACGAGGATTATAAGAATCGGTGTAGCGATAAGCCAATACCACATAACAGGAGGACTGACTACAAATTCCAAAAAGGTCATAACGATTTCTCCATATCATGTTCTTCAATGATATCGCCTTCACCATTCTCCATTCGTGCATACAAGATGTCACGACTAACAGTAAGCTTTCCGATATCGAAGTCGCGATGTTTCAAAAAATCAACTTTCTTACCTAGTTGATTGATCATCCATTTGCGGGCCGATGATTCATAGCTAAAACGTTTGATGCGTTTATATAATGGATTGTGATAATTTTTTTCATTTTGAACAATCACCACGAACCGATATTTGATTCTGTCCGCAAATAAGGGCCAAGACATTACCACGAAGAGTAGAAGTAATGGTGAAAAAATCATTACCACGGAGAATGCTTCTTGATCGGGGTTCATTGCACAGCTCTCATATAATCGAGTAAGAGTTCTTTACCCTTATCAGTAACATAGTAATGATACATCACACGGGTGCTACTGAAATCATCATCGCGACCAAACAAATGGTATTTTTTCAATCGTTCAGCAATACCGTTTGGATCAATACGCATCAGAATATACCGATTACGATCCTCTGCGGTGTGCTGTGGTGAAAAACGATCACCAAGAGCATGCTTAAGCATCTTGAGTTCTTCAGGAAGAAGATATTTTTCTTTATTCTGTGACAACAGTTGTTCCTCCTGCGATTTCAGCAAGTTCATTGATACCAGCCGCAACACACGCTATAGCGAACAATGCCAATACCAATCCAAATATCCCTACACCTATTCGCCAATTTTTCGATGCATCTTGTAACAAATACGCTATAGAGAAAGCAGTGGTGATTAGGCCCATCCCTATCATGGCGACATAAAGCAATAAAAACATCACGAGCCTCTATTGATTAGTATGACACCATATGTTCCTGCTATCATAGCAAACACACTAATCGCACACCAAGCAATCTTAATGAAAATACTTCTGACGTAACCGAACGGCGTATATCCATCATGGACACTAGTGACTATTCCAACAGAGAACGAAAACGCGCCCCCTATCATTAGTATTACATATATGACTTTATATAATTCAACAGACATCATGGAACCTGTTGGCATAAATTAATGCCCCATATAGATAAGGCTATCATGATAATACTACCTGAACCCCACATTCTTATAATAAGATAGTTTCTAATAGTACCGAAAGGCGTCCATCCGTCTTCAACAAAGGTAATAATTGCAGCTACCAATGAGAATCCTCCCACAAACACCAGCACTATATAGGTTGAGAAATAGTTTTCCATTGACATTGTGTCTGTCTCATATTGTGTTCAGTGTTTTATAATATAAAACACTTGATGAGTCAAGCGTTATTCGAACCCAACCGATGTGATCCGGTTCTTTTTGGTTGTGATCATGATGCGGTCAGCATAATCAACCATTTCCTTACGGTGTGAGATAAGGAAGATGTTGCGTTTTCTAACCTGTGCCATCTCATAGAGGACAGCAACGGCACGTTCAGCACCCGGACCATCCATACCGGAATCAAGACGTTCATCGATCCCGTAGAAATTGATGGGGAAGTTCATGCGTTCAAACAAATCACGGAATGCCCATGACAAGGCTACACCAACCCGTTCTTCTTCACCTGATGACATAACCGAGAACGAACCCTCTTGATCAAAGTCAAACGTGCTTGGTGTTAGATCATCATTGAAACGAACGATGTATTGTAGATCAAGCTTGTCCAGATATTCAGCAACGTAATGATTGAGTGCTGGTAGTTTGACCGAAGTCACTTCACGTCTGATGGGTGATTCTTTTTTGGTTAACAGGTTGATCAGATCAACATGAGCTTTGATATCCGTTTCGATAGCTACGATAGATGATGTGTCGAAATCACCTTCAACTTCGGTTTCCAGTTCAGCGATGTCTTGTTGATATGGATCGGTTTCGGTTTCCAGTTGTTCTTTTTGTTTGGTAGCTTCACTGATCATTGTTTTGAAACCGGTTAGTTCCGCAACATCTTCGACAAGTAGCTCTGTAAAGTCTGTCTGACTATGGGTTTCTTTAATAGCGGCAAACTCTTTTTCAGCAACTGTAACCGCTGCTTCCAACTCATCGTATCGATCTTCCGCAACAACCATTTCATGGCGAAGTTCCTCAACCATTTTACGTGCATTATCCAAATCAGAAGATGCACGCAGAGCGTCGTCACGAGATTTGAATTGGGTTGGTTTATCATGTGATACCAATCGTAGTTCACTCAGGCTCATTTGTAAACGTTCCATTGGACCATCAAGAGCATTACGAGCGGTTTCAAGTTCGATGATTTGTGATTTCAAAGTTTCAATTTTGTTTTCACGAGCATCATGATCAGGCCAAGCCTGACCACACGTTGGACAAGTATCTGAAATTGAATTCAATTCTTGTTTGATGGTTGAAATTTCTTTTTGGAACTGATTATATTCTCGTGTCAATTCGCTGCGGTTCGCTGCGATTTCTGACATTTCGGTTTCGGTTTCCTTCTTACCGACTTCGTAAGCTTCATAAGCAGTCAAGAATGATTCAACATCGATTTCCTTCAGTTGACGAATAACCGATTCAGCTTTGTCCAATTTTGTTTGAGTTGGTTGCTTGACCTGATTGTTATAGGTGTTCGACTCTTTGACCGCGTTGATTTTCTTTTGTTGAGCATCAAGGCGTTCTTGTGATTGCAACTGTTGGATCAAGAGCAATGATTCTTGTTGTTCAAGGTCGATAACTGATAGTTCATTGATCGTCGCTGTGGCTTCACTGATGCGATTTGTATTAGTTTGGCACCACTGCGTAGATCGTTCACGCAAGCTCGTCAGCTTGGCCTTGTTTCGCTCATAGTAGCCTTTACGTTCGTCCAGTCTGGTTTTCTCTAATGCCAGATCGGTTTCGCGGGTTTGTCTCATCTTTTTCAAGGCTTCTGCCTTTTGTGAGAGAACTGAATAACCGAATAGCATTTCGATCACATTGCGTTGACCTTCTGCATCCATATCGAAGAAGTTGTCAGTCTTGGCAGCAGTCACCATAACAAGATTAAAGATATCACCATCAATTCGAGTGAAATCGATGATGTCTTTATTGGTATTGGTGATAGAGTCTTTGGTACAATCAAAGATTTGATCAGTGATTTCACCGGTTGCTGTTTTGAGTTTCTTATAGAAGCGACACACACCGGGTTTAAAACCACGTTCGATACGGGCTTCATACATTCCGAGTTCGAAGTCCAATGTCACCATGGCTTTTTTACCATTGATGCGATTGACTACAGCGGTTGGTGGTTTGGCTGGTTTGATGGTTTTACCGGTCATCACCCATTTGAGAGCATCGAAGATGGTGGACTTGCCGCAACCATTTCTTGCATCATCATCTGTTGAGTCTTCGTTCTTACCCATGATGAGAGTAAGACCTTCAAAGTCATCTAATCGAACACGGACCTTTTTGTTACCGTATGATTTATAATTTTGAATCACCAGTTCTTTTAGTTTCAACATCGGCGCGCTTTCTATCCAAATCCATCAGTCTTTTTATAATAGGATAATTAGGATGGGGTTTATAAAAAACTGTCAGCCCGGTCGCGATATATGGTTGCCCGTCCTGTTGAATCACATCTGAATACAACTCGACGCGGCCTCCACTATCAACACACCGTTCTGCTTCGTTTATATAATTATGAGCATCATACGGATTAACTAACAGTCGAGAAAACGTTCTTTCGTGATATTGGTCTGATCTTAATTTGATTCTTATAGGACTGGATAATGATCTGAATTGATTAGTCATGAGTTCTTCACCAATAGTTTTATTCTACGAGATACAGTGATATAATATGTGCAAAACGTGTTATTCAAAATATCAAATGAATCATTGATCGGTTTTGATTGAACGTCTATATCAACTATTTTATTTGAGAGCATTTTCAAGTATGTCGAACTTGGTCTGATTATATCGAAGCTATCGTATTTTTCAGGGTTTTGTAACACCTGACGTTTAATGTCGTCATGTTTTTCTACTTTGGATATCATCAAATTCTGATGTTTATCAAATATTTCCTCTATTTTGACATTAGAGGGTTTGATACTGTATCCGGCTTGTGGCAATCTATTCATAATTATTCCCAAACTCGTGCTATTACATTCAATTGAGAAACTATATCGAGTACTGATATGCCATCTTCATTGATTTTTTCATCGATACTGATGGGTGTTATATCGGATGATATAATTCTTATTCGTCTATGCCCCAATGCACCTGTTATAATTTCGGCATACAGTTTAGAATGCTTATACATATCATCCACAGAATAGTTTGCACTATAAATGGATGACGTTAATTTTTGATCAAATACCAAACTGCGGCCTTGATCTTTTGATGGTAGCATTTGAAAATTACGCATTGTTATTTCGGTTTACCGTAGCAGAACAGACTGAAGAAGTCTGATGTGAAAAGATTATGCGGGCGTTTCTTGATACACAGGGTTACATCATACTGGTCTTGGAAACAAGTCGTTTCTTGGGATGACCTTCGTGTGACCTTATCTGAAATGTCCATATAGATTAATTCATTACGGATTGTGTTATTGATACGGGATTGAAAAATTCGTTTTAGTATCTGTGGGGCGATGCTTGGACCGTTTGTCCATGATAATGCTCTTAATTTAATAGTTTCCATCGCGGATGTTTGCATTTCGGAAGGCCGAATAACAATTGCGTTCGGAAGAATTCGCATGACTTCTCTCCTTTTAATGGTACATATAAAAAACTTTAATTCCTATTACTGACATTAGATCGTTATCTTCATCGAGATAATCTATTTCCCCGAACTCAATATGAGATATCGGATAATCCGGTACTAAAAATTTCAGACCGAATTGTTTAATATTAGCTGCATTTTCCGCGATATAGTCTTCGTCAAAATAAATAGAGCGGACATCTACAGCATGCGGCTTGAATATAAACCCACTACTATGAAATACTCTTCCGGGTTTATTAGATATTAGGTATTCTATATAGAACTTTGACCAGTATAGAACATCGTCTCCGATATGGAATGCTTCATACAGGAGGACTAAGGCTGCTTTATTGAGTTGACCACGGATATCATCATAATACGATGATCGAGATGATCGCACTGGGTGCCATGTTTCAATATGATATGGGAATCTTTTCATATTTATTAGTAGGTCCACGTTCTGATATAACATTTATGCAAATACTAATGACTGGTTCTGAATCAGCTGTGTTAAGATTTTTTACTGATACAACTTCCATCTTATTGATATGAATATATTTACGGGCCGCTTGTTGTTCTGCTGTTCTTCTGGCATCCGATATGTATACAGAGTCAGGCGTCGTTGGATTATTGTAATACATAATCGTGATTATATTAGAAGTACATTGCAATGAAGTTGGTTTGATTTTGAAAATACTTGGTAACTTATTACCATTTCCTCTAAAGCATTTTATATTCATGACTTGAGAGAACCATGCATCTGTCAATGTATTATCTAATTTAACGGCGATTTCATTAAGCAACGCGTTGGCCTCTATGCTTATTTAGGAACATGTCTGTATAAATTTGTGGTTCCACATTTTTTGGATTGTAATGAGGCATCATCTCAATGTCACCGTGTTCGATGAAGGATCGTAAAGCTCTGATCACAAAGAAGTGAGTTACGCAGAATACGGTTTTGCCTTCAAGGACTGGTGTGATTATTTTATAGACATGGGGGATCACTCTATTATAAACGTCACGTTGGTTTTCCACACCCGGCACTGGACGTGCATCTAATGTTTCAAAGCAATCGGATATATCACGGGTGTTTTCATGGCGGGCAAAAATGCCATCTTGTTCCCAGATGATTTCATGAAACTCTGGAACGACTTCAATTGGACAACCATGTTCCAATGATGACGCCAACATATAAGACGTTTGTCTGGCACGAGCCAATGGTGATGTGAAGATCACATCAGGTTTAACCCCATTCTCTTTAAGGGTCATACCAGTATTCATTGTGTGGATCATGCCGCGATTTGTTAGAACGATATTATCATCGTTCATGTCGAAGCCGCAGGTTTGGTCTAGATTAATGTTTGTCAGGCTTTCGCCGTGACGGAAAAGATAAAGCATATGGACTCCTTCTATGAAGGTATCATATGACAATTTTTATTATTTTTAAGGACGGCTGTTATATATTCATCAGTTAGAAAAACCAAGACGGGACAATAACGACCATTTATAAAGGTGACTCCATCATTCAAACGCACACTGGGTAATCGGTCCATGCGAATTTTGATTTTACAATTGGGCAATGTAGAGAACTGAGAGTTGTAGTATCGTGCTCTATACCGGGTCCATTCTTCACCACCATATGTTAGAACACCAATGGTCATATCATGGTTGAGCATCTGGATATAACTTGTTATAGAGTTCAACGCTGTGTCGCGTGGCTGGATAGAACCGCCGCATGTATGCATAGGCGGTGCCACTGTAAGATGAAAACTTGATTACCGGTTCAACAAATGCTGGTAGTTTGGTTGTGTCGATCTTGACCTTAAACCGAGAACCAAGTTTTATCAATGAACCACTGAAGTAGAGTTTATCACTCGCCTGCCGTTTAGAACATCTATCAAACTGTTTACGACTATGAGTAAATCGGCCATCATAATCATAGACAACCTTGATACATCCATCACGGATGTCGTGTTCGATTATACGGACAGGCGAGTACATGTCACTGATCAACTATGGCGAATTTTTCGTGTGCCGGGAAATATGCCTTGTTATCGTCTAGATCGAGGCGACGTGGAAGCCAATCGCGATTAATCTTGATGGTCAATCGGGCCGGAAGCTTGATACAGGTATCCCCGTTTTTACCCACCTTATAGGACAGGGAATCATTCTGGGTCTTTTCAATCTTGCCATACTTGTCACGAGAAGCAACCATATATGTGCCAGCATCAAAATTGAATGTGATATTCATATCCTCATAATTATTACGAGGTTCAGCTACGATTACTTTTTTTGCGGTCATTGATCCATTCCTTGAACTTCGATGATGCCGGATAATACAAATAGTATATATCGGTTCTTTTAATTTCACCGAACGACATTACATGAGCCAATCTACCTTGTCTAGCTTTAATTTTCACTCGTGTTGGTAATTTGATGAATTCACCAACATTGATAAGTGCGGACGTTTCAGAATAACGCGCAGTGATGGTCCTCATACTGTCATACGTTTCTTCGTATTCGATTTTACCGGTTACCATATTATGAATATATTTTACTGAATCCGGTGAGATGTTTATGCTTTTCAGCTTATCACGAATCATATCATCCCTCCGCACCTGAACCATATCGAGGATCACATTCACTCACTTCGTATATCCAATTTTGAATAAATTGATGATGGTGTTTGATCATGTAATTCATATCCTGCTGATGAGCTGATTTAGCTATTTCAGACCAAGCCGTCCATTCATCATAATCATCCATATCAAGTATCCACAGATAGTTCTTAGCATCTATGAATACAAAGGTAGGAAGGACATCGTATCCATCATGATCCACGAGTTGTGGTTTGAGTTGTAATACACTTGGGAGTTTAGTTAATTTAGAATCTTGTCTATTAACTCGGTTGAATTCTTGCAAGTTTGATTCGAAGGCTTCCATGCAATTTTTTCCATCTTCGCCCATTACCCGTTACGCCTTTTGTAATCCCGGTCGCATATAACATCACAGTGATCATCATACGTCCAGTGCGTCGTGCATTGTATTCACTTTGACCCGGCTGGTTCCAACCTTGAAATATTTTACTGAT
>Ga0136655_1000033_pt1 | contig 52738 bp, 49 predicted proteins | sample CPBDNA_2_FD_94863 | JGI IMG/M metagenome (GOLD analysis project Ga0136655, IMG submission 94863) | Freshwater to marine salinity gradient microbial communities from Chesapeake Bay, USA - CPBay_Spr_15_0.8_DNA (version 2) | ecosystem: Environmental > Aquatic > Marine > Coastal | place: USA... | reverse complement strand
CCGCTTCGCTAGTAACTGACAAATTAATATAAGTCAGTATAAGTACACTGTTACTCTTGGTGAACAAATGTTGCGGTGGGCCGAACAAATCAAACAAAGTACCACAGAACAGCAGATACAATTACACATTGAACGATTTGCGTTGTGGAGACAGTTCATTGATGACTATGCCAAGACAAATCAGCTGGAAGTAGTTGTTATCCCACAAATACCGAGAGAAACAAATAAATTTGGATTAGCTGTGGTCAAGGGTAAGACTACATTTTCGTTGATCACCCTTTTCCACGAGTCGGGACAAGTCGCTATTTTCGATAACTCTTTCGGTTCATTGGACGCAACCTCCGATTTGGACGTTACTGTCATCTCAAAAGATGTCAATGTGATCACCGCGTGGATTCTCTATCTGGAGGGTCAACATGCTAACATGACTGGTACGTTGACTTGGACAGAGAGATATGACTCTAATTTTTATTTCGAGCCAGGTACGTTACAGAATGACGGGACATTAACATCATTAATTGGGGCATGTCTGCATGAGCTCCGTCCAGGACCAGAGAATATGATGGAATTAGCTACATTGGTCCAAGACTATGCTACGGCATATAGTAACAAACAGTGCCTTACTCTACCTGGACAAGGCAAGGAACGGCGCCTTGTGTATCCAAACCCCGAATCACCAGGGTTTACACACACGACGGAGATTGAACAGTATCAAAACATGGCTTTCTATGCACATCAACTCATGAACAAAGACCTGACGGCATTATCTGTGGCCAGGTATGCATGTACAAAAACAGAAGGTTTATTATGTGTAGGTTCACTTGCAATCTGCGGTGTGTTTGGACTAGATATTCAGCAACAGTTTATCAATGACCAGCACCAACCTTGGAGATTGGTGTCTGCATTGGAAATGTTGTTGAACATGAAAATGCATGAACAAGATGGCAGAATCAAAACCAAATATCTGTCCCGGTTAAACAGTGTCCTGGTTCATGGTCCAAACGCGTGTCCAAACAATGTAAGGAAGGCAGTGTCAGCAAAGATAGAGATAGAGAAGGCCCAGAAGTCAGTCCAATTTCCAGAGGTGTCATCATTGATCAGTTTCATTATTGAAGACGAACACAACAAAGAGGCATGTCTGCAGAGCGAGATAGTAGGACAATCGCTGGACGACGATATTACACAAATACAAGACATGATTACTACATACTCGACCACACATAGGAAGCCAATGTTTCGAACTCATGTCAGCATACGCTGGAACAAATAAAGGAGTAGATGACATTTCTGTCCTTGTTTTTACATGTGATGAATGTTTATATTTTATAAAAGTTTAGGCCTCTTTTGTCAATCTACGTTTTTTTGTAATTTGTAAATGCTCCTCTTTCGAATTCGCTCTCTTTGCAATTGCAATTGGTGGATTTAGATTCTTCCACTGTGACAACATGTGGAAGCAAGCTTCGTTGACTTCACTCTGGATGGAAACAATTTTGGAGAAGTACTTCAACTGTTCGTAACTCTGGATGGAATCAATGTTGGAAAATCTTCAACGGTTCGTACGGCTGATAAAGCTTGGCACGAAGTGCTGCTGCTCTTTGCGCTTTGTACGGGAGCAGCTCGGCCTCAAACGCTTTCTTGTGTTTCTCCCAGGAGAGACAATACAAGCTGGTGAGTTGTATCTCCAACTCGGTCAAAAGAGGCGAAATTAATGCATGGCCTTGTGAAGTAGCCTCGCTTCCCAGCATTTCCACATCTTCGTTCGTCTGTTTCAGAGTTTTCAAAATGCGCGCAACAGTATTGTATACCTTTTTCGACCTTGTGGAGGCCTTGATGGCGGGCGTCGGTCGGAGTCCTTTAAATTCATCGGTCATTTTGTCCCAAGTTTGCTTTGAGTAAAATTTTGTGTGTGCTTTGCTCACCCCAGCGATCCGTGTAGCGATGTGGTGGAGACGCTGCTCTTTTGTGACTGACTTTCGGTACTTGGCACGGACTCTCCGAGCTTGATTGGCGCTGATGTTGCCGTAGATGTTTTCACGGTCACTCAGCTCCAAGACAAAAGATTTATTACCTTCCACTAAGAGAAGGAGAGTGGGCTCGTCGGGTTTTTCCCCAATTCTTTGGCAGACAAATGAACCTTCGGCTGCCCCAATATTTCTCAGGCTCAGCGCGCTTCAATCTCTTGGATTTTTTCTTCTCTTCGTTGCCGAATTCCTGAAAGAAGATGACAGTACCCATTTTACGCGGCAAAGTTTGGTCTTTAAAATGAACGTAATCGGTTTTTCACTTATATGTAGATTACATATATTTTATTTTAGAATGTGGATTGTTTCCCTCTCATGTTCAGTTCCTCGTCATCAAAAGCCTAATAAAATTATAGAAGAGGCTGTGTGGCCGCTTCGCTAAAGTGTTGACCTCTTCGCTAACGTGTCAGGTTATGGTTCGGATACGTGCTCTTCTTCTTGAATCTCATTGTCACAAACGGCCAGGGATGTTTCGAACTCATGTCAGCATAATCCAATAATCAGTGTCTTCCTCCTATTTAACTATTCCAGCAAGGAGTGGATGTCAGATTTCAAGGCAGATGATGGAAAACAAGCTGTCCGATGTCTTGAACATCTGCTGTACCCAATTTGTGAAACCAACTTACATACTACAGCAGCACTCCTCGCTCAAGAATCTCAACAATCAGTGTCTATGTTCGGTAACTCTTCTGGTTATTGGACGTTTCCTGTGATACAGCGTTTTTTATTAGCTCGAGGTATGAAATGTACCAGTGCAAGCAAACATGGACAATGGCTGCTGGATTCCTTGCATTTTATACAAAGTCATCCAGGATTAGTTGGGTTGATTGATACGGACACATTGGATAGTTTTGTGTTGAAGTCAGGGGAATGGACCTCGACCTCTGGCGTTGGTCTGGACACTGTTATCAATGCTGTGATTGTGCATCGTATGTGGTCACCATTATTACCTTTCTATACTAAAAACTGTGCCTTCCACATAACAATAGATGATGACGAGATGAATCGCTATGAATGCCAACCGTCGTCATGTTGGCGAGTCGAACCAGTGTCCTACAAAGGGAGAGCAGCTGCAGTCAAAGCGCAACTACAACTGTTTAAAAAAAGCCCAATCATGATGTCCAACAATCATGAGATTGTGATTTGTTCTCCAAGTAAACATGGTTGGTCCACAGAAACAGTGTTAAATTACGAGTGTATGTCGATTGAAGATGCTACCCGCTCTGTTTCGGAAACACTTGCTGACAGGCTTGTTGAACATATTGAGACACACAACAAAGGATGGTCTGTCATGGCGCATGCCTTGTTCAGCGCATTGCAACAATTGGGTGGTCATCTCCGAGCAGGCGAAATGACAGAGTTCACTGATGGCGAGAAAGAACTGCTAGCTACATACGAACAAGGATTAAAAAAGACCTGATATGTTTTAAATCAAATACTGCTTTAAATTCTCTATTGTTTTTTTGCCAATCTTACGCTTTTCCGTAACTTTGAGCGATCGCAAATGGTCAGGATTTTGTGTCAATTGTCGCTGTAAACTCGTCAACCTTGGATATTCAGCTACCAGAACGGCTGCAATTCGTTCAGAGACGGATGGAATAGCCATTAACATGAGTAGCCAAGCATTGTCGACCTTTCTTTTGCGTTTGCTTAAGAGAGAGACCATCGACGAACTGCTTTTGATATCCATTCCTATTTTTTTCTCCAATTGTTGCAAATGTAAACTTGTTTCCTCAATTCCTCGTGTTTGTATGACGAACATCTGGTCCCTGAGCATTGTATTCCAAATTGCAGATGATAGTGTTTCTGGAGACTTACTCTGACCGTAGAGACTGCCTTCGATCAAATAAATGACGATGGCGCCTGAGGCGGCCAACCGTGCTTTTTGCTCGCGCCACCGTGAATCGGATATCGACGCGGCGAAATCATCAGTTCTTTTCCGCTCCACTATAGCAGTGGTACCATTGTGTTGAAACATGATGTCACCGACAGGTAGGCGCCGTATTTCAAAACTTTGTTTTTCAGCAGTTAATCGTGCGATGAGGTCGTGTTCACGGTCGTCAATAATCATCACCAAACAATTGAGACAATACACAAACGTGATCGGAAATATCTTTACTTTTTACTTTTTACCTTCCAGTCTTGGGGTAAATTTACTCTCTTACCTTCAAATAAACCGGTAATACCAAATTTACCCGTACTGGTCTTGTCTCTGGGGACTCGACACACTGTTCTGCCACTGTCTGAACCATCTACTCTTTCAACCATTTTTCCTACTGTAAGCATTTTGGCTTCGGCCATTGTCATCCCTTTGTTGGCGTGTGTTTGCTCCGTGTAAGAAAAGTTAAAATCATCTAAGTTATTATCCGCCGGAGTTTTGTCTCCAACTCTGTAAACTCCATATCGGTGTGCATATTTTTCATCGTCTTTCCTGTCACGAAAATCGTGACGTTCATTGCTTCGTCGAAATTTCACAGTCATTAGAGTTCCAGACCTTTTTTCATCAGCATCAATATAATAATATCGTATGTCCACAGTAGTATCCCCATGATAGCTCGTACTTTGTACTTTTGCTTTAAAAAAACGGTAATACTTGTTGTTTTCATGTTCTACTTGTTGACAAACATAGATAATGGTATTCTTTGTCAAACTTCTGGATGGAATCGGAACATCGTCGTCATAGGGATCGTCGTCCTCGTCGTCATCCTCGTCGTCATCGTCGTCATCCTCGTCATCGTCGTCATCGTCGTCATCCTCGCCATCCTCGTCGCCATCCTCGTCGCCATCCTCGTCGCCATCGGAGGAAATGTGGTTGTTTGTTGGAGTATGGATGGACAGCGGAGGGTCTAATAACGCAGCATCTAGGTCTAACTGACGGTACAGTTCGTTCAAATCACACACTCGTTTGGATTGTGCCATATTTGCTTCAAATTCAGTGGTTTTCAGTTTGATTTCTTTGGTCATTTTCTTTTTAACAGTTCTGTCCTCAAAAATAGCTTTTTTCATCTCGTCCAATGATGGAGCTTTCGTGCCTGCACCATGATATTTTTTCCAGACCGAATGTATTGCATTGTATGTAGCACTTGTATTACCAACGTATTCATGATTATCATATTTAATGACTGTTGGGGCAACTGTCATATATTGTTCCAAGATGTGAAACAGCTGTTGGTCTCTGGGTATATAGTTGCGCTCCATAAAAGTGTACAACAAGACTAGACGAATAAAAACCAGCAATGGTTTGATTGGAATGCCAATGATTTTTTCTGTGTAGCCGCTTTCTTTCTCGAGTTCCTCGGTGCGTTTTGATTTCTCTTTGATAAAAGAATGCAGCAATTGTTTCACTTTAAGTTCGACACTATCTGGGTCAGGTATTGACCATGTCCAACACATCTGAATGGGAGGAGTATAGCGTCCTAATGCTTTTGTCCGTTGTACAATGTTGCCAGTTATCCCGACTTTGTTAATTTTTTGGTCGACATGGCCAATGTAGAGCCAATGGTACCATTTGTGCACTTGTTCGCTGGGATAGATAGAATGTCCGAGAAACATTTTGGAGTTTAAGAATTCGTCGATAGTGTCTGCCAAGTATTCGTTCATGGTTGATTGCACGCCGTAGGTTAAATAGGCCGATTGCGTGTGTTATACAGTGGTACAACATTCTCGTGTTCCGTGTGTGACAGGTGGTATGTCAATGCCCGCGACCGCCACAATTGCTTCCATGACATCAACAGCATTGTTCAATGCATCGGACACTACAAAATGAATGTCTGGGAATTCTTCTTGTATGAGAGCTCGATATTTGTCTGGTTGTGCTGAAAGCAAGTCAACTTTGTTGCAGATGGCAAAATATGTTTTGTCAGTGTATTGTAACCGCCGATGCCATTGGAGAATGTGTTCAAAAGAGGTGCAAACAGTCGCATCAAACACATAGACTATAATTGGACATTCTTTGATAAACATTCGGACAACGTGTTTAAATTTATCCTGACCTGAAGTATCCCAACATTGTAGTCGGAGATGGTTGGTTGTGTAGGTCATCATGTTCACCCCCACAGTTGGTAATGTTGTGATTGACTGATGTGTTGCTTGTTTGAGAATGGTAGTTTTTCCAACATTACACTCTCCAATAAATATACATTGTACTGCTGGTAACATTCTACAGAATCACTGGAGACATTAAATAGTGCTGAACACGAGACTGACTATAAAAGTGTGCTCTATGGAAGAAGAGATGCCAGCAAAAAAGAAACGCAGAGTGACTCCAGCGAATCATTGGTCCACACTTTCATCTGTCTCCAAGTCGAATGCTAAATTATCAACACAGCAAGAACAATATTATGCATTACTGAAGCAACTTGGCGAAGTCGTCGACCAACAATGGACTGGTCCAGACCAAGTCGTCGAGATGACTGACCATGTCACTACGTGGATTACGACTGTCACCGCACAGGCTGAAACAGTAACTTTGCTACGAAATGAAGCTCTCCAGTCAATGCGTCAAGCAGATGTCTTAGACAACGATGCCCTGACACTGGCAGCTGCCAAGTTGACAGAAAACGAATGTCAACTCGTGGCATATAAAAATGTCCTCGAAAGATTTAGTAGAATAGTGCGCTACAAAGAAGGTGGATTGGTCCAACACACAACCAAGTGGCTCCAGCGATTTTGTACACAATGGGAAACCAGTAACAATGTCTTTAATCAGAATATTCTTCAGATTCGAGAGTCTTGTCAATGGTTAACGGCTTCTTTTCCTCAGCTGCTGCTTCCTCCAACAAGCGTCACAACACACAGTTGACCTGCCAGAGAAGGAGGAACAGAGAGAGCATGGGTAGAGACAACTCAAACAGAGACATCGTGTGGCTTGAAACCAGACATTCCAAAACCATAAAATACAAAATAGGACCAAGAGTTGTGGTCCCCAGAGTAATAGTTGTATCATTTCTTTTTAGTTGGTTGTTTATATACTTTTCTACGTTTTCTCACAGGCTCTACATCTGGAGCTTTGACATTGGACCAATAGAGTGCAATCAACATTGCATCTGCTACATCGTCTCGTTTCTTGTTGTCAAAGGTCTCAAACAATTTCTTATTTGCAGCTGGAATGGACAATGTCGGAATGATTGCAATCGAAGCCTTTTTGTTTTTTGCATAATTACCTGTCGAGATTTGAAAGTGATGTCGTACCGATTTGGGTGAGACCAGATGTGCCTTCTCCCAGAAGAAACACTGAAAAGCAGTTGCAATCACTTTGAATTTTGCTGTCATCTGTATTTCAATACAGACAGCGTCAGCCATGTCAAACACCGACTTGGAGGCATCCACAAATGTTTTCACCAGCTGTGCATATTTGGTATGCATGACCTTTGGCTGGCCTTCATATAAATCATAGCGACCGAAATTTAAGAATATCTCTTTTTTTGTATCGTACAACGACCAACCTAGATTGCGGAGACCTGGGTCAATTGCAACCACTATCATTTGACTATTGTTCCAGACTTTTATACATCCGAGCGGTGGAAATAGCTGGAAAAAACCTCTGCGGGCTTTGCATCTACTACTGGCTGACGAAATATAGGATTTTTACTCAGACGATTTTGTCGTGTTTTGTTTGCATGACAAGTGACACAAATTGCTTGCAAATTATCAGCTATATCCTGACCGCCGTCTTGTAATTCTATAATATGGTCCACTTCGAAAGTTGGCGGTATTGGAAATAATCCACATAACCGACAGGCATAGCGCTGTCGGTATGCTATCTCTATGCGTAAAGACCGACTCATCGCTCGTTTTGGAAGTGTCTTGGTAAAACGTCGAAGGCTATGTAACAGCGCATTGGTCTCCGGTTGTAGATGGTATGATTTGTCCAACCACCACTGCAGAAAACGACAGGCAGATTTACAGGTGACCAATGTCCCTTGACTGCTTGTCATCGTTACCATTGCTTTAGTCTTGGCCAACTGGTATTGTTCCAGCGTCTGTTGGAAGTCTCGGTCAGACAGCAGCAGCACTGACTGTATATACGTAAGGAGGATGTAATGTTGACGGTCACATTGAACAATTGATAGTGACATCTTGTCAACCTTTCAAGTCAATGAGCAAAACATTCACATATTCCTTATATTTTTTTTGAAGATGTAGAAGTATGATTTAATACTATATAAACAACTAACAATTGGGAAAAAAGATGCTCCTCGGGGGCAGTCCAATGAACACGGAAGGAGATACTTTGCTCAAACCTCAAAGGTTGCCACCTCTCCCTCCAGACCATACAACCGCTGTCCGTGAGTCTGTCCGTGAATCTGTCGCTGTCCGTGAGGGTAGTCCGGTCAGAACTGTCTCCGTTTCCTCGTCAACGGCCGCAACGAATATTCTAGGCCAGCGTTTTCGTAAAGCATTGAAAAAAAATGACCATACGATGTTGACACGATGTCTTGATTCTGGTTACCTTCCCACAGATACACAGTGGTACACTCTCATCTCACGGCTGCATGTCACGGCTGCTCTCAACTGTGTGAGTCTTGCACGAACGCTTGGCACACAATGTGTGACTGCAGCTATCCGTCGTCAACACAAGAAATTATTCAAAGAGGTGGTCACTCGCGTGGACATCATTCCACGTTCCCAAATAGATGCGCTCATGTCTGTACCAGCCTACTATTTGGAGATATGTTTGAACCGAGGTCTGGACCCTAATACTACATTGAAAAATAAGCGTCTCCCGCTGGAACATGCCTGTGCACATTCAAGGATTGCCCACATTGAGATTTTGCTCAATGATACCCGGACCACCGTTTCACAAAATGTGTGTCGTTTTATGATTCGTCAAACAAAGCAGCAAAAATTTGCTGAACGAGGCATTGAACTCTGTGACACTATTGCACCAACCATGATTTTGGAGGCCATCGTTGCGAATGTCAGCTCAGCCCTATGTTCAATTATGGCAAAATTAGAGACAACCTATGAAAACCAACCAAAGTGGGACGAAATTACCCATATGCTACGGTGTCCAATCTCACAAGATTACTCCACAGATTTGGTCAAAACACCGATCAACAACCATTACTATGACAGGATACAACTGTTAACATGGGTGAAATCGAAAGGAACAGACCCACTCACTCGAGAGCCATTACGAGAATCTGATTTGCTACTTCGTTCGGAATTTTTGTCCGAGTATGCAAAAACACTCCAACTTAAAATACAAGAATTAGAGAAGGAATAAACTTCTTTTTTTAGCCGAGACCCTAAACACATAGTTAGCGGATATTTCACAAGTATATAAGCGAACGACTCTGTTCCAGAATGTTTTTTGTCCGTCAACATGGTAACCATTGTGGTCTCCACGCCATACAAAACATGTTCAAAAGTGCTGCTGTCACCAGCGAAGACATGCACAACGCATGCACAAAAATACATGTAGAGACAGGTGATTTGGTGTCAAATCACGAATCTTTCGGTGGTGACTGGTCCGTGTCAGCAGTGATCACTACACTTGAGACGCGGGGATATACAGTGTATCGTGCGGTTGAATCAAGACAGCAACGGACATGGGCGGGTGATTCTTTAGAGCAACTGCTGAACAACGAGCAATTTCGTGGTATGATAATCCACCTACCGTGGACCCGTCATTATGCTTGTCTTCGTCCAGAATCAAGTGCCACCGGTCGCCATCTGTATTATGTTGACTCACAATCTGCCGGTCCTATCCGTGTTTCACCCAAGCTTGTCCAACGACGGTGTTTGAACACTGCCTATTCTTGGGAACCATATGCTGTCATGGGAGATGAAATGGAATTTGTGCCCATCACCATCGGACATGAACAATCAACTGAATTCAAAGAACGACCACGCGTGCCGCTCTCTGCAGAGTTTATGCGTGATTGGCATGCTCTTTCTTCGAGCACATCGCAAACAAAAACAAGAGGAACACAATGAAAAAGAGCGCCGAATGTTTCGGTTTTTGTGGAGCACGACACATGGGACAAGTACACGAACTTCAAGAAGATCAGTTCTTTTTCTTTCCAGTTTGTCCAACAATGATGGCTGGTGGTGACAGTCGAGTGTTTCCAGTTGACGTACACGTAAATAACAAATAGAACATTCCACCATTATATAACAGACATTACTTGTACTTATACTATCCATGGACTTCTTTCCAAATCGGAAAATTAGAGACACCAAAACACCGACGTTTCAATAACTGTATTTTCGACATCATCACTTCAAACGGTACGTTCTTCAAACGGAAATTCTCCAACACTTCCAAACACAAATTCCAGAATGATTCATTGAATGGAATGCGCCACATTCGAGTCAGTAATGGTGTCCACACCACAAAGAGTGTTTCCGACGTTTTCTGAGAAGCCATCTCTTGGTGAATCTGCATCATATAGTAGGGTGCTGGTGTCTTCCACTTTTTGACCACGACTGCCCGCATTTCCTCCGGCGTTTTACCAATACCACCTGCAGGACATTTGATTTCGACGTTGGCCCACCAGTCGGTGGAATGGTCGTCACGCAGTACAACAATGGCACCATCAGGAGATGCCGCATACACATCATCCATTGGAATCATGGGACATTCAAAAAAGTGAGAATTGGGAATCGTGTCAACGATGACGTCCACAGCAGAATCCTCGTGTTTACTACCCCACGCCATCCGAGATTTGGCAACATCGTCAAACTCTTCGACTGTGGTACCAAACCATTTCTCCAGAACGACATCCCAATCACTCTCTTGCTTGAAATTGAAATAAAGGTCCGATGGTTTGGAACCAGTGATGCGACCCATTCTTCCATTTAACCATTCCTGAGAACCCTGCTCAGGGGCTGCTTCGAGACCCTGATCTTTTAATGAATATATGTTACGAATACTCATATTTCAATCGCTCTCCTGATTCAACACAATCAAGAATGGTTCCATCATATTCGTTACATACTCGTGCTCACAAACCAACCGTGTCCAAAGTTAAAAAACGGAAACGTCGGCCTGTCCAACTCCAAATGGACAATCATAAAGCATATAAATACAAATGCTATCAATGTCACGCAGATGTCTATTTCTTACCAGGTCATGAGTTGATGTGCTCGCAGTGTGCTTCTCGGATTGTTGAAAAAAAACCTGACAAACAAACAAAACGCACAATCAGTGCTCGATAAAACGCACAATCAGTGACGCCCAATCAGTGACGCCCAATCAGTGACGCCCAATCAGTGAACAACCGCACAATCAGTGAACAACCGCACAATCAGTGAACAACCGCCCAATCAGTGAACAAACGCCCAATCAGTGAACAAACGCCCAATCAGTGAACAAACGCCCAATCAGTGCTCGATAGCTCTGTCCTATTCGGAGACGCATAAACCCTAGATAGAAAAACATAATGACAATAGTCTTCTTTATGAACGAATTTGTTCTAGTCTTCTTCGGATTTGATTTTTTTGACCATGGTTTCATATACAACTTGGAGTTTCCGTGCCAATAAAAACAATTCATCAGTTGTCGGTGGTGCCAACTCTGCAGGTGGCAATGACCGAGCAGCTACCCATCCAAGGACAGCTCCAGCTGTAAACCGAAGCATTTATGGTTGTTCATGGACATGAAATAGTCTGTTTTTGTATGTGTTCGATTGTTTAGGATTATAATTGAATTATACTTGGATTTATATTTACTTAAGTTGGCTACTGAGGCGGTATTTCTCATATTCCATATCTTTGAGGAATGCATTCTCACCGTTGCGCACTGCGCGACATCCTGGGTAGACATTGGGGCCCCAATGTCCCGTGTTGATGGTAATGTTGCTGAAAGATTCTTTCTTTGCATTGTATGTCAATTGATGACCTTGGAAACAGACAGTGTTGAGATGGCGGACAGGTGCCAAGAAGCTGTCTGGATTGCCATAATTCTGGAGATTATCAAAGCCGAGTGCGGACGAGTAGTCGCTGGCACCAGGATAATGTTCGGCATTGGTTTCAATCGTGGTGTTGCCCACATTGAGCACTTGATTGGAGTAAAATCCTGTAATATCCAGAGGGTTTTGCACGCGCACCTTTTTATCATCCGCATCTTTATTTGGGATCCACACAGCAATGAGGTCACGCGAAAAAGAATCGTTGGCAATTTCAGAAGCAAAGTTATGCTCGTCATCACCGCCTTCAAAAACATTCGTTCCTTCTCCAGAAACATAAGACTGTGCGAAGATGTCTTCTGCGAGGATGAGATTCTTGGGCTGTTTGACGACAGATTTGTGGTAAAATGTGTAGTGACCAATGTGCACCTTATGGATAACATCGTCAGTGAGCATAAAGTCGTGATGACCATGAGCAGTGAAGCCAGTGTCGAGGCCGCCTTTCATCAAAATTGCAGAGGCCATGTTGTATGTCTGAAAAGGTCGCATCAATAGCACCGTCCCATTTTCATCTGGACGAATGCCTGCCTTTCTCGCATTCTTGGCGGCAATGACAAAACAATCCTTGTATGACATTCGAACAAAGTTATCGTCGTCCATCGAATAGATAAATATGTCGCGTTGTCCGGAGTTAATATCCCCGTCAGTTGGGAAAACAAAGTATTCGCCAATTTGACGCTCACGCACTAACAAATCTCGGGGTTCGCCGATGAAATCAATATCGAAAGGGCGAGTCTCAAAGACTTTACTACCACGGAATGACAGCAAATTGCCAGGTCCCTTTTCAAGATTGTCAGCTGCACCCGCTCCTTTACGGTAGAATTCAACTTCGGCCGATGGCACCATGGTGACATAAATGGACATTTTGGAGGGGAGAATCCAGACATCCGGACGAACACCCTCGTACTTCATCTGATCTTTCAATTCTGCATCCAACAAGTACAGACCACGCTCCTGCTTTTGGACCACTGCCCACCGACGACGCTGCTGGCGCAAGAGTTGGCCTGGTCGGGTCACGGTGGCACCATGCTGACGTTCCCATTCTTTGTAATGATTTTTGGACGAAAGCAGAGCATGGATGACACCATGATAGGCAGTTTCATTGACAGAATCGACAATCTGGCGCAAATTCATCAGATAATGCTGACGACCCTGGTCAGTTTTGTAAAATCCATGCTCAATAATAAAGGCCAATCCACGTCGGACCAAACGGTCAGAACGAGATTCGCGCTCAGCCGTGACATAGCGAGGGACACCCTGATGAGGCTCCAAATCCATCAATGTTTTGTTAAAACGAAAAATATCCCACTTCACAGACAGGTCATCCGTCAAGACCCAAGGCAGGACAGACGCGGTGTACCAAGCATCTTCTTCAGTGATGAGATAATCAAGCACGGTTTCCAGATGCTTATTTTTACCCGCATAGGCCTTGGGCAAATTAAAGGTTTCGTGTGCGAATTTATCTTCCGCCAACATTGTTTGATATTGGGGGTCGACCGAGCCAAAAAAAGGCTGCAGTGCGTGATTGGGACTTCCGTTACCGACAGAGCTGAGATTCGACATTTCTTCTGAACATTGGGTCTTATATACTGCATTTTTATTGACGAAAAAAACAAAACACTTTTTACAAATGGTGTACTTTACTATTTAACCGTCTCTTTTGGATTTAACATGGGTCAGTTGTTTGCAAAACTGGAAGAACTCTGGAATTCGTTTCGTCGAGACACATGCATATTGATATTAGGCCTCGACAATGCAGGGAAAACAGCTGTACTCTATGCACTGAAATTGGAAGAACCCATGGAATATACTGTCCCCACTGTAGGATTTAACGTAGAAGAAATACAACTCGGTCATGTCAACATCAAAATGTGGGATATCGGCGGACAATCAAAAATACGAGAACTATGGCCACATTATTTTGAACAGGCCAACGGCATTGCATTTGTAGTGGATTCGAACGACATTGACCGATTGCAGCTCGCACGCAATGAATTACACGCACTCATCGCCAACAAAGAGTTGGTCGGGAAACCATTCTTGATATTGGCCAATAAACAGGACTTACCACGAGCAGCAACAAAAGAACAACTAATCAAACACTTGGGATTGGAACTCATTCACACTTCACCATGGCATATCATCGACTGCTGTGCTATCAAGAATACAACACTAAGACACGGATTTGAATGGTTGTCCGAACAAATTTAAACCTCAATAAAACAGGAGTATATAGAGCCAAACAATGTAGTCAAATGTCTCATCTAAAAGAACAGAATATACAACAAAACTGTCAAGCCAGTTTTCATAGTCGAACATGGCAATATGGCCAACCTTTTCCATCCGATGCAATCTTTTTGTTCACAACAAAGAAAAGAGAGTTTCTCGTTGACCCGTTTGATTGCCTATCCCATGCCATCGTTGTCAATGCAGCAGGCGACAAAAAACAATTCCGACGGAAGGACGACGGACGCGGAACCCACGTGTTTGTCAACTCGCTCACAGCCGACAGGGTGGACCAATGGAAATCACGGATTAACTGGGGAGAACTGGCTGCAAAGATGAACATCGGCGTTGACACAGACCCACTGTCAGTCCAGATGACTGGTACCGAGAACAGCGGATTTAAATATCGAGTCAACTATGATGGAAAGGGTTCATGGTCATGCACATGCAAACATTTTGAAACTCACCCGGAAGAATGTTGCAAACATATCAATGCCAGTGTTGACACCATACTGTTCGAGGAACATGGTTCTCAATATGTCGACGAAAGACATCTTGGTTGGCGACCATATACAACCATCTATGACTTTGGACAAGTTCAGCATGAATATCCTGGTTATACTGATATGGTGGAGGAGGTCACCATGAGAACATCCGCTTCAACACCAGCTACAACTTCCGCTCAATTACATCAATTTGTAGCTGGTCCTTATTATTATTAGTGTCAAAAGACCATCGGTTGTAGAAACTGTTGCACCACTGGGTCCACGGCATCCCACCACTCTTTACTACCATATTTTTCATATTGTTGTAGAAAATAACTCTGCTGCTTGATAAATCCAGGCATCAAACCTTGTTGTGTTATCCAATGGTACACTTGTGGGAGGACAGGCACTGGACAAGTACGTGGCGGCGGCGGAAATTCTCGTGCAACAGCAGGAAAATATGCTTTGTCAGCAACAAGGAGCATTGGACCGTACGTGTCCAACAGTGTGGTTGGTGTCCAGCCAGCATCGCGATGAGCCACACAACCAGGACAGCAGAGCATATATTTGTCCTGGTGCCAGAGTCCCAGACAATCTTTGCAAAAATATTTGTCCATACCAAGTACATGTACAACACTCTTATACTACTAATATGTCTTCTTCAAATAATGATGATTTTAAAATTTCAACTCTTCTACAAAATTATCAAGACAACAAAAGCTTGAGAGAATCACATCATGAACGTACTTTCAGACATCCAATACAGACCAAAAATATAATCATCATTGGTATTGAACTTTCAACAAAACATCGCGACTGTATAATATTAAAAAACGTGTCTGAGAAATTTTCACAGCCACAAATTCCGAACTTTGACCGGAGCAACTCGCCTACAAAACCACAGAAGATGTAGAAAACGACACTAGAAATAATAATAAAAATACCGGTCAAAGCGGTCAAGACCCACTTCACCACCAATGGGTCTTGGAATTTTACTTGACAAATGGTACAATTGCTTTTTTTACTCTTGATGTTAAATGTCATCAAGCATTTCCTATGTACAGGAGCCTTACATTCACATGGAGAGGCTGTATTACACTCTTCCAAGCATATATAACAATATTTTCGAAGGATTGGCTCGTTCGACATTTGTTGTGGGACTATAATTTCAAATTAAATGACAACTATGTTTTAAGAATGTGTTCAGTCACTTCTTTACTTCTTTCGAACTAGTGTTGACGCTTGCTCGACAACCAGTATAAATATTTGGTATGTGTGTTCATGTCTACCCACCACACCCGATACAACCTCTGGTCACTATGTCGCATATATTTGAAGGACTGATGTCGGAGACACTTTAGAATAAACAGATGACTATCAACTGGAAAAAAAGAGGAATACAACCGAATATCTAGGCCTCGATGGCCATCAACACGACATGCGTGACCTGCCAAAGGGGTCGTGGCCAAAGGGACATAGGTCGGGTCCAACGTTCGATGGATTTCCTACAATGGTTCTTCCGACGAGACCGTTGTGGGCAGTACCGGTGGCTCTTGTACATAATAGACATAACCAATCGATGCCACTGTTGAAATTTGCAGACCAACAAAATTAATCCACGTAAAGACATAGGTCGGGTCCAACAGTCCCAGACAGACAACAAGCCCCATGATAGCTGATTTTGCTGAACCTGCCACTGCCAATGTCAACGCGTCGTTTTTTTCTATTGTCCATGATGCCCCCCAATTAATAATAACTCCAAGACACACACTACATATAAATGATATTCTAAATCCGACATTGTCCCATTCGTGAAATGAACTCGGGTTAAAATGAAGCAATTGTAGGCCAAACACACACAAGCTTGTGATAGCTGACCAAAATAGGATGGATATTTTAGTCCAATCTTTCATCATCGCACGTTTTGTTTCAATCTGAGCACCTGCTGTGAAGAGATTGTTCATCATTATACAAGCATATCCAAACATATTGAAACTAAGGTCATCGCCGACAGCTACTATTGCGCCTAAAATCATCATTGCAACCGATAGAACAACACTCCTCGAAGGTGTCTCGTTTAAAATAAACCATTGACCGAACAGTGTCATTGCAATCGATATTCTTCGGAGGGCAGAGAACATTGCGATATTGATTGCGCCTGCTGCAGAAATCCCAAAAAAAACATTGGCACTATTCAAAAAACAAATTTTCAATATCTCTGCATTTGGTCTTTGGATATTCTCCCACCGAAACAACAACACAATGATAGTAAACAACGACTGGCAAAACATGAGGAAAGGTACTGACTTGAATTCAAAGATAGTTAACACCATTTTATTGACAATGACAATTAAAAATGATGATGTCATGTATGTCAAAATAGAGGGCCAATGCATTGTCCATACTTGAAGCAGTACATTTATACTACCTTCCGCCGCGAGATGTGGACCAAATCCGATTCCGAACGGTATATTCTATATAAAGAGGGTCTACCGACTGGAATATGGTGAAACTAGTGAACATCCTGTATCTCCTCGTGTTATCATGTCTGTTCACACTTATCTTGATGTCAAGACTACCTGGCGAACAGACGACTGACGATGCCTGGCCGACGTGGGCAAAGGAGTTGAATGAGAACAAACCAATACATTTGCGGTCTGTGACCAACTGTGACATGGACTCACGTTGCACCCGATTCGAAACTTGTGCGGACAAGACATGCGTTCGATTTTGGCCCCGACCTGCAACCCAGACGTCGGCTTGTCATTTGGTTTGTGAACAAGACGTCCGATTGTATGAAGACCATTTCTATCTGAAGAATATCACTGATGTCCATGCTTTTGAAGGGATAACCAGCGATACTTGTGTGATGTCGTACCATTTGATGGGCAACACGCCGGGCCTTTCTCCGAAGGAATATGAGACGCGCCATTCTGGTTCTGATGTAAGAAGTGAAACGATGGATAACAACGTGAAAGTGGCGTTATGCAAGGTTCGCGGTGTCCCGAGAGCCAGTCCTATGAAAAAACTGTCGATTCCAGCTGTCGCGATTCCAGCTGTCGCGATTCCAGCTGTCACAGTCGCGATTCCTACATATAATCGCATTGGATATGTTCAACTCACTTCCAGCGCCTTTCAAAGCACATTTCCCGCTGAGGACACCTGGATATTTGACGACAAATCCTCCGAATATGGTACCCATGATTTAATAGGATGGTACGGTACCGAGCACGTCTGGCAATCAAAGAAGCGTCTGAAAGCGGACGCCATGGCGCGGCACATTTTAGAGTGGTTTTTGTCGACCAAGTACGACGTTCTTGTCTTGTTGGATTCTGATTTGATAGTGGCACCAGACTGGCATGCCGAATTGAGAAATGGATTGCGCGAATCAACTGGATTATTGTCCTTATGCCGTTCGGGTGCTCCGAAGCACAAGTCTGTGAGTTGTGGCGACGTCTTGTGTCAGCAACCGTCGATGGGTAATGCGGGCACGGTGTGGCGTCGTGATTTAGCGAAAAGAATGTTGGCGGAGATGTCTGCGCGCGATGGTGGGTTTGATTGGGGCTGGTCGGAGTGGTGTACGAAAAATAAAGTGCCAATGGAGGCATTGAAGAAATCAGCGGTGTTGCATATTGGTATGTATGGGTCGTGGTCGCACGAATCAACGGCTGAAAAGTCGGTGGGATTTCCGATGGGAGAGTTGTCGACGGAGGTGCGCGAGAGAGCGGAAATGTATTTGAAAGGAGGTAAGCCAAAACGAATGGAAAAGAAGAAAAGGAGCACCAATATACAAGCTATTCATGTGAATGGGGGTACTGACCGAATCAAGTGTGATATTCCTTGTTTCTGGCCAATCGGTGGTGGACCAGTTTTACGAGAATTTCATATTGATGAACTAAAGACAACTCTGTCTATGTCGATGGAGGGAGAAGAATATTATCCATCGCTTAAATTGTCGAATCGAAAAAAGAATCACGCGATTGCGTCTACACGATTTGACTCTGATATCCCCATGCCGTATTACAATTGGCCATGGACTCTGTATATGGACAAGACACCACAAGAAAAAGACAAATGGTCGCGAAATTACATACAGAGTCCACATATTAAATTTTCCAAAGTAAAAAAAACGGCGGTGTTTATAGCTCGCAATTGTGGTTCGAGGTCAAACCGTGAAGGGTTGGTCAAATCTCTGATGAATTTGATGCCTGTCGACTCTGTTTCCTCGTGTTTGCACAACTTTGACCTTCCGGACAGGTCGGAAAAACTGCCTATGATGCAGAAATATGCGATGTACTTTGCATTCGAAAATCAACGTATTGACGATTATATTACTGAAAAACTCTGGGATACTTTTAGGGCTGGTGTCCTTCCTATATATTTTGGTGCTCCTAATATTAAGGAACATGTTCCGGAACATTCTATTGTCCATGTGGATGATTTTGCATCACATGAAGAGTTGGCGCAACATTTAAAAGACATTATGTCCAACAAAGAGCTGTACAATTCGTACCATGCGTGGCGTTATAAGCCATTACCTAATTGGTTTGTTCATAAATACAATTTCACTCATGTCCATTCCGCTTGTCGCACCTGTCGATGGGCTTCAGCCAAGCTTCGTGGTCTTCCTTGGGATGCAGCGCGTCAACAAATTGCAACGGTAGCCCCGGTTGCAGCTATAGCGTGTGACGAAGAGTTGGAAGAGTATAGTCTCTCCAAAGGTTGTAGTACTTCGGCCAAGCATTGTCTTGTGGAGACTAGTATACCTTGTTGTCAAAATATTGTTTTTCACACTCTGGAAAAGATAGTTGCCGTTTTAGACAACAACAATATTAAGTATTCCTTAATGTATGGTACCCTTATTGCAGCGGCTCGGGACCAATTCTTGCAGCCGTTTGACAACAGAGATGTGGATATAGCTATTCCATCGTCTCAATTGTCGACATTACTACGACTTTTAGATTTAGAACCCTTTCGAACGGGTAGTGTTACCAGTTTTCGAGACGAAGAATATAAAAAGGAGACTAGGGCGATAGTGGGAAAGTATTGTGTACATAATGGTGAACAGGGCTGGGATCCAAGTTACCAGCACAATTACTCCTTATTTCGACACCCCCCCTATGTGGACGTGTATTCTCGTCCCGATGCAGAATTTCAAGAAGTCAGCAAGTTGCAATTGGGGACTCAGAGTCTACCACCAAAGGAGTGGATGGTTTTTCAAAATTGGAAATCTCGTTTGGATTCTGTCTATCCAAAATGGCAAACACGTCCAGATTGGATTTCTCCAGCACAATATGGATATCATGGGTTACCGGGAGACTCTGAAGACATTCTCTGGGTGATTCCCGCGTTCAAACGCGCGTGGTCGTTAGACCTTGTGTTAAAGTCATTAGCTTCGCAAACTAAAATATTGGTCTCGAAGGACGCAGATTCTGCCGAAATCGATTCGGTCTTGAAAAAATATCCCGTCGATGTCATAGAGCATCCATCCTCGTGTTCTCGGCATCCCAATCGATTCCCGGCCAAGGACGATTCGCTTAACGAAAATTACAAGGGTGATACGTATGGGAATCCGCGGTCTCCATGGGCCACCTGTCTCAAGCATCATTGGTGGTGGATGATGAAGCAGGCTTGGGCTAAAGGTCCAGAACGTGTGTGCGTGCTCGAGGACGATACAGTGATTCATCCACAAGCATTTGATTGGCTTGCGGGTAAAGAAGGCAATGTAAAACTGACACCCGAGGAGATTGCAGTGCCATGGTGTATGTCTGCAAAGGAGTGGCAGACGATTGAACCGAAAGCGTTTTGCGAGCATGATGATTACAATTGGGACCAAACGATTGCATGGATGAAGGAGCATGCTCACCAAAACGAGGCCGTGGTGCCGTCTGTATCGCTGTCAATGCACGTGGGCGACTGTGGTGGTTGGGATGCGGGTGGGCGTGATAAGACATGTACCCCAGAGAAGGTAGCAGCCATACGAACACACGTGAATCAATGGATGGCCAAATCGGTGTCCGCAACATATACAAAAAAACAATGGTTAACATCACACAAACAGAAGAATGGCGGATGGGCTCATCCTAAAGACCATGAACATTGTCTCGAGGTTGCCGGAAAAGCATCAAAATCGACGAGTAAAACATATGCAATTGTCATGCCGTCTGTAAAAAGAAACAATAACAAATATCTCCAACAGGCCTTAGAATCCTTAGAAGCGACAAAACCTGCCGATGTACCCGTTTTGCTTGTCAATGGCAACCAGCCAGTCGAGGCACATACGTTTTTAGCCGAGTGGTGCGCCCATCACACACAGTACGAATGCATTGAACCACCACCCGTGTCGGAGTCTCTAATTCAAGACGCGATTCGGTTGGATAAGCGAGGTGACACTGCTCATTTTTTAAGATGGCGCACAATGGGAAATATGCACGCACTGTTCGGCCTGAAGAAAGCCCTTACGAAGAATACAAAATATATTATTTGGATAGAAGATGACGTCATCGTACCAAAGACTTTTTTTGACGCATTAGAACCTGGAGAGGTCATATGTTTACGAGACGGTAAAGAATGGTGCGGGTCTACCGCTTACCTCTTCTCTAGACATTTTGTGGAACATCTTATTCAAGATATTGACGCACAAAAATTAACTATGCCTATCGATTGGATTATTTTCGACCCGAACTTACCCGAAGCAAAATACCACGTTCCGAAAAGAATACCATTGGCAACACATATCGGTAAAAAATCGTCAAAACACTTGTCTAAAAAAAATTCCCAATATATTCAAACTCGAACCTTAAACCCGTACAATATGGTATTGCACGAACCGCCCGGTATTGTATCGGTTGAACTACAGAAAACGGGTGTCTGGGAAACGGGAATAACCAACAGATTTGAATCTGTTTTCGCGACAAAGTGTTTAAATAAAAACTTTATTGACGTTGGGACAAATATAGGTTATTATTCACTATTGGCAGCATCTTTTGGTCATTCGGTATTGTCCATAGAAGCTATGGATTATAATTTGAACGTATACAGAAAATCCGTGGCCATCAACGACTTTGATAATATTGTCATAGAACATGCAGGCGTCTCTGATTCAAGCGGCGGATATTTATGTATGGAAATGCCTGAAGGAAACGCAGGTAATGGCGTAGCTACATTTAGTTCAACCAAGTGTAAAAATAGTGTTAAAGTGAAAACAATTGACGAAATTACAGCGGGAATTTATGAAAATACATTCGCTATGAAACTAGATATTGAAGGATTTGAAACTCGGGCATTATTAGGCGCCGAAAAATTTATTGAACGTGTTAAACCGTGTTACATCTGGTTTGAATATGTAAAGGAAGCTGTCATACGTTCAGGAAAGAACCCGAATGACATATTCATATTTTTAGAGTCATTGGGCTATATTATTTATGACCTAGCGACGCCAGAAAAACCCGTTCATTCGATTCTTTCGGCAGCGTTTTTAGAAGCGCGTCACGAATCATGTCCATATTCTTATGTGTGTCATGATGCCCTACCGCTGTCAGTAAAAAATAGGTGGGTAACCATTCAAACCGCAGACCTGTTCGCCGCCATCGACTACAACGCCCCCGAAAACAAAGGCCCATGGAAACAAGGCTGGGATTACGACTACGACGGACGTTTCAAAGATGGTCTCACGGTACACGTTGTACCTCATTCCCACAACGACCCCGGCTGGATTAAGACGTACCACACCTATTACTCCACACAAACAAGACACATTCTGGATACTGTGGTTGCCGCATTGACAGAAGACCCGCGTCGCACGTTTATATGGGCCGAGATATCGTACTTTTCATTGTGGTGGGACGATGCTTCGCAACACCAAAAAGAACAAGCCAAGCGACTCGTCGCGGAAAAACGACTCGATTTCGTCACTGGTGGTTGGGTTATGAACGACGAGGCGTCTGTCACGGCCCGTGCCACGAGATGGCATTTGCAAGAAGGGCGCGATTGGCTCAAAGAAACGTTTGGCATTACACCACAATATTCTTGGGCCATTGACCCCTTTGGCCATTCTGCGGGACAAGCACAGGTACTCAAAGAGATGGGCTACAAGGGTATGCTTATTCAACGCGTCCACTATGCAGTAAAGAAACAGTTGGCACAAAAACAACAACTTGAATTTCAATGGTCAACACCAGCTGGAGACATCTTCACACATATGATGCCGTTTTACTCTTACGATGGACCCCATACATGTGGCCCAGACCCTTCTGTGTGCTGTCAGTTTGATTTTGCACGCATAAACGGTGGATATAGTGGATGTCCTTGGCACAAAACAGCGGTCCCTATCACCACTGCTAATGTCGCTGAACGTTCCAAGTTGTGGCTGGGCCAAGTGTACAAGAAAGCGATGCTTTACAAAGGAAAAGATGTCCTCATTCCAATTGGTGACGATTTTCGCTATCAAACGATGGATGAAGCACACAAACAGTTTGAGAATTACCAAAAGATGTTTGATTGGATAGGTGTCCATCTCCCATCCGTGAAAGTGTCGTTCTCTACACTGACACGATATTTCGACTCTGTACGATATACTCCTGTACAACGGCTTCAAGGGTCATTCTTTCCTTACTCTGACCGTGTGCAAGACTACTGGACCGGGTACTTTAATTCTCGCATTTTTTACAAGGGTTATGACCGTCTCCTTGAGTCGTTCATTGCTGCTGTGGAAAGTAAATGCCCCACGGTCGATATTCATTTGCAAAAAAGAGCATTGGGTATCTTTCAGCACCATGACGGTATAACAGGCACAGCTAAGTCGGCGGTCGTGCAAGATTATTATCAGACAATGCAGAAAGCTGTCACAGAACTAAAATCAAAACTGAAGACATGTTTGGATATTACCGGCTATGTCCTCGTCAATCCTTTGTCGGTGGACACGCCCACAATGAAAGCAGATGAGATTCGGCCCTATGAAGAAGACACATGTGTTTCTGTGCCGGCGGCAGGCCTACATTTTGAAAACATAAAAATAGACAAACATGGTAACATTTTACAAATAAACGATACACCTGTTCACGAATCGCTTGTCTGGCGTTCCAACAAACCTGGCCAAGGCGTAGCGGGGGCTTATTTAATGTCTGTGACGTCCAAAGAAGACATCTTACAACCAATAAAACATACAACGTGCATCGCCAAAATGTACAAGCAATTAGAGACAACATTTGACATGTTAAAACGACGCATTCGCGTCTACAATGACGGCACCATTGAGTTTATCTATGATGTGGATATTCATGCGCGAAACAACGGTGAGTTGTGGGCGGTATATAAGCCAGAATGGTTGGCGGAACGATTGTGCTCGGATGTCCACGGGCTAACGTGGGAATGTCACATCGAAAGGAAGGACGCGCCGTTGCAAGCCAAATTTTGGCCGATGCCGACGATGGCCTGGCTGGCTTCTTCGACTGACCGAATGACATTTACAGGGGCCCAACCGACGGGCGTGGGATTTCACGAGGGCGCAATGGTACTTATGTTGGATAGACGTGGCAACCAAGACGATGCGCGTGGTCTGGGACAAGGAATTACAGATTCAAGGCCAGTGGAGATGCGTTTTGGTGTGTTGATGGAAGGAGAACATTTAAAAGAAAGGGCGTCGGAGAAGGCGCTATTAATACGAAATTGGATGTTAAACCCAGCTATAGAAATAGTATAAATAATGTGAATTAAAATATATATGTTAGCTGTCATTGTAGCTACAGTAAGCTGCGTTGCTTCGAATTTAATCATTCGCTACGCGTCAGAACATTATACATATAATGTGGCATTTGTTTTACTTATGATAGAATGTGTAAAATTGCTTATTTGTGCATGCGTGACGCGCTACATCGGAAGGCAACCGTTCCAAGTGCGCTGGGGTTTCATTGTCAATGTCGGTCTATATTCCGTTGTCAATTTCTTAACGTATCGAATCACTGCCTACTTTCCTCTCTCGGTTCGTATTTGTCGGCATTGGGATTAAATTTCGGCAAAGAATCTGGATTTGAAGAACGATTCATATCGGCATTGATACCATTTTTCAGTTCGAAGCCATTTTATGTCAAAGAGTTCATCTTTGAATATGCACATGCTGTAATAGGAGCTATAAATGGATTGTGTAACCATGAATATTTCGGAGCGACGTATATAATAAGAATATATTTTTCAAAATGAAAATATTACTATATTTACTTTTCATACCCGTTATTCTTTTAATTTTCACATTTTTCAACCACAAATCTAAAGTTGAATTACAAAACATTGATAATTCATCTATTCTCATTACAGGCGGGGCAGGATTTATTGGTCATTTTGTGATTCGAGAATTGCAACGCCGTAATATAAAAGTTGTTGGTGTTGATAATTTTAATGACTATTACTCTGTACATCTCAAGAGGACGCGCGCCAACCAAACAGGTGTTGTTTATAATACAGATGTCTGCAATAAAGATTCCATTCAATCCATGCTTCAAAAGCATAAAATAACACATGTTATCCATTTGGCGGCTCAAGCCGGTGTTCGCTACTCTATTGAACACCCACAGGCCTATGTAAGGTCGAATGTCGAGTGTTTTGTACAATTGTTGGAAGTGCTTAAATTAACGAATATTCCTTTGGTGTATGCATCGTCATCATCCGTGTATGGCAAAAACACCAAAGTGCCGTTCTCTGAGTCTGATCCCGTGGTACAGCCTGTCTCTTTGTATGCGGCCACTAAGCGTGAAAACGAGCTATTGGCACATGTTTATTGGGACATGTACAAGGTGCGTTCAGTCGGACTGCGTTTTTTTACTGTCTATGGTCCAATGGGTCGCCCGGATATGGCGTACTATTCGTTTACCAAGAATATTGTGGAAGGGAAACCCATTAACGTGTTTAATCATGGGAAATTGTCGCGAGATTTTACGTACATTTCCGATATCGTGGACGGTATTGTTCGTTGTTTGCAAGTTGATTACGATTATGAAATTTTAAATTTGGGTCGCGGTGAACCACAAGAGTTGATGACATTTATTCGAACGATAGAGGCGGCTGTGGGCAAGAAGGCGGACTTGAATTACCAACCGATGGCGAAGGGTGATGTGTTGACGACGTATGCGGATGTTTCGAAGGCGCGGCGTATATTGGGGTATGATCCGAAGGTGTCATTACGGGAAGGGATAGAATTATTTGTAGAGTGGTATAAAGAATATTATTAAATATTTTATAAAGGCTTTCCATCTTTTACATCTGAATTAGACTGGTTCACTTTTTCTTCATAGAAGGGACCAAATATTCCCTCGTGAATACATGTACACGTTGACTTCCGCTGCTTTCTCGATAATGTTGTTTCCAATTCGTAGCCAAATAAGGCCATCGTATTTTGCCATACTGCCTATCAGCATTAAAGCGTATTGAATCTGCTCCATACATGACAGCTACTGTAAGAGAGCCTCCTTCCTTACACACGCACCAAGCCCTAGCTATTTCCAGAACATCTGCCCATGGGTTTAAAGCATCACCATACCTTCCTAATCCAGAATGTTCCACTGATGAGAAGGTTACAATGGCGTCAAATGGGTCAATCAAACCTTGGTTATACATGTCTCTGAATTGAATAGGTGTTAATGTTGACACTTGTGGGTGACCGCTGTCTATTTGGCCATATTCGAGTGTAACAACCGATTTAGCACCTGCTTCCAAAACACATGCTTCCACCCAAGGATTCTCACTGCCAATTACTATGACGCGTCCGCCTGAAACACCCGGGGCGTGTTTCAAAGCGCTACGGAGATGATTTGTCTCCGAGATTCCATATGTACCGGGCAATACACCTCTTTCTGCTTTTTTTCTCATGTCCTCAACCATGTCCTTCGACCAATTAGATACCAATGCTTTTTGTCCGAAATATGTTTGGTCGAAATACATCGTGCTTACTGGAATTATGCCATCATTCGTATATTCCTTTCGTAATTCAAGAGGTATTTGTTTAGGAGAATGTTTTTCGCCATGGCCACGTGCTGTAAATACATCATCGCTAAATATTTTTGTACAAGATAAATCTTGAACTTTACGTTGTTTAAAAAATGGCCCATCAGAAAAATCGCCATATCCCCACTTGCACAATCCTCCACATTCGTTAGTATTCATAGAAGGGACCAAATATTCCGATATTTTTGAAACAGGTCGCCAATGTGAAATAAATTCCTTACCATACATTGTTTCAAACCATGGGTCATCAAAGTAATATACATTTCCGTTTCCAGAATGTAAAGCCGCCGCCTGTCCGGAAAATGTACCGCATGTAATAATTAAATCATCACACATGGTCAATGCCGCAAAGTCACGGTATTTATTTGTTTTACTGTTATCACTGTCAGCAAATGATACCCACGAGTTTGTGTGAACGTGTTTCTTTACGAAATCCAAATCATTTGAGAATATTTTAATACGTTTCGATTGGTTTGCAAATCCCATCACAATATCTATCACCATTTTCATAGTCGGGCATATATTTTTCTTTAATTTTAAATGTGATTCTGGAAAGATGCGTACGTGTATACATGCCTCGGTATTTTTGATTAATCTCAAGGCGTCTTGTTTGTGTTTGGTTTTTATTGTGTAAAAGTCTTTCAATGTTTTACCCAAAGGTCTGAAGAAATGTATTGACTGTAGGTAAGTACCTATTTTTGTAGATTCTTTTATCTTAGGCAAGTCACATTTCCCATTTTTATAGCACATGTCGTCATAAGTAGTTTGTTGAGTGAACTTGATCTCATCAGAAGACTGGTCATCAACACCAAACATATTTTGCAAGACCTTATATCTGTAAGATTTTTTATCAAACACTGGAATCATATTGTTATATTTTGCAATACCATGTACAGATTGATATAGCCACATAATATTGCCAAGGCCGCCGATTAAATCGGTAGTAATATATTTATTTCTCGTGTTCTTGTCTCGTCGTGGTGTGTTATATTCCCTAAAAAAAACCATTATTGTATTTTTGAACCAATTGAAACTTGCAGCCAATCGAAGCATCTGTGATTTTTTATCGTCGTGCGTCCATCCCAACGTATTCATTTTATCAATGACCCATTTATTTGTCTGGCAGTTTATGTGACCATTACCACCTTGACCTGGAACCGCCCATGATAAAACAACATTATTTTTAGCATGTTTTACAATATTTGATAATAATATGTCAGATTTTTCAGTAGGAATATGTTCTCCAACTTCCAAACAAAGTACCGAATCGTAAACATCTTCAAATTGTGAAGGCTCTGTTAAATCCATATATGTTACGGTGTTACCACGTGTTGGTGAGGCATCATATGCGCTCGACTGGTGGCTGTTTTTATTGAAAAAATCGGTGTACCACCCTCCACCAGCTCCAAAATCGCCTATAGATTTGCCCAATATGCTCAACAGTGCAGATGCCAGTTTTTTGTCAATGCCAGCGTATTTTTTGGAACAAAAAGCACCGTTTGGTAAAACATCGTGAGTTTTACACCAATCATCAGAATCAACACGTTTGTCCTTAGCACTGTTGAATAGTGATTGCATTTCCTTCTCTGTTTTTACATAATGCTTTAGAACAGTTGTGTCATCAGAATCAACACGTTTGTCCTTAGCACTGTTGAATAGTGATTGCATTTCCTTCTCTGTTTTTACATAATGCTTTAGAACAGTTGTGTCACTCATTCTTTTATTACCAGCAAAATCAATGCTGCTGACTGCGGTCGGTGATATTCCACAGGACTCCGCCAACAGGCCAGTAGCCACATCTTCACGCGCCATGAATGTAAAGTCTACAAGTTTAGGAACGGCGCAGGTCAGAAACGCCTTCGATAATGCATATCCCGCACCCGAACAGTAATTCGGATATTTATTTCGCGCATATATTTTTTTAGATACAAACCATTTGTTGGATGGATTTCGAATTGGAGAAACATTTCGATGCACTGCTCCCCAATAATCAAAGTGTTTGCCCGACAGTGTCTTTTTCAACTTTGAAGTGAATATAAACGAGTCATCGTCTGTTTTCATTGCATATGTAAGTTTTGGAATGGTGCTAGCCACCAACATGAATGTCTGTGTTTTGTAGGGCAACACAGAGTCTTCTGCAAAGTAAATCTCAGGCAAGTTGAGCCATAATATATCTTCATAGCTTTCATACTCGTCTCGAATATCATCAAAAGGACCGGCAATAACAAACAAACATTGTTGGTCTGTACACCATGTATTCCGGATGGATTGACGTCTACTATATGCTTTTTTACCACCTGACAATATCCCATATACAATGCCAGAGAAGAGATTTATTTTATCAGGCACTGTATACTTGAACGTATTCCCAGATATTGTGACTTGACCCGAAATACCGACTTTCTCATTTATTATAGTCTTCACATCTTCAACTTTCAAATGTCTCGTACCATACTTATCCACTGATTCTCCTGAAATATAATATTTCAAAGAATTCAAACCGTCTGTTTTCCACTCATTTGAACCAGACCCCATACGTTTTATTTTTGCAACGATTTCCTTATAACCTTTTGGGTCACGAACACGTTTTGTATGGTGTTCGTCGTGCATACAATGACACTTACCAAACCCCTTTTTAGGACGCCGTAAATGACCTCCACTTAAAAGATTATTTACTCGAAATCGGTGGTGCAAATCATCATCCTCGCCGCCCCATCCTTTTGCCCCATTTGTACACCCATTAATGGTGTACCAATCTTTCAAGGACGCTTGGACAACGCCGCCGCCAGATGTTGTATAAGGAACTCCGCCATTAAAGCAAGATAATTCAGAACAAATTTGAGTTGGACGGTCACACCAACCGTAATCTACTTTAGAATCTGCTATCATATCGACATCATGTGTAACCACGCATGTATTATCATCTTTAAAACGTTTTTTTGCTTCGGAAATACCAATATTCATCAGCCATGCTCTTCTAAATGGGTCTTTGTCATATTGCTCGACTAGTATGGTATGAATACTCCAATTTTCACGAGTAATATTCGGTAAGTGCTCCATAATTTTTTTATAATGAACAGCTCTGTCTCTATAAGGAATAACAATAACAATATTTTGTTTTTCAAATGGAGTTACTGCGGTCACTTCTTCTGTATTTACAAATATATTGTCCGACTGACTGGAAACCGACCGCAACATCGTCGTATTACCCTCCCAAAACACGCGCCCATGCCAGATTTCTTTGATTTTGCGCCGACTAGGCGGGTGATGGCGCGCCACGATCAGTAACATAATACTAATAAAAGCGGCGGCCATCACAAAAATATTTTTTACAGAATTTCTCATTTTATAGTTTTGCAACCTGTATATATACTCGAAATCTGCACGGTATTCAGTATTTGAGGATTTGTATCACCTGCGCTTAGTTCAAACTCAAATCCAAATACATTTTTTAGTAGATGTATAAATATAGTTCATATTAAAGAAATGATTAAATTAGGTCTTATTGGAAACGGTTTTGTAGGTGGCGCTGCTCGCCAGTTAGAATGTCAACAAAACATTGTCTGTGTGTACGACCTCGACACTGACAAATGTCTACCGAAAGGAACAACTCTCGAAGATGTTGCGGCGTGCGACATTATTTTTGTTGCTGTTCCTACTCCCAGTCGTAAAGACGGCACATGTCATACCGACATTGTAGTTTCTGTCGTTGCTGCGTTAAAAAAAGCGAACGCAGCGGCCAATATTATTATCCGTTCAACAGTGCCTCCAGGCACATCCAAATCACTAGGAGTTCACTTCATGCCAGAGTTTTTGACGGAAGCGAACGCAAATCAAGATTTCTGCAACAATCCGCTATGGATTTTGGGCGCGCTGGACAAAAATATTAGTCCGATACTACAACAATTGCTCACAAATGCCAAAACAGAAGGCAACATTGCATCTGATTCATTGACTGTCCTCTCACCAACAGAAGCAGAAATGGTAAAATATGTTCGAAATTGTTTCCTGTCCGTAAAAGTAGCATTTTTCAATGAATTGTATGACGTTTGTCAGCAACATGGCTGTGACTATGATGCCGTCCGGTTGGCAGCGAGTGCAGACGCGCGAATTGGCTCTGGTCATACTAAAGTTCCAGGCCCAGATGGTCACCGTGGGTTTGGAGGACATTGTTTTCCAAAAGATGTCGCCGCGTGGTGCACAGTCAATTCACAAGAACACTCCATTGTAGACGCGGCCAGAAAACGCAATTTAGAACTCGACAGGCCCGAGAAGGATTGGGAACAAGATAAAGGTCGTGCTGTCGTAGAGTAATCCAATAAAAACATACAAAAACTACATCTGCATTTATTCGAGACACAGTTGGCGGCTGTTTTTTGTTTCGACCACTCCCTGCGGAGCTGCGAGTGCTCCCTGCGGAGCAGTTGGAAAACGCAACTCTGCCACCATTGAATTATATTCTTCTTCAATATCCTCGTCATCAATGTCCAAGGTCTCCTGGGAGAGGACCTCATTAATTTCACAAGCGTCCTCTATCATCTCTGTCAATGTATCTTGAAGGGCACTCACACGTTCCACTTGATGTTCCTTTAAAAAATGGGCAAAGGTAGACGAGGTGTTTTGAATAGCTTTGATGTGCATTTTGGTGACATTAAGAGCCTCCAACTGATAGCGTTTTGCCATACAAGCAGTCAGTCTCTTTTCTAACTGTTCTTTGTGGTGACGTATCACACGAATTGTACGCACATGTCGCATACAATCTGGTTTCCAATTCAGTTTGGAGCGCGCTTCCAAACGCTGTTCTCGAATCTGTTTCTCATATTTGGCAACAAGATGTTCAAGCATGACTTCCACCTGTTGTAATTGCTGTATACACTCGATGACTAGTGTTGGTCGACGACTAACCAGACGACTGAAAAAATTACCCATGCTTTATTTTAGCGAATGTGAGTATTTATACACAGCTCCATAATAATAAATGTTATCTGTCAGCTTTTACCGACCAGTCGATTATTTTTCAGGGACATTTAACCGCTTTGTAACATGGATGACAGCAGGGGAATTCTGCCATTGTGAACTTGTCCTTCACTGCAAACCTGATGATATTATGAAAGCAGTCAAACATGTGTATACTGCTGCACAAAACGGCGAATACCCCCCAGATGATTGTAACAGGATACTTGCACAAATTGAAATGTATTTTTTTGACACGAATTTTCGTAAAGCAGCTCAATCACAAGACAACATGTCCCTGTCATTTTCACTGTTGTGGGGATATCCAATGAGTGTTCGAGTTTTACAAGAGACTGCACACGATTCATGGTTCAAATTACCCACAGAATCGGATACATATGCCTCGATTGTCAATATGCCCATCATCAATGCCGATGATGTCGAGGCAACACTGAAATTTTCCATCGAAGAACTGGGTAAAAATTACGATTCGTCGGGGGCACTGTTCTCATGGTTACCATTCTCCTCCGAACACAAAAATAGTTACGAATCATATTTTTGTTCAGAATTTGTAGTGACAGCTTTACAAAGGATTAAGTTGTTTGAGAAGATGGATCCATTGCACACTACTCCTAATTCGTTATATGGACATATTTCAAAAAAATAACCGTGCGGTGTATAAATACATTTTGTTTTCAACTACAATGGAAGACCCAGAAGCAATCATACCTCCGATTCGAATATGTGGTCTCGTCTTTCGGATACGTGCGACAACTCTTGCATTCCGTGAACTATCACAATTATGTACTGTCATCCTCTCTGCTCTCTGTATTGTCAGCATTTGCATGATGTATCTCCGACCACCAGTTTTCTATGGTCCACTGGATATTCGATGGTTGACCATCGGAGCATTAGTGGCTGTCTGTAGCCAACACTTATTCTCCTACTTCAATCTATTGATGGCAGGATGGGGCTCCTCGACCGGTCGTTTTTGGTGCGATGTTAAAATTATGATAGTGCGTGGATTTAATACTATTCGTACACTGTCACGAGTAGTTGCGAGTCCAATGCTGACCGTTCAATTAGCCCTTCTATTAGGGTGTACACATACCCCAGCACTCTTGTTTCTTTGTCTTCTCAGTGTGTTAGGTGAATTACAGCTGGGGTTATCTGAAAACCAAAACCAATACGATGTACAGACACATGAGAAATTTGTCTCTGATGAAAACAGACTGCTCTTGGAAACAGTACACAACTATCAAGCTGCCCACCCACTCACCAACGTCTCACAGGTGTCATTTGTGGTGTATGCTCTGATCAATATCAGTGTGACCACCATCCTTTTACTTTTTCGCGAAAAAGTAGAGGAGGCTGCCATTTTCGCAATGCCGATTGTGGTCATGTTGGTTTTATACATTGTCTGTCTCCCAATTTTTGCACATCTGTCTTATTTGAAAGGAATCTGGACTTTTTGTGAATATGAAATATATCGTTCGTTGGGTGATGTACTCCTTCTTACTCTAGTAACATGCTTTATCATGGTCTGACTTATACTCCTCTTATATGAATCAAAATGTGTTGGTACAGTCTCTCAATAGGATGGAAGACTATCTGAAGAGGGAGCTACCAACAGCAATAGCACAACAAGTTCTTGATTGTTGTCCAGACGCACCGGCTGCCCGACTGTTTTGTGCTGGCTATGCTGCCAACAAAATAGCGTTACAACATAATTCCATTCAAGCATTACTTCATTGTCCTGATATTTGGTTACTAGGGACAGAGGAATCTGTCAAACATCAACAATGGCTACAGGAAGCCTATCCAAAACATATCGAGTATGCACCAGAAATACAAAAATCCATCTTGGTTTGTGGCAAATGTAAAAAAAGAACAGTTGATTATTATGAAAAACAAACACGTGGAGCCGACGAGCCAATGACAGTCTTTGCACATTGTCTTTCCTGTGACAAACGATGGACTCAATAAACTTCAGAAATTAGTATTAAAGGATTGTTTGTATCTGTACATTTTATTACATTTTATTCATGTTGACATTACCATTTATACTCTTGTATCGGGGAACAGTCGCATGTCTACCATCATGTACATCAACACCAACACAGAGTCCCTTGGATGTGCAATTATCTTCAAACCGACATCAACATGGTGGCTGGTATACTAATCATGACTGCACACTGATGTTAATTCGTGAGACATTCTATACACTCATGGCCTTGAAATTTTGTAAACGTGATGTGGAGTATGTGGCCGAATATGTCTTATACTTGGCGAAACAGATGTCCGCTGCTGGACAAATACCTTGGAAACGTACAGAATCATGGTCTGGTCAGGTTGACTGGCATTATATCCAGCACAACAATCCTGTTGTGGATGCAACTGCTCAATTTATTATTATGGTTGGGTGGCTCTATGAATTCAAACCAAACATTGTTGACCAACTATATTTACATACTCGCCGTGCTCATGCATGGCTCCAAACATTTATGCAAGAATACAAGTTTTATGAACCACTGGGAAGTTCCTGGGAAACAACACGGTTGTACGACAATGGCTACGGATTAACGACAAACGTCCTTATTTGCCAGTCCATACGTGCAATGGAATTGATTTGTATGGTTCAGAAAGAACAGACACAACAAAAAAGAATGCAGGTATTACATACTCGTGTTAAAGCCACTCTTCAAGAGCAACTGTTTACAACACAAGAAGTTTTGCCAAGGATGCTGGGTGTATATTGGAATATAGTCCCTGAACAATTCTGGCGCTCTTTCAATCAAGAATTAAAATATCCCATTCCATTGTTGACATCAGGACCACTCTCATATCCAACAACATGGGACTCATGGATGTATGGACGTGATGACCTACATACCACCTTAATATATCCATGGCTTGGCTTCTTCTGGATATCATTATTGGCAGCACGCTCGCAACACGATGCTGCTGTCACCTGGTGGGAGTTGTACAGCGATTTCCATACAACATCAACACTCTATGATATTTACTCACCCGAACTGAGCCCAGTGCAGAGGGCCTTTCTTCACAGCCAACGCGGACACTCTCTCACATTAGCTATGTATCAAGCAGCTTCTCACGGCCTGGTCAGTCAAAAATATCTTCCACATCAAGCCGTGTGAGACAGGCAGCACACACTGCACACTGTTTGGCAGCAGCCAGCGATGGTACCAACCCGTGTCCAATACTTTTGACCATTGCTTTGTGAGAGACCACCGTTGGAGCCACCCAACAATGGCACCAACAAAGTCCACAAAAAAAGGCACACAGACTACAGACCACCGGGGTCCATCGGTACACATGGGGGAAACGATTGTGGCATCGCATGTACCATAGTAAGAATGTTTGACTGGTGATTGAGGCTGCTTTGGCTGCAGTTGCTCGCTTCAGATTGCTGTGTGCAGTTCCTACCACTGCTTGTCTATATTCACGATATTTGTACTCGGCAGCAACATTGAATAATATTAACACTGACAGAATATCTGGGTATCGTACCAGTGCCAGGAGCTGGACAAAATAACAATCAATTTGAAGAGTACCCAGTATCAGACCAGCCATCATTGAATATCCATTCCCAGTCGTCATTAACAGAGTGAGTGCACCGGACCATATTGCTGCCATTGACGACAGAAGTTCAGGATAGAGGCCGTGTTCTGCCACCATTATGTTCAAAAAGGTCGTGACAAGGAGGATGACAGACCAATAGACATCTTGGTACCAAGTGATTGTCTGAATGGAGAAAAGAGAGGAGAGTGCAAGAGTGGCAGAAATGGTAGAAACACATTGACACCAAACTGCTTGCTTCTGAAACATACTATTGTTGAATAGACATTCTTTAATAGAACAAGATTGAGTTTACAATTGCATTCAATCAAAAAAAACTATTTAACCTGCTACCATTCTTAATAAAATGCTACAAAAACCAAGTCATTCCTTTTCAACAGTCAGTACAATTGCCAATGTTGTCACTGCATTTTGCTTGGTATGTTTGACATTGGCAGTGATTATTGGTGGGACATGGACTGCAAATACAGTGACAACTTTACAGAAAACATATCATCCGGATAAAATTGCAACAATGATTGATGATATCAGTGACACAGTGACCACATTACATTCCACCACCCATATGCTCAAATCAAAAGGAAAATTTGACCTCATGACTGATATACACAATCTTGTTCTTGGTATTGAAGATTTATCATTGGCTCTCAATAACTTACCACTGGTGGTCCAAGAATCATCCAATTGGCGAAACATGTCAGCGTCAGCAATGGGTCACCTGAAAGACATTATTGCAGTCTTGTAGTGATAGATGTCCAGGAACAAGTCCCAAATCAACACACTTAAACTTTTTTCTTTAATGTGTGCGGACCACATTGAACCAATCCAGTTGATAGTATAGGTGGTTGTAGGTGTCTGCTGATTGGCTAAATATTGTTTCACTACAAACATTCGTTTCAAGAATTGCAGAGACAGTAACACATTTGACAGTTGTTGTGTCGTCTCAGCATTGCACATTGCATTACCATGGGCAATCTCACCATACCATACATTTTCAGCACTGGTACCTGGTGGACTTGAAAATCGTTGGAAATAAGTATCAATCGTCACACCACACTTACAATACACTTGGAAGACTGCCAAATTGCGAATGTCGGCCAACCGTATTTGTTCAAAAAAATCAACTCTCAAAAATTGAACAAGAATAGAGACGGCAGCTTGTCTTGGTGACAACATCGAGACAGGCTGTCGGGCAGCTACCACTATCATCTGCTTGATAGATGTCTTAAACTCATCTGTTTCAGTCGGGAAATCTTGCACCAATGCCTGCAAGAAAAAATGCTCCAGAATATTGCAGGGGTTGGTCCCTGACAACTGTTGAATGGACCCGTGGAGCCGTTTCAGCTGACACATCCACAGTTCGTGACCTTGCTCATGACTTTGCTCATGATGAGACGAAACAATGGTAGTCATATTGTTGCAACCAGGACTTGTTATATATATATATGGAGAGGGAAAAATGGATTTGATAGTTTCTCACTATAAATGTGACCAAGAGTTGACAAATGTGGAAACAACTAGTGCTGATGGTGAACATTGTTCATGGATGTACAGTGACACAGGACCAAGTATGGAACTGTATTCTTGGAGAACACTGCTTAGATAGCGTGAGTTTACACAGACACACTGGCCAATCCTACTCACTCCGACGACCCTATATCTTAGCAGTGGAAGGTAAACACTATCATCGTCTATTTGATGACTGTGATAGCAACAAGGATGGTTGTATTGATATCAATGATATTGCCCACGCAACATCTTGTCAGCGTCCATGCATCTGGTTGGAAACAATGTACGCATTGGCATGCACTGGCACATCATCTTAGAAGAACAAATCTTCGTCCATAGTGACTTGTTTATCCGTTGTTTCTGGTTGCATGTTGACTTGTTTTTCCGTTGTTTCCGGTTGCATGTTGACAAAGAAGAAATAAACAAATACAACTCCAAATGAAACAACTGCTGTGTATCCAATGATGATGCTGATTGTGCTCATCATGACGATTAAAACGGAGGCATGGACAGCAAACCTATCTTTGCCAAACAGTAGAGCAAAGAGTAGATATGAAATTCCAAAGTAAATGAATTCTTGCGGTGCGTCTTCTGACATGTTTCCCATCATAATAGTAACAGAAGCAAAAGAGGAAGAACCAGCTGCCAACGCGACATGTAAATATGGCTGACAGATATTGTAACAATTGCAACAACTTTTTCTGTGTTTGAGAAGAGCATAGCCAGGTGGGCGAACACTCTTATATTCCACATCTCCTATCAAATGTACCAGCCATGCTCCAACAAGACCCATCACAATGTCGGAGACAAGTGCGTTGGCACCGACATCCCCCCAATATTCTAACCCTGGGAGCAATGAGACCATATATTCCACAGATTCAAACATATAAATGACTGCCAGTACTATCCAGATATTATTGGCATAGATGGCAACTATAGCAGGTACAAAAACATGGATCATGGGCCAAGCAGCTTTTTCCAAGACAGTGGCTTTTAGAAATTCATCCATTTTTGTGTCAAGTCTTTGGCCTTTTATATCTAATAATAGTAGTATTTCTGTGTTGTGACAGACGATGTCGTTGAAAAGCTTGAACAGTTGTTTGTATCACATGATGTGTTATTGACTGTTCAACCACAGAGACATTTCGACTATTGTAATTCACAACCAATGTAAGAGGACGCCCATTTGGTATTGTCAACGACTGCAATAGGCAATCAAACGACCATGGGGGAGGATAGACAATGACATGTTGTTGTATTAGATTGTGGATTTGATGAACATGAACGTGTGGTAATATATTACAGTGATATTCAAACGACATTTTTAATTATAGAGGTACATATATACTTGTCATTTCCTATTTCTCTGGCATGTTTCCGCTGAAAGTATCTTCGGCTGGCTGCTCTGTTGTTTCTGCTGGTGGAGACCACCAATTCTTCACATGTAGCTGTACATTTGGTAGTGTAAATTGCTGAGCAGCCCAGATACCAGTCACGACACCAAATATAAATTCCATCATGTTTGTTTCTTCTCTCCTGTTTATGTACACCTGACCATCAATAAGATGGATTCAACTTATCATTGGTGCTCGAATCCTTTTTTGTGGTGTGTAATGTTGGAGGTCAATGTCTGTGTCTTGCACCTCCCAGAGAGTATCGTCGGTCGCTCGGTCAATCTGGAGAGAAGGCAATTGTTCACACGGTACCCGCTTCAATTGAAGCTGACATGCTTGGACATGTTCTTGATAAATGTGAGCATCGCCAATGTGGATGAGTACACGCCCAGGCTGCAATCCTACTTGGTGTGCAATTAAATGTGTCAACAATGCTGTGGAAGCAATGTTGAAGGGTAGACCCAGAAATACATCCGATGAACGCTGTGTCATTTGAACAGAGAGTCGGTTGTCTGTCTCAACATAGAACTGATACATGACATGACAAGGTGGCAAGCACATTTGTGCCTGTTGACTTGGACACCATGCTGATAATACCATCCGACGAGACATTGGGTCTGTTTTTAACGTGTCAATGATGTACTTGATTTGGTCGATGCCCTTTCCTGCATAATCAGTGGTACAGTCGGTGTAGTCTGCGCCAAAATGTCGCCATTGAAAGCCGTAGACTGGTCCGGCATCGTAATGATGAGCTTCAGAATTTCCGTCCCAAATATGTACTTTTTTTGCACGAAGTTCTTCTACGTTGGTAGAACCACGCAAAAACCAAGCAAGTTCTTCGACAATACCTTTCCAAAACATTCTTTTAGTGGTTAGCAAAGGGAATCCATCCGAGAGGTCGCATTCTAAATGTGCACCAAACATCGAGTACACTTTTCCATTGCGTGTGTCCCTGGTGTCGCAATCAAGTATCCGCCGTATCAAATTTAAATATTGTTGTTCCATTTTTCTTTGGATTGTTGCTGCTTTATACTAACTAACACAAATCTCAACCACCAAATTAATCCAACATGTTCGATGAAATGCAATATATATGTACGTCATGTCTTAACAACATGTTGAAAGGAAATCGTTCATTTAGCCGACAACGTTGCAAAGAAGTATGTTTCATCGGTACCTTACTTTGTTTGGCAATGTTCTCTTTTCTATTGACAAACTTTCATCACCATCAAACGGAGACCACTATTTTAGACCAAGTTGAACGCATTGTGCATAATGTAGAAAAGAGATTGACACGACAGAATCAACACCATATCCATGAAATCAAAAGAGTGATGACAGTTCCGAGAGCAGACCATACACAGGCACTTGCTAGCGAAATACGTCACGGTATGCAACATGCGTTCCAAGCATATATGCGTGATGCTTGGAAATCGGATGAATATATGCCAGTGAAGAAGAAGGGAATGAATACATTTGGTGGCAAAGGTCTGACAATTATTGATTCGTTGGATACCCTGTATCTGATGAAATTAGAGACTGAATTTCATGCCGCCAAGCATTTCGTGGCCACTGAATTTGTATTTGAAGGTCAAATCAATGTTTTCGAAAATACAATTCGTGTATTGGGTGGACTTTTATCAGCCTATTCCTTGACAAAAGATGAAATGTTTTTAACAAAGGCAACAATGGTTGGCGAGGTGTTGCTTGGTGCTTTTCCTCAGCGTATTCCGTGTGGTGTGATTAATACGCATCGACCAACTTGGTGTGGAACACAGTCATGGTCGAATGGTAAGGCAGTCAATGCGGAAGTAGGTACATTATCCCTCGAGTTTGTAGCTCTTTCAATCTTTACAAAGGACCCCCGCTGGTCGGAGAAGATTACGGCCATCAACCAATACTGGAAAGACCATGACAGTGGTCTATTACGAATGAATATTGACCCACATACTGAACAAATGTCCGGACCTGCTACAATAGGTGGTGGTATTGATTCAACTTATGAATATTTGATTAAATTAAAAGCACTCACAGGTGATACAGTGGCAGACCATTTATATTCTACTTTTGAAGAAATGATTGTCAAGCAAATGTTTGTCACTTATGGCCATACAACATTTGCGAGGGCAGCCGGCTCCGATACATTAGAACACCTCGGCTGTTTTTTGGGAGGCATGCTTATCATGGGAAAACGATATAGAGCAGAAGGTCTTGCCATGACAGAAACATGTGCCAGAATGTATACCTCCAATCCGTCAGGGATTGCTTGTGACCAAGTGACCATCTCACAGGATGGGAACATACATTGTAAAAATGACATCTATTTATTGCGACCAGAGGCTGTCGAATCTATTTTTTATGCATGGCGAGAAACACACGACCAAAAATGGCGGGATTATGCCACTCTAATCTGGAAAGCCATTGCCAAACATTGTGAGGTCGAGTCTGGTGGGTTTACGGATGTGCGTCATGTGACACGCGAAACACCTGAAAAAACAGATAAACAAGAATCGTGGTTTTTAGCAGAAACATTAAAATATTTATGGCTCACTTTTCAACCGGATGAGGTGCTGTCTTTAGAGAAATATGTGTTCAATACAGAGGCACATCCAATAGAGAAACAACGATTGTAATGTTGCTTGTTCAAGACAGAGGCCCATCAACAATGATTGTGCCTGAGAGAGAAACAATGATTGTACATAGAGAAACAATTATTGTAATTTTGCTTTTTCTACCACTGTCATTTCAATCGTCAGGGAGAGATATCCCAACGACGTATATGTGTACATTGCTAAAATTGCCACTTGTATACTTGTTTGCAGAGCGATAATAGTCATTTTCAAGGCGATGTACACCGCAATAAGTAGTAACAGACCAGCGAACACATTGTCCAACCACATGACTTGGGAGCATTCAATCCAGACATGATCAACGGGTTCTCCTTGATAAGCACTCAATGCCAGTTTTCCAATGACAGAATCAAAAGAAAAGATTCCCCATTCCACGACCTGTGTACCAATATTGGGGAATGTCCGACGTATCCAGAATATCATTGGCCAGAAAATAAAGTATTCTTCCATGAATTCAGGCAATGTCAGCTGGTTTGCTGTTGTTGTCTTTGAAACATAAGTAGCACAATCAATGTATGTTTGTACATTGACGGATTGTTCGGTCATCGGACATGTCAGACATGTCTCCTCTGATGCATTGATGGCTAAATGTGGAAAGGTTTTGTAAAAACATCCAGGGTCGAGTCGTGTATGATACCAAGCATTCATATCTTCAACCAGTGTATATGGTGACAGTGGGTAGCAAGCAATCATATATCCATAGACCATGTATAAGTACAAAAAATTCACCAGAATTGCAATGACAATGGTATTTGCCATCCATGCTAATGGTATGACTGACCATGTAGTAGTGGAGAGAATGAGAAGAATGAGAAGACTGCACGCCAATATAGCATTGTCCATTTGAAGCAATCTTTTCTCTTGTGTGGTGGTGGTCACAAAGACAGATTCTTCCAAATTGCAGGAACTAAAAAGAATGTAATCGTACATGTGGAAAAAGCTATATCCAAAAAATGGAATATATGTGCTGTCAGTGATAGTGGCAAAATCTCGGGATGCGTTTAGAAATTTGTCCACTTGGCCCAACCATAGTTCACTCTCCCATTGGCTGACATAGGTCCACAGTGCACTGCCCAGTTGTTCCCAGTCTCGTGCAACATAGAATGTCCATCGTATTTCATCCGTGGAGATGGTTGGTGCAGCAGAGGATAGTTTGGTCAATGTTGTCTCAAAAAAATCCGAGTTATATTCTGCCAGTCTGTCAAAATAGTTGGTCACATTTTCAATCACAAATGGCAAGCCATACTTTGTATTTGTGTAAAAATCACTCAGACCATTGGTCTGCATAATCACTGCTTCCACAGCATTGTCCATGATGTTGCAACTTGTGCACCATGTTGGTGAGACACCATTGCCACGTTCTCTGCATGTTTTGACCGATGTAATAATTGGGGATTTCAACTTTGTTCTTCTTGTTGTTTTTTTGAGTGGTGACGAAAATGCTCGTTTCAAGTTGCCAAAAGTGCGCATGGTGTGTGTCGAACTTGCATCCGATTCACCCACACTTGCCCACCATTTGTGCAAATGTTGGTTGACTTCCATCATTGCATCTTTGGCTGCATAGACTTGCTGTGTCATATCCCCCCGCACCCATTCTGACGATGTCGTCTCTGCTACCGTTTTAAATGATGAATAGGTTCTCCACACTTGAGCTGTTTCACTGGGGTTCGCTTTGTTCTGATATTCAGGGTCAAAGAAACTAAGACTTGTCTCCACTAAATTTGTCAAGTGGAAAGCATTGATTAATTTACCACTGACATCATACATGGTCTGGACTAACTTGAGATACAAATCAGCATCAATGCCTTTTTCTGTCATAATGAGACGTATTTTGCCCCATTCACGATTGTTCACCATCGTATAATGTTCTAATATAATTTTCATAGCATATAAGGAATCAAATGCCAAGAGATATTTCCGCTTCCAATTGTAAAACATATCAGTGGGGAATTTCTTCGACCCCAGTAATGATTGCAGCTGAATGCCCAAATATTTGTATTCAATACATTCCAACCAGGTGGCTTTTTCTAATGGGCGCAGTTCCACATACTTGTACTGAGCAACTTCTGTCATAAAATGGTCACAGACAGAAGTGCCATTCCACTCCAATGTTTCTGCTATTTTTTGAGTCATGTCAATCTCCTCTGTCAGCCGCCGTCGACCATCGGTATTCATTTCTAAGCATTCAGAATCTTCCCAGCCGACCATTCCACCCAGTAGAGAATTAATAGTGCCCATGACAGTATTTAATAATTCACACACTTTGGAGGCCATCAGCTTTAATATGACACCAAATCCCTCTTTGCCTTCACCGTTGACCGTAAAAAAGTCAAAGACTGCTCCCAAAATAGACCACATTCTTTTGACAAGAATGAGCTGGATATCAGCCCATAGTTTGAAAGCGTTTTCAAACATTGGACCAATCACTTCTTGGTTGCCAGTCAATGCCGCCACTAATTGTCCGAGAAGCTCGAGCACTTGTCCTGCTAAATCAAGTAGACCCTTTTTAAGTTCTGCCCGTACTGTTTCCAATATTTTCACAACTGAGTCACAAATTTTCCCTGAATTCGGTTTAATTTCGTTCAGTAATTCGCCGGTCGACTCCCAGAAATAGATGAAGGCCCATAAATATCCATCCACGATGGTTTCCATTCCAGACTTGAATGTTTCCATCAGTGAATCTTTGGTCAACTCTTTGAAATTCATCACAATGGTGGTGGCCATTTTACCCAAGACGAGGACCGTCCGAGTTGATTGAATGTACAACACCTGGATCACCATGTTGATGTATTTTGCCAGTGCTTTTTTCATCCCAATGCGGACATTAGGGATAAGCCCAGCAATCATGGCAGCAATAGCACCTTGTTGTCGCTCGTAATCACACATGCGCGGCAATGTGTCAAAATTGATGTCGGCATAATTGCCTGCCATAATACTAATGCCATTGTGCACCACCTGGCGGCCAATATTCATGGTCAGGCGTTTCGAATTGCGCACATATAACCCAGCCGAGCAGAAAAAATCGAAACGGCCCCAAATACGACAACCTGCCTGTGTGTCATCCGTATGCAAATCTACAACATTGAAATCAGAAATTTCTTTAAAGGGATATAAATCTTTGATATGCTGCAATTTGGTCTCGGAACTCATAAACTCACCAGCAAACTTCAATGTTGGCGTGTTTGCCAACAAATAGGTGGATTTCGACCGACTGTCCGGATTATCTGATGCCAATGACTCACCGTTGAAAGCTCTATCCATCACATCACAGGTCGGATTGATGGGTCCTAAAGAGACAATATAATCCAAGGCATCCGCAAAAGCACCAGTGTTTTGAAATGTCCACTCTATTATGAGCGAGTTGCACCAATGTTGTGAGACTTCAGCCGAGGTGAAGCGGTCATCAATTAAATCTCCAACTTCTTGCGTTGACGTAGTCACATCTAAATCAGGATAACGTGCAATGCATTTACAGGGAGAGGAAGCAGACAATGGTTTTAAATAGGAACACATGCAATCGGAACTCTCGTTATCATCGCATATTTTCAGTTTGGAACTGCTGGACACATATTTTTTAACATCGCAACCATGCCAACGCATTTCAATTTGCTGCTGGGCTGACAGCGCACTCCACTCAACAGCTTGTTCCTCTTTTGTTGCATTATATTTTGTTTCAATCTGGAGATTATTCAGTCCATGGCCACAGTTGACAGGATAATTGAACCAATGACCGGTGACGATATCGTTCCAAGAGAAGGCAACTCGCAACAAGACCCGCATGGACTCTACTGCAGTTCGTGTCAACGGTGGTAATGCACGAGGGAATTTAATAAACTTGTTCACCATTTCTCCATTTGGACCCTCTACTTTAATTCCAACACCCTCCACTGGCTCCACAAATGGAAAGGCATCTCCAAAACCAGGACCAAGTAATCCGTGAGAAACATGCATGATCAATGCATCCAACGGTGCGAAAATGTCAAAATTCAAACTGGGCTGACCACACCATGGATTATACATTGGTTCATCTTCATTCAGAGTAGAACCATAGTACAGATTACATTGACATTGACTTCTATCTTGTGTCCATATCCAACCAGTAGCATGGTAAGAAGAGTCTGTATAGTCAAAGGCAGTGGCATCGGTACGTTCTTCACACGTATAGATGGTGTCCCGTGCAAGAGCTGGACCTTCCCATCGTTGTAAAGTGCGAAACATATTTTGATTATTTGAAAAAACTGTTTTGACCATCAATTCAACCACAACGCCCCAAAGAATAAAGGGCATATTCCACGTGTACAGACCATAATAATAATAGGAACATCCTACTGTTTCATGTAATGGGACATTGCGATAGGTTGCAACATCATCCACCCAGTTACAAGAAATATCCAATGGTATTGTTTCTTCTTTTAAGATTGTCAAGGCATTGTCCGGTGACTGAACAAATGTTTTCACCACATAGGTCAACCATTGCAACAATGCGGCTTGAGCATACACAGCTTTGTGTAGTTGGGACAGTGCTTTGCCCATCGACCACATCTCAACATCAAAAGATGTCTGATGCTTATTATCAAAAATAGACATTAAATGTAGTGGACCATTCACACCAATTGTAGTTGCAACATGCCAGAGAGCAGCTGCATGATGCGCAGCTATCGTAAACGGTCCTTCCAGTGGACGATTCTTCAAGACAAATGCATTCTTTTCTTTTTCTTTTGCTGTGCCTTGTGACAATCCAACTGATAATTCGTACAGTATCTTTTCACCTGCCTTCAACATGATTGAATCCATTGCCATCCCAGTTTCAACCAGAAATCGTTCATATTTGAAATTAATTAGATAAATATCAGGAAGTTTGCCTTCAACAATGCTGAACAATGATTGTCCCACTCGAACAAAAATCTGATAAAAGTTGTCCAGAGCAGCAACAACATGTGGCTCACGAATTGCAATGAAGAGAAGGTTAAAAACCAATTCGAAGCGCGTACATGCACAAATGGCGACATCTTCCATCAATGAGAGTGCTTTCATTGCATGATGGAGAGGTGGACCAAATTCAAAATCATTTGTCATGAAATTTCCACCCTCTTGTTCATTGATGGATGACGAACCAAAAAACCCAGCTGTTGAGCTGGAAAATGCTTGAACGGCAAGGGCACCCTCGCCGACTGCCGTTAAAAAACGGTTGTGGTTGCAGTTCACTGCTGTAATGTACCAAGCCTTGAACACTTGCCCGTGTAAGACAATAAACGCATTGATGATCGGAATAAACAACGCATAGACAATACGAGTCACTTGCAAGAGCGGCGTGACCACATTTTTCATTATTGGTACAAGTGCACACGTCCACCCGTCATCAATAATGTTCAAGATTGATGCATGATAGTAATGTATCAGGAGGGTGAGAGCAAAGAAGAGGACAAAAGCAACGACCCATTTGACACGAGTGAGTAGAAGAGCTGCAAAGGCAATGGTCATTGCAGCTATCTCTTGTAAGGGTGAAAAAATAATAGACACTGACAATGTTGTCATCTGCATACATATTTGGTTCAAATCACGACTCAGTGCATCGTCTGTAATACCTTCTGTATCACAAAAAGTCACAACAATGAAAGAAAATACAAGAGCACCTAATGTTGTCAAGAGTAAAATGACACTATCATCCATCATATACCAAGAAAACAACAAATATATATACTGCATATCTGACTATTTTTGTACACTACTTCGTAACCGTTAACATCCAACTTTCTTCGTTCGAGCATCAAAAGATTGTCTTGACCAGTTGCCCCAACAACACCTGCTACCGCAATTCAAAGCCAGATAGAAAGTCTACAAGGCGTAGGAGCTCATGGTTAGGACGGCAACGAATATCCCCAACAGTCAGAACAGCCGCCTCGTGGGCACAGACACTTCCAATGTTGGGAGACACTTCCAATGTTGGGAGACTGTTGGGAGACACTTCCAATGTTGGGATCAGGTTCAACACAATTTGGAGCCATTGTAAATATTTTTGAAAAACGAACATCAAGTATATGTCTATGATACCTCAAGGCCTACCACGTTGAAGAGAGACAAGTGGGCGGACGCCCTAATTATTGCAAATGATAGAAAAAACAATGCTGTCACATCTACATAGAACCAAATAGAGGACATCGAACAAAAATATCACTAATGACGACCACTTTTGAAACGGAAACCCCCAACATCTCTGTACATTATGACCAGTATGACCAACGGGAATGATCCGTTACTATCAGGCCACAAAAAATAAAATTCTAACCACTTTCACTATATAAGTGTCTCCAAATGGATCAAATGGATTGTGGCTACTGTACTACTAAACGGAAAAAGACAACAAAAAAGATCCATCAACCTTTGCCAGACAATGTAAAATGTGCTGAACGTACTTGTTCTACAATTATTCAAAGAGAAAAATTACCGGAATGGCGGGCAGCGATGTGTGGAAAATATATTTATAGATTCTGCACCCAAGAATGTTGGTCTAAATGGCTCCAAGATGTCCAGCCAAATCAATCTATTATACAATTCGGCTCACCAAATACACCTGCTATTGAACCACGCTCGGTACAAAATGATATACCCATGCTTAATATATAAATGTTTACATTCCAAAATCAGAATAGTTGACTCGACGATGGTGTCGACGATGGTCTCGACGATGGTGTCGACGATGGTGTCGACGATGCTGTTGACGATGCTGTCGACGATGCTGTCGACGATGGTCTCGACGATGGTGTTGATGTTTTTTTCTTGATGGTGTCGACGATGGTCTCGACGATGGTCTCGACGATGGTCTCGACGATGGTGTCGATGTTTTTTTCTTGATGGTGTCGACAATGGTGTCGACGATGGTGGTGTCGACGATGGTAGTCGACGATGGTAGTCGACGATGGTGTCGACGACTCGACGACTCGACGATGGTAGTCGTTGTAGGCGTTGTTTAAAAAAGTTTTTTAATTATTTTCTTCTGTTCGTTTACGTTTTGCAGCGAGTGTACACACTGACATTTTGTGAGTGTACCAGTGGATGTCTTGTCCTTCTTTTTGTGGCAGAATGGAGGCAACAATTGTACAACCAGGACTTGTCTTTTTGTTCCCAACGATGCAAAGACGACCATCCCATGGCTTTGCACCGTTCATCGTGTGTAGTGCTTGAATAGCTGCCACAAAATCTGTTTTTTTGTCCATCTGGATGTAAATAATATTGTCTTTCTTGTTGGTCACAAGAAGAGCAGGTGTCTTGACAATAAAAGCATCGTACAGTGGAACTGATAGACCCTGTAGGTTCTCCCATGACCATGGTTTGCGAATAGGAAATGGTGTCCCTCCGAATTTGTGAATTCGAATTCCTGCTGAAAAATGTGGTCGCCATCCAAATTCTCCGCTCTCTTCTGATTCTGACAAGGACCATCGAATTGCAACACTGACAGAGCCGTTTCTCTCCAGTGCTGCAACTCCGGTGACTTCTGTGTGTTGATGATACATATTGATAAATTGTTTGTGCTGTCCTCGACGTGAAAAAGCAGGTGCTTCAATGGTGAGAAAGGGTGGCTTGCGACAGTGTGTCCAAAATCCGTCAAATGTGTCGAACATCGAGCAAGCTTTTGGCAACAGTTGTTGTTCGTAAACCAATCTGGTGGCCTGCTTCAGCTGTTTCGTCATGGTGGTGTTCCATTCTGCAGGTGTTTGTAGTGCCAGTACATGTGTCTTTGTCTTGAAGGTGTTGACATTGGAATGGATGATGGTTGAGTGTGGTGTGAGAATGGACCATTCTTTCTTGTCTACATAAAAGAAGACAGCATTTCCAAAGACTCGAGCAGAATCTGGTGGACCGTTGGTATGCATTGCATGGTCGGACAGAAAAGCCAGAGGATTTTTTAAGTCGTTAAAGAGTGTACGTTTTCGTGATTGAATATCCATGTTGCTGTGATGTCTCTGTTCTGATGTAAATATGTCATAATTGTTACTTATGATTTATTTCATTGGAGGACCAGAGTATTTAAGTGTTTTCTGTGATATCAATGTTGTTTGACAGATTTGTGTTTGTCTTGTACATTTTGTTTAGTTACAGTTGGTTTTTATTGGGTAGTGTGTATGAATCACCGTTTCGTTTTGTACCTATTGTTGGCATGGCATTTTCGTTATTGTCCATTTGTCTGGTGACATTGTTTCAGTTGCAGACATTGGTGAGACGAAAACAGTTGATTGAATCGGACAGGTGGTCAACAATGACATGGTCAGCAGTACATGTCATGTTATGTGTGATGTTGTGTTTGGACGGATTGGAATGGACCAATGTCTTAATTTTGTTTTGCATTGCCGGTATTTTTGTGACATTGGTTATTACGACAGTGGCCATCTGTTCTTGTTATGTTATTCTTCAAAACAGTGACACTGATGACTGGTCACCACATGTACATTTGACGTGTATTTGTTTTTGGGTCTTGGTACATTACATGGTATTACGATTGCCATCCGAGGAGCTACAATATACAACAACAATACCAGTTGTATTAATGGGAATGTTGCGAGTTTCTGACCATTTAGAAGCCTGCTCTTGGTCAGCGTTTGCTGAGTGTTGTTTGTTTGCAATAGCAATTGTGTTACATGTTTGTCGTGACAGTGGTGTGATATCGCCTGTCGTATTTTTCTGGGGTACCACTGTCTCCGTATGTTTGATGATTCTCTTTAGTAAAAGTCAAGTTGCCTTGGTATTGGTGATACTATTACCATTATTGGTGGTGCCGTTGGGAGTGTTTGTTGTGATTCAATGCCTGCGTGGTGTTTCAACCACACAAACATTGGCCTCGTTGCTGCAAACATATGACGAGATGACAGTGGTCTCCTTGGTCTTGCCATTAGACATGATCGAGGTGAATTGGGAGGAGCGACTGTAGGAACAGTGCTTTGCGTCAAGGACGCAGACACAATGGACGAAAAATTCGATGTTTGGTCTGTCAATGCTCGCCCGTTTTCGATGCAAGTGATGAAAACAAAGGACGGTCACGAAATTGCTATTTGGTAGTGTTCTCGATGTCACACACAAATATCGATACAGACGTGGTCTGATGTAGACTGACTGATTGCTCCATCTCTGCTCAAGATGGCAGCAATACGTGTTGTTTGTTGTATCTTTGTTTGTAACAGATGTTGGACAGTGGTTGGTAGTATGTCTTGAAACTTGTCCATGATATATTCCCATTGTTCCTGTCAATGTTTGCAACAATGGCGTGACAAAAACACCAGTGTTGTCTTCAAAAACTATGTTGGGATTAGCACCTGCTTTCAACAGAAAAACAGTTGTAGTTGGTGAGAGCCCAGACCAAGAGCGGTAACTCTTGTACAAGTGCGATCGGGGAATGTCATCGTAATAATTGTTTGAGTGTAGCTCTGTCCATCTGATGACAGATGTTTTCCTGTAACATAAAATAAAATTATGTGTTATGTAGTTGAAGTGGCCAAGAACTAAAAAAGAATAATTGGTTCATACATATATTTCAATTGATTGTAGATATATGCAACACTAATGACATCATTAGCAGCATAGTGGATATCAATGTCCTTGAATTTCCAAGTCGGTTCGCTCCATTTAGGATGCTTGTGTATTGATACCTTGACAGTATGTCCCAGAAAACACTGTGCCATATCATCCAGACCCCATGCTCCCTGATGTGGGTTGCCGTGTCGGTCAAGTGGTTGATATTCTTCCACGCGAATGCTATCCTCCTCCTTCCAGTTGGCCCAAAACTCCGAGTTCTGTGTGGTCAGCTCTTGGAGGTCGACCACGTTTCGACCACTTGTGTCCAAGTTGAGATGCCTGATGTCATTTCCAGTGGCCCATCCAACCATTTTGCATCGTTCAAAAAGATTCCTCACCTCTGCCAATGTAACTCTGGTACAATCGACCACAAGAACTTGGTGCAACTCTGGTGGTGTGGCAAATTGAATCACTCCAACACCATTCTTCTTGGACCATTCACAATCGAACATCAGAACATCTTGAGCATAGATGTTCATCCACTTGTTCATACTTGCGACAGTGTCAACAAAAGAGACTTCCCACATCACGTTCTTCCCATTCTCTTCCCATTCAATGTCCAAGTGACAGGTTTCGTCGCTCCATTCCTCCGATGACCAGTATCGATGACCCTCTCTACCAGCAGGGCATGAGCGGCGTTGTGGTGGCTTCAATACAACTGACATTGTTCAAGACAAGGAGTGCCATTTATACTACAGTTTGACACCTTGTCTTGGCACCGATGTACACACCACCCAACACTACACCAATGGGAAGTGTGCACAAAAAATGTTGCAATGTCCAAAAAGCAGCAAAATTTGCCACTCTTACTCCATCTGAAATGAGGAGACATTTTACTAACCAACCAATCATACAATACAAAAAGAATAGATAAAACAGACTACAGCACCGGTGAGTAGTACAGCACCGGTGAGTAGTTGGAATAGGTGGTGGGGTGCCACCATGAATTGGCGGCAGGACACAATGAATTGGTGGCGGAACACAATGAAATGGTGTTTTACAAATGGTACAAGTTTCAGCCGTCATCTGTTTTCTCATCTCATGCATGCATTGAACATGAATGGATGAACGACAATCACAGGGAGATACTTGGTCACAACTTTCCAAGCAGACATAACAAGGAGTCATTCTCTGCCTCAAGCACTGGTTTATAGTCCAAAAAATAAATCATTTAGTATATGCTTTTCTACATGCAGATGTATGAAGTTTGAAACCTAATTCAATAAATTCGACAGGTTCAAGTCCAACCTCTGTACATAACATGCGTATGTACTCCTTTTCGCGATTTTCTTGGAAATCTTCTTCCCATGATGCGTTCTGACTAGTGGCGATGAATTGTAGTAATGCCTTTCTCATGACATAGCTGTGTTTGGCAACATTGTAACAATGCTGTTCGATCGGTGTCCACATTTGTTCCCACCACTGGTCAAAAGTAGGGGCTACAGGTGTCTGAGCAGGAATACTCATAAAAGAACTGACAACATCCCATTCTGACATGATTTGCTAGAGTGTTCTGACTACAATGTCTGAACCACTTAAGACGAGCATATGTTTAAACATTGAGTGGTTGTTCATTTAAAAGTTCTAAAAAATCGATGACAGTGGTGCTTGTCTTGTCTTTGACAAGGGACCATCGTGCCCGGAATGTCTGCAGCAAATAAGGGTCGTTGTTTGGCAAATAATTCCTGACCTCGTCATGTGGTCTGGACCAGAGCGAGGAGAGTGAAGCAATCCGCGCCACAATTCCGACAGTTTCCCATTCTGGTGATAGTTTCCCCGTGTTGGTAGAGGGTAGGGCACCAAATTTGTCAGCAGGTATGTCCCGAAGAATAGTTGTCAAATCTTCAGCTACTGATAATGGTTGTCTGTCTGTAATAGGACTGGAGACAAGTTCGTGTAATGACCAAGCTTTATCTCTGCGGCCAATAGCTCTACTCACCAGTGACATAGTCAACATGAAAACAAGTCTTATATACCACAAAAACAGTATATAGCTGACCACGATGAAAAAAAGATGGGATGTCGACAGACAACTGCAGTCACTGCAGTCACTGCTGACATGATTGTATTTCGACACCTGCAGCAACACACCACTGTGTTACCATTGTCTACCACCTCGGAAACACAGTTGTATGTTGGTACTAACAACCTCCTCTGGAAAATATGTACGGATCAAAATCCCATAGTTCTTCAACAATTACATCGCAATACTACTGTCATGATGGCTCTTCCATCAAGTCCTTATATTCTTGCACCCATTGCATGTGAACAATTGTCCGATCACGTGTTATGTACATGTATGCCCTATGCTCGGACAGATTTGTTCGAATGGATACAAACACCTTTTGACTGGGACATTGCGGAACAATATTTGAAGGAGGTGGCCCATGGTCTTTGTTGGCTGCATCGTATGGGTTTTGGACATGGTGATGTCAAACCTGAAAATAT
>Ga0136655_1000032_pt1 | contig 55128 bp, 51 predicted proteins | sample CPBDNA_2_FD_94863 | JGI IMG/M metagenome (GOLD analysis project Ga0136655, IMG submission 94863) | Freshwater to marine salinity gradient microbial communities from Chesapeake Bay, USA - CPBay_Spr_15_0.8_DNA (version 2) | ecosystem: Environmental > Aquatic > Marine > Coastal | place: USA... | reverse complement strand
GACTGCATGGAGAAATTACTTTCCACCTTTTTTAATAAGGCGCCCACCTTTTCTGCTCCCTTCACCCTACTCCAGGTAGTATTTATACCTGCGAAAAGATTATTATTTTCAGGCAAATCACCTTTCAATAATTCCAGATACTCTGTTTCCGACCCTCTTACACCCAAAGAACCAAAGCCCTGGCTTTTGTGCATACTCCGGCTTTCGGCGGCAATTTCATTATTTGATTTACCCAATAAAGGATAATAAACGCCTACTTCAAATTGAAGCAATTTACTCTTATCAGCTTCGTCAAATGCCTTTTGACTACCGTAAAACCACCAGGAGGTATTAAAAAATAATCTTTTGGGTTGCCACAGGGGTAAACGACTCAACTGATTTGGAAAAACCTTTGGATCGGCAGCCATATCAAATGCTTCAACACCCAGCATCGCCGAGGCAGTATGATGACCATGCGTTCTCCCGGGGCTTCTGTGATCGAACCTATTAATGATAACATCGGGTTGCCAATATCTTATCACGGCAATTAAATCTTCCATAACTTTCTCCTTTTCCCAAATCCTGAAAGTTTCGTCCGGATTTTTAGAAAATCCAAAATCATTTGCTCTGGAAAAAAACTGTTTTCCTCCATCTATTTGTCTGGCGCCCAATAATTCCTGGGTTCTTATTAAACCTAACAATTCTCTTATCTCCGGGCTGATTAAATTCTGGCCGCCATCTCCTCTGGTTAATGACAAATAGGCCGTGTTTGCTTTTCCGTGATTTGCGAGATAGGTGATGAGCCTCGTATTTTCATCATCGGGGTGAGCAGCCAGATAAAGGACTGAACCAAGGAAATTAAGTTTCTGAATTTCATGGTAAATTTTAGCTGAATTCCATTTCTCAGGAGCCTGCGAATAAAGACCATTAAAAAGAAATAAAGAAAATAAAGGTAAGAATAAGGATAGTTTACGCATGGGTGATTACTTTTACAACCTCAATATTACAAAATTTTATGTTAAAATCAGACCTGAAAAAATTCGTTTGTATTCACGGACATTTTTATCAGCCTCCGCGCGAAAATGCGTGGTTAGGCGAGATCGAATATCAGGAATCAGCGGCTCCTTTCCACAACTGGAATGAAAGAATAAATTTTGAGTGTTATGCTCCAAATTCTGCGGCGAGATTGCTCAACCATAAGCAAGAAATAAAAGGGATCGTTTCCAATTATACCTACATGAGTTTTAATATTGGTCCAACGCTCCTGGCCTGGATGGAAAAGTTTGACCCAAACTCATATCAAGCTATTTTAGATGCTGATAAACAGAGCCTTACCTATTATAATGGTCATGGTTCTGCTATCGCTCAGGTGTATAACCACATTATCATGCCGCTGGCAAATAAGCGTGATAAGGAGACACAAATTATATGGGGTATTCGTGATTTTGAATCTCGTTTTCAACGGAAACCCGAGGGTATGTGGTTGGCAGAAACAGCCGTCGATACAGAAACCCTGGAAATTCTGGCAGAAAATAATATACTTTATACCATATTGGCGCCCAGACAAGGTAAAGCGTTCAGGAAATTATCTGATGAAAAATGGACAGACTGTTCTCATGATAATATAGATCCAAGGAATTCCTATTTATGTAAATTGCCATCAGGTAAATCGATTACTCTTTTCTTTTATGACGGTGGTATCGCCCAATCGGTCGCATTTAATGGCTTGTTGAATGACGGAAAATCTTTCGCTGAGAGAATGCTTCGTGTTTTCGACGAAAATGATTCCCCTCAACTTAGTCATATTGCCACCGATGGTGAGAGCTATGGACACCACCATCAATTTGGAGAAATGGCTTTGGCTTCCTGCTTTGATTCATTGATGCACAATGAAAACGTAACGCTTACCAATTACGGGCAGTATTTATCGGAGAATCCTCCCCTTTATGAGGCCCAAATTCATGAAAATAGTTCCTGGAGTTGCGTTCATGGCGTGGATCGTTGGCAGGACGATTGTGGGTGCCATACCGGAGGAAACAATGCCTGGAATCAAAAATGGAGAAGGCCGCTCCGGGATATTTTAAATGACCTTAGAGATAATCTTATTCCCATTTTTGAGAAGGAAACTGCTGGTTTACTGAGTGATCCCTGGTCAGCCAGAAATGATTATATAGAGGTGATTTTACATAGAAAATCATCGTCCATAAAATCTTTTTTTGAAAAACATGCCACAAGAACTTTGACACCTGAAGAGGAAGTTAAATTATTGAGGTTACTGGAAATGCAGCGACATACGCTGTTAATGTTTACGAGTTGCGGTTGGTTTTTTGATGAAATTTCCGGACTGGAAACAGATCAAATTTTACAATATGCCCATCGAGCCATGCATTACGCCGAGCAAGTGACTTCTTACCAATTCAGGGATTTATTTCTTCAAAAATTGAAAGAAATACCAAGTAATGTGTATGAAAATGGTTCTGTTAGCTATGAGAAAAATGTAATTCCTGCTGCCGTTTCATTGGAAAGAGTGGGTATGCACTATGCAGCTTCCTCTCTTTTTGAAGATTATCCTGAAGAGTTAATTCTCTTCAGTTATCAAATGAAAAGTTTGAATTTTAATCGTTGGAAATCAGGTACGCATGCCATCGCTGCTGGAAGAACGCTCATAGTTTCTCAAACGACCTTTAAAGTAAAAGAATTTGCCTTTGTGGTCCTTTATCTTGGTCAGTATAACCTATATGGGCAGATTTCCCTGGATATGCCTGTGGAGACCTTTGAAAAAATGACAAATAAAATTGATGCCGCCATTAAAGGTACTGATTTAGGCAGCGTTATAGGTATTATGCAAGACTATTGTGGCGGGGAAAGATTTTCATTCTGGCATCTTTTCCGTGATGAAAAAAGGAAAATTGTGGACCAGATTAATCAACAAAGTCTTAAATCTGTAGAATATACCTTTAGGGGAATGTTTCAGGAAACCTATCCCCTAATGTTGGGATTAAAGGAAATTGACATGCCCATTCCTGCCCCATTTAAAGATACCGCTGCCCATATCTATAATATTGAATTTAAAAATCAATTATTATCCAGGGATATGGACCTTAAACAGGTTCAGTCCATTCTTCAAATTATGAGTGATTGGAAATTTGAAATAATGGAAATACCAGAACTAACGCAACTCGCCAATGAAAAAATTTATGCTGGTTTAGTTGATTTGGCAAATACGGATGAAAACGTTGATACTACCTGTTCTGACTTAATTACCCTCTTAACCATTGTAAAACGTATTCCATTATCCTTGAATTTATGGAGAAGTCAAAATTTTATTTTCAGTGAATCCGGTGCAGCATCTTTCCGAAAAAAACTAGCTAACGGATCCTTATCTATGGATACTTTTCAACGTTTATTGCAACAAATGGGGATAGCGTCCCTTGATAAACAGTTAAATCCGGTCTAGTCAGGATGAATATTTTTCCTGTTTCATTTTTATAATGCTATTAATTCCTTTGGCATCAAAAAATGGCTAAACTCATTAGTTCATCCTAAAATGTATCATTTTTTCAAGTCACGGTTTCTGATGTGATTATGGCGTACCTTTGATAAAATAAATAATAACATGGTTATTGCTAATCCTATTTATGACATTGTGTTTAAAAGATTGATGGAGAATGATAGGGTTGCTAAATTCTTTATGGGTACGCTTTTAGAGGAAAATATTGAAGCCGTCGAGGTAAAACCTCAGGAATTTATTTATTCAAAAAATTATGAAAAAAGTACTCCTGGTAAAAAAAAATTCATAAAACAACAAATTAAAGAGCAATTATCTATTAATTTCTTTCGATTAGACTTTATCGCTACTATTTTAACAGATTCGGGTGAACGAAAAAAAGTCCTCATCGAAATTCAAAAAGTGAAGAATAATATCGACCTGATGAGGTTCAGAAATTATCTGGGAGAACAGTATAAGAGGGAAGATATGGTTAATAATGAAAAACATATTTTGCCCATTACCACGATATATATCTTAGGATTTAACCTGCCTGAAATTGAAACGGCCTGCATTAAAGTAGAACGGAATTATAAGGATCTCATCGCAAAAAAAATTATTCATATTAAAAGTGATTTTGTTGAAAAGTTAACCCACGATAGTTTTATCGTTCAGGTAAATAGAATTACCGAAAGGTATCAAACCAGCCTGGATAAGCTTTTAAGTATCTTTGAACAATCCAATTTCTTAGATGGCGGAAAAATCATCAAAGATTTTAAACATAAGATTGATAACGAAGATTTAAAGATGGTTACAGATATTCTGCACCATACTGGCGTTGATCCGGAACAAAAGAAACTTATTGAGATTGAACAGGAAGCCTGGCGAAGTATTAATGCCTTGTTAGAAAATCAAGAGCGAGACTATATTAAAACCATAGGTGAAAAGAACATAGCATTGGGTGAAAAGGACAAAGCATTGGGCGAATTTAAAAAGGAATTGGGTGAAAAAGACATAGCACTGGGTGAAGTTAAAAAGGAATTAGACCTGATGACTAAGGAATTGATGGAGAAAAACAAAATCATTGAAGATTTCAAAAACAGGTATAATTCATAATTCCTGAAGGATTTTCACAACAGTCATTCCTTTACCAAATATATTTGAAAACTAATTAGTTTTTTCGAATTCGGTCTTCCAGGAACGCTCTTCATCCCATACGTTTGATTTGGCATTTGCCTGAACAGAAATAGACTTACCATCACTGCTCAACTTCCAGACTTCTGTCACGTAATGAATGACTTGACCCTGATAGGAAATTGAGTTAACCGTCATCGTTTGTTCCTCAGCGGACCATTTTACGGTAAACTTCTTTTCTATTCCCGGGCCATAATTAACTTGACTTTCTTTACCATCGAAGATTAGTTTTTCATGGCTTGTTGTCAGAGCTAATCCAGCAGACAAATTTGCTGTTTCTATGGAAAGAAAATTTGCCTGATTTGCTATTTTCATTGTTTTAGAACACATACGGTCGTCCAATGAATAAGCGCAATAAATATTTCCGCCCATACTTATTGATTCTTTAGATTTCCACTCGCCAGAAAAGTTAGCAAGGGTTGTCCCTTTTTTATGTTGTGCATGTAAGGGAAAATACATTACGACTGTTAACAGAATAATGAGGCAGGAAAAAATGGTTCTTTTAATTATCATAATATTTTTTTTGGCGTTGACTCGCGATTTAATTTGGCTTTTAATTACTTTTCAGGAAATTAGGGTTTAAAATACCTAAACAGCTTTATTTTGTTTTCTATTTTTCACAAAGTCGAAAATGGCTCCGATAAAAACGCCTATTGACAACCCTAAACCTGTACCTTTTGCCATGTCTCCAGAAATAGTTCCATAAGCTGCTCCAAAAACTACACCAAAACATGCACCAAGAGCAATGCCGTTCCCAGCGTTTCTATTCTTAATTTCTGACATAGTTTATGATTAAAATTATTTAATTTTCAAAAGTACCTAGTTTTATCGGAACTTTAAGAATTATTAAATCGACTTTTAGTTGTAAAATGTATGAAACGATTAGAAAACTTATTACAATTAGGCAATCCCTTACTCTACGAAGTTTGTAAACCTGTTTTACCATCAGAATTACCTTTAGTTAAAGATTGGGTAGCAGACTTACACAACGTAATGCAGGAAATCAGAGAAAAATATAATTTCGGACGAGCCATTGCTGCACCACAATTAGGCATTATGAAGCGATTGATTTACATGAATATTGACAAACCAATCGTATTTATAAATCCTGAATTCACCTTTTTGAGTGAAGAAATGTTTGAACTTTGGGATGACTGCATGAGTTTTCCAAACCTTTTAGTCAAAGTAAAAAGACATAAAAATTTGACAATAAAATATTTAGATGAAAATTGGCAAACCCAGGAATGGAATATGGCAGATGACTTATCTGAGTTATTGCAGCATGAGTACGACCATTTAGACGGTGTTTTGTGTACCATGCGAGCCATAGATGAAAAATCTTTTAAATGGAGACCCTAATATATTTCCTCATAAGGGAAGTATTTTTAATAAAATACCGATTAAACTCCATCTTTTTGTGACATAAACCACTTTTTTCTTTCCTATACCCAAAAAGACCATCGCCTTTAGCCATGGCAGTATTAACAAATCCAGGCCGAATATCGGTAACTATGATCTTTGATCCATACTCCTTTTGAAGAAAAAATCAAATATTCCTTTCTTTTTCCCATGTATAAACAACAGTTCCATAAATATCGTGATGCTGAAATGAAATACGACTTTTATTCTTTAGACGGTTTACATCGACCGACATAAAGCCACCTTTTACCAGATGAAATTGGTGATAATCTTTGTTCTCTCCTGGTGTACCTCCAGCATGTTCGTCGCTCGCTGCGCCAATACTGAACTCGTTTAAGCCTGTTTCAGGATGAACGGAATGGTATTGCCAATGACGGTCGCCACATATTATAAAAAAATGATCGGGTACATTTTCCTTAATCCAGTTTCTTATTTCGTCGCCTTCATATTTAAACCCGGGATTACTATGGTTATCGTTCTTCTGCACACGATCGGGCCCAACTAATGGTGTTGGGCTTACTAAAATTTTCCAGGTAGCAGTGCTTTCTTTAACCGTTTTCTTAAACCAGGCTTTTTGTTCTGCACCCCATATTGTTTTTTCCGGACCATCTGGCATATCGTTATCTGAACGAAAATCTCTTCCATCGGTAAGCCATATTTGAAGATCTTTACCCCATCTAAAAGTTCTATAACTTAATCCATCTGAAATGGGGGCTTGTTGACGAAAAATACGCTGACCTTCGGCAAATGACAATTCCCCCATATTAGCCCCTGGACTGGAATCATTATCAAGCGTGTCGTGATCATCTTTTAACCAATAGGTATTTACGTTCTTATTGAAGTCAACCAATCGTGGCAAACTAAACATTCTTTCCCAATGATACCGGGCAAGGCGCGCATTGTTAGCACGAGGCATATCATTGTCATAATAAACTAAATCTCCGGTGAGACAAGCAAAATGAGGCTTTAAGGCTAACATAGCAGGATAAATATCATGCCCATCCGGATGCCCCCTGTCTGGATATCCCTGGCAGGTCATCAAACAAAATCGTATATCTGAGACATCATTTTGAGCGGGCGCCGTTTGAAATTTTCCCTTAATTTTAAAAGATTCTGTTTCGTTTTTATTATCTGAAACTTCACTTTCATAGAAATATGTAGTATTCGACTGTAAATTTTTTAAATGAAAATGATGGATAAAATCAGTTTTTTCAGAAACCCCTACCCAATCACTCCTTTTAGCATTTCTTAGTGATTCTTCGGTACCGTAATGAATTCTCACAAAACCAGAAATACCCTGACAGGCACCTTCAAGCTCCTCTGCAGGAACTTTTGGTTCTGGTAACTGTTTATTTTTAAAATCCTGAGCACGACCAGGAATTACTATTCCTTTATTATTTCTTTCTTTCTTCGCAGTTAACCTCGTCCAGATAATGGCGGTAGCATCAGTAACCTCTCCAACTCTGGTTCCCATGGCTTGAAAAACAGATAAGGATATTGCTTCATTTTTCCATGCTGGAAATGCCATCGTAGTTAGCGCTAAAGCAGCGGACTCTTTTAAAAATTTCCTGCGTGTTTTTTTATCTGTATTCATTTTTGACATTTTATTTCATCCGTTTCCACTACCAAGATAGATAAAATAATGTTAAAAATTAAAGCGCTAAATATATTATTGTTATAGTTCGTTGGTAACGAAGATGGCTGGGCTATGTCCCTTTGAGTTTATACAAAATAATATATTTACAAATAAACATTACCTCCAAACCAAGGACGTTAGCTGTAATCCTAAAAATCTTGTAAAACCTGATTCAACACCGGCGTAGAGACGTGAAGCATCGGGGAGAAGACGCGAAGCATCGCGTCTCTACCCCTATGAATAAAGTTGCATAACTAAAAGAGGCTATCTTTTTAGACAGCCTCTCAAAAGCACATTAGTTTTACAAAAACCTAATTTTTTTAACCTTTACATGCACTGGCAGTAGTTTTAAAATCTTCTTTTGAACTGACCACTTTGGTTGTTCCGTCTGTAAATTTCACCGTTAATGGAAACTTCATTTCAGGACGTCCCGTTGAGGTAGGATTAGCGGTTCTCCAGGCTCTTACCTTGGTAACAAAATCTTTCTGATCAGTAGCACTCTCCTCTTTACCGCCTGGATAAACAATGGTCACAGGAAATACCACACTGAAACAAGAAGGTCTGTGAGGTCTCTCCTCTTTACAAGCAGCCATCAATGCTTTCAAATCATCAGTATTTTTTAACACAACAATACTACTGTCTAATTTCAATTTTACAGAGTAAGGAAAGGTAATCTGAGGATGACCCGTTGCACTTGAATTGGCCGCTCTCCATGCTATTAATTGAGCTTTAAAATCTGTAGCTGATGCTGCTACTTTGGATGTACCATCCGGAAATGAGATAGTTACAGGAAAAACCGGAGTGAAACAACCGCCACATATACCTCCTTTTGGTCCAACTTGTGGTCGGCAACTCATCGCTAATGTCTTTAATCCATCTTCATTTTCAATGGTAGCTGTGCTGCCATCTTCCAGGGTAACTTCAAAAGGAAAAGCTAACGTTGGTCTCTCTTTACTTGCAGGATTTGCTTCTTTCCAGCTTTTAATTAAGGTCATATAAGCCTCCTTACTGGCAACCTCTTTGGTTGTTTTATCAGGATAAATTACGGTAACTGGAAAAACAATGTCAAAACATTTTCCAAAGCCTTTAGGTCCTCCACCATGTCCTTTTGGACCCGCTCCCTCATGTCCCGCCACACCAAAGGCAAGTCGTTCAATGGGATTGAAATCTTCGCTCAATGCAATGTCAGCATCCATTTGCTCACAACCTGTAAATAAAAGGGTACCACAAATGGCTACCAAACTTCCTAATTTAAACATTTGCTTTAACATAATTCTACGTTTTGTGTTCTGGAATGTTGTTTCTATACTTGGATAAGACTCTACCGTTTATTTTGTACTCACTTTAATTAAAATAATTTTAATTTTACCAAATTCCTTTTGAAACTATTCCTTCTGACACCGCTTATTATGCCAAATACGTTTTCGGATGATACCCAACTTTGGCAACAACTAAAGTTGGGAAATAAAAATGCCCTTGAATCCATTTTCCGAAATGAAGCGGATGCCCTGACCAACTATGGCAAAAAATTTACCGCCGATAAGGAACTTATTGCAGACAGCCTCCAGGATCTTTTTGTAGAATTATGGCGAACCAGAGAAACCATAGGACAAACAGATCACATTAGAAAATATTTATATGTATCCTTTAGGCGAAGGCTAATTAAGGATCTCAATAAAAGCCTTAAAACCCAAACCTTAGATCCTGAAACCGATCTTAAAAATGATATTTCTTTCTCCGTGGAAAATAGTTGGATCGAAAATGAGGAGACGGAACTGCGGTCAAAAGAACTATCCGCTGCCATAAGTAAATTGAGTAGCAGGCAACAAGAAATTTTGTACCTTAAGTTTCACAGTGAAATGGATTACGATCAGATTATTGAAATTATGGGACTAAATTACCAGTCAGCCCGTAATTTAGTCACCCGCGCATTGGAGGCTTTAAGGAAAAGTATGACATCTGTTTTAGTACTTATTTTTTTATTTTTAAAATAGACTTAAAGAATGAGTACAAAATTCCATTTTATTGCTTCTTAACATATAATTAACTGTGTAAATATTTTTAATGAAAAAAATTCATTTGTTCCCATTCTTGTTTATTTCATTTCTTTCATGTCAGAAAGAAGAAAATTTGATAGCACCTGAAGTGGACGAAAGATTAACTTTTTTCTTTGAATCTTTTAAAAAAGAAGGTTCTTCAAGGGGCCAAAACATAAATATGGAAGATATCATAGGGCAAATAATTGATATTGAAACCGACGGTGTCTTAGGCAGATGCAATCAATTAACTTCAGGGGCAAAACACCTGATGATTGACAAGTTATTTTGGGAAACTGCTAATATGACAGAAAAGGAATATGTTATTTTTCATGAATTGGGGCACTGTGCATTGAATCGACGTCATCTGGATGCGACAAATAAGAATGGTACCTGTACAAGTATGATGCAAAGTGGGAATGGCAGTTGTAAGATGGTTTACAATGCTCAAAACAGAAGTAAATATTTAGATGAACTTTTTTCACAATAAGCTATGGAAGAACGATTACCTTCATTTAAAGAGATTGTAGAGGATGAATCTTTCATTCGCTGGGTAAAAAACAATTCCTGGCAAGATGCCAATGATTGGGAAGAAAAAATACGACAAAATCCCGAAATTATGGAAGATACTGCGGCCGCAAAGAAATTAATTGAGCATTTCAGCTCAAATGATTCAACCGTTGAAAAGGCCTATCTCGATGGAATCTGGAATAAAATAGATAAGGCAACCACTGAAAAAGGAAGAATACGTCCTTTCAGATCCATTTATCTATACGCCGCTTCGGCTGCCGCTGTCCTTATTTTTTTGGTTATTGGTCTTTTACCCCAGGTTGAAACCTTTCAAACAGAAAATGGTGAATTAGCTACGGTAACCCTACCAGATCATTCTCAGGTAACATTAAACGCCGGAACTAAGGTTGTTTATAGTGGGAATAGGCTTAATACCCATCGGAAAGTCCAACTAACGGGTGAAGCCTATTTTAAAGTATCAAAAGGCAATACGTTTTCTGTGGTTACAACGGAAGGAACCGTTACTGTCCTGGGTACTACCTTCAATGTCCGAAGCAGAGATGAAAAATTATCGGTATTTTGCTATACAGGAAAAGTAAAAGTTAGTGATCAATTTAAAGCCGTTTATCTTACTAAAGGAAAAAAAACAGCTAAACTTCCAGGTGAAATAATGCAGGATGCTCAACCAACTGCTCTTAATGAAGGTTTAAAATGGCGCAATGGGTCATTCTATTTTCAAAATGCCTCATTGAAAGAGGTTCTTGCGGAATTATCAAGACAATATGATGCGGTTATTCATTTGCCTGAATCAGAAGAAAATAGGGTTATCACCACTTCTTTTGACAATAAAAATATAGCCTCCGCCCTTTTTAATATATTATGGCCGCTAAACTTGAAAGCTGAAAAAAAGGATGGTAAATATATTGTACAAAAATCAGCTGTTGAATAGACTAACATCTATCAAAACAAGGATATTTATTTTTCTATTCCTCTTTTTGGGGATTTGCTCTTCCTTTGTGAATGCGCAATCTAACCAACCCGACATTTTACTCACCAAGGTTTTACCTCTTCTTGAGGTTAGGTTCAATATAAGGTTTGGATATGACCCTGAAATAATAAAAACCCTTAGCCTGAATAAAAAAATTCTGGCTTCCGAAAATATTCATAGTGCCCTCCAATTAATTAGCGCCTCCCTTCCCTTAGAATATTTTCAGGCATTGGACGGTCAAATCCTTCTGAGAAAAAGAACTGTAACAAAAGTAGAGACTCCCCCTGAACTAACTACCGTTAAAATAAAGGGTAAATTAATAGATGCCTGGACCGGGGAAATACTGCCTTTTGGTGATGTAGTTGGAGAAAATGGGGAGGGTTTTTCCTCAGATGAAAACGGTAGGTTCAACCTAAATGTGAACATAAACCGTCCTGTTACTTTCAGATATCTTGGGTATGAATCTAAAATATTGACATTTTCGACAAATAAAGAGGATGTTATCCTAAGATTAGTTCCAAAATTAAGCGCATTACCGCTTATAGAAATCAGTGCGAAAATTCCTGGCTTAACCAATAAATCAAGTGGCATTTATTCTCATTTACATCCCAGCTTCTGGGGTAAAATGCCCTCTTTTGCCGCCGGAAATGATATACTTCGCAGCCTTCAGCAATTACCCGGCATTTCATCCACTGATGATTTGTCTGCCGAGTTAAAGGTAAGAGGGTCCAATGGCGATGAAAATCTCCTCATTCTTGATGGTATAACACTATATAACGTGACCCACTTTTCAGGCATGTTTAGTCTGGTAAATTCCGATGCCATCAAAGAGGTGAAATTATTTAAAAATGCTTTACCTGTTTCTTACGGAGGAAAAACAGCTTCGATCATAGAGATGAATACCTTGTCTCCTCCAGAAAATATTAAGTTATCAGGAAAAATAAGTAGTAATTTACTGACTTCTCAAGCGGTCCTTCAAGGGCAGATCGCTCCTAAACAAAGCATCTTATTTTCCGGAAGAACCACTTATGGAAATCTTGGTGATTCGAAATTATTTGGAGCACTTCAGGAACAAATTGTTACTCCCATTATAAAACCTTTGGATCCCAATGCAACGGTCACCAGAGAAATAGCTGCCTATAATCCAAATTTTAAATTTCATGACCTCCAGGGTAAATGGAATTGGGAAATAAGTGACAAGCAAAAGTTACAAGTAGCCTTTTTTTATGGCTATGACGAGATGGACTATTCCTATAATAAATTCATTAAAACGGAAGTTGGGAAATCATTTTATTATCGGAAGGAATATTTTAAGGAAATAGCAGATTGGAATAATATGGGTTCTTCCCTTTTATGGAATTTTACTCCAACTGAAAACTGGCAACACACGCTTCATGTTTCCATCACTGAATTTCAAAATAATGCCAGTATAATCAATGATTTTAAATTTGTTGAGGATAAAAAAGTAGATAAAATTTTTAATTTTGAAAACACCCATTTTAATAAAGTCGCCGGGCAGGACTTAAAATGGATAAGCCGATATACCGTTTCAAAGACACAATCCTGGATTTATGGCCTTCAAACGACTAATAATCAAGTTAATTACGATATCAGACAAGATAGAATTAAACCCTTAACTGGTCAAAATGAAGCGTTGCAATCCGCAGCATTCGTTGAGTTAAACCAACATACGAACAACTGGACTTTTAATATTGGAGGCAGATTAAATTTTTATGAAAAGAACTTCTATTTTTCGCCAAGTATCGATGTAAACTATCATAAATCAAACACTCCATTTACTTTAAAAGGATCATTTGGCAGGTATTATCAATTTTTAAGACAGCTAAATCATGAAGATCGATATGGCAGAAATTATGGCTACTGGGTTTTGAGCAATAAACAATTTCCCGTTCTTAGTAGTAATAATTCCATGATTGGTACTAACTTAAAATGGAACAATTGGGAATTTGATGTCGAATTTTATCAGAAAAACAGTCAGGGTGTATTGGAACAAGCCTTAGCCGTCAACAATGTGAATAATCCAGACAGTACACAGCGACCGCCGAGTTTCATCTTATATGATGGGAAAGGACAAACAAAAGGAATGGATTTTTTCATTCAACACACAGGGAAATTCTTTACAGGCATGGTTGCCTACACCTTGAGTAAATCAACGAACCAATTTAAGGAAATTGGCAATGGCATCGCTTTTCCTTCCTCAAACGACAGGAGACATCAGCTGAAAATTAATGGTAATCTGCACCTAGGCAGGTTTGACTTTTTTGCCACTTATAACTTTGCCAGTGGAAGGCCTTACACCGACTTATCCAAAGTATTGGATAATAATGGAAAAATACAGAATAATCCTAGGCTAAATCCAGGCAACCCCATGTCAAATATGCCTAACAACCGACGTGAGGTTGTAAATCCATTGGATAGGTTAAGTTATTTAGATGATTATCAGCGTTTTGATATTGGAACAAGTATATGTTTTCAATTGGGAGAAACCTCGAATTTAACCATTGAAGGTTCAATATTTAATATATTCAACAGGAAAAATGTAAAATACAGACAATTTATCTTCCAATTACCGTATCAACTTAAATCAGCTCCAACGTCCAAAGAATTAGTAGTAGGTACCGAATTACAAATGTTAGGCATCACCCCTAATTTAAATCTAAAATTCTCTTTTTAATCTTTTGATAATATAGTATTTACATTGAATTAACAATAAATACTCAATTTTGTATTAAATAAATTAAATGAAAAGAGAACTCGATATCGCCATCATTTCCGATGTTCATCTTGGTACTTATGGTTGTCACGCCAAAGAGCTATTAAATTACCTCAATAGTATTAAACCAAAAACCCTTATTTTAAATGGAGATTTCATAGATATATGGCAATTTAAAAAAAATTGGTTCCCTGTTGATCACTTGAAAATAATACAAAAATTACTAAAAATGTCAACCAAGGGTACGGAAATCTATTACCTGACAGGTAATCATGACGATGCCCTGAGACATTACAGCGATTTTAATAATGGAAACATTCACCTGAGAGATAAACTGGAACTAGAAATAAAAGGGGAAAAATATCTTATTTTTCATGGAGATGTTTTTGATTTTTCTATTAATCTTTCTCCCTTTTTAGCTAAAATGGGTGGTAAAACGTACGATTGGCTCATCGTTTTAAACCGATTTATTAACAGATTAAGAATATCATTTGGTTTAAACCCTCTTTCGTTCGCCAAAAAAATAAAAGAGAGTGTTAAAAAAGCGGTAAAATTTGTGGATGATTTTGAGCAAACAGCCATCGATGTAGCATCAAAACAAGGTTGCCAATATGTTGTTTGCGGTCACATCCACAAAGCTCAGTTGAAAAAAGTACAAACATCCTCTGGTGAAATAACCTATATGAACTCTGGAGATTGGGTGGAAAGCCTTACTGCACTAGAATATGTGTATAATGATTGGAGTATATATGAATACAATGAGGTAGATTATAAAGTGTTGAATCCCTGGCTACAAACAGATAAAACAACAAATAAAGAAAGCGAATTAAAGGAAATCCTTATGAATTCTTAGCTAATAAAACGCGGGTGAATTCATCGTCCTCCGTAATTGGTGTTATTATCAGGCTGTCCTGAGTTATCAAATCAATGGTTAATAATTGCTTCTGTTCATCAATAACTATTTGAATTTCCTTCCCTCTTTTTTTAAATTTCCAGGTTCCTGTGGTCAACAGATCTTTCCATGTCATCTGAAAAGTCCCATCTTTGGAAAATTTCAATTCTGTAAACTGCTTCTCGAGCATCCACGTTTCCATTAATTCCTGTGTTTTGACAGAAGCCTTTCTATTGGCAAGTTCCTCTCTGGTTGCCAATAAATTGTACTGCCATGATTGGCAAAGATTATTTTTAACTTCTGTTTTTACGCAAGAAAAAAACAGACTATACACGAGTAAAAAACAAGTAGTATAAGTGAAAAATACCGAACGGGCTGTAGATGTTACCATATTTTATTAATCAGAAATTAACTTTTTATTAGATGCTCTGTAGGCTTTTGGATTAAGGCCGGTGATTTCTCTAAATTGTTTGTTAAAATAAGATAAATTATTGAAACCACAAGCAAAACATACATCTGAAATAGATAAATGCTCTTCTTTTAGTAAACTTGCTGCCTGGGCGATGCGAACTTCATTTACAAAATGCGAAAAAGTTTTTCCTGTTAATTTTTTAAAGTACCTACAAAAAGCTGGCACTGATAGATTTACCTTTTCTGCGGCGGTTTCTAAATGTATTTCGTCACCGATATTCTGATCCACATAGCGATAAATGGCTTCCATTCTGGTAAGATGCTGAGCATTCACTTCAAGGGAAAAACCTTCAACCTGAAGTAAATCATATTCATCGGAAACAGCCATCATTTGTAAAACCTTTAATAATCCTAATAATTTACTAAAATGATCCACCTCCAGCAGGGAAATAAGTAAGTCCCCCACCATTTTCTTTGTTTCGCCGTGAAAAATGACACCCTTTTTCGATCTTTCGAAAAGCTGGTTTATTAAGGTCATTTCAGGAATTGAAAAAAAGTCAGGGCCAAGAAATCCTTCTTCCATTTGAACAACGATTTCAATTTCACCTTGCGCCATCTCCTCAGTGAATCCAAAATGAGGCAGATTCGGTCCCAGAAAAATGAGGTCTCCCTCTGAATAATATGATATGTGGTTAGCGATATGTCTCTTCCCCTTTCCGTTACTTATATAAACTATTTCAAATTCAGGGTGAAAATGCCAGTGAGGCCCCTCCTTCTCCGGTGAATGAATAAAAGATCTCAGGGTAAACGAATGTCCAAAACCTGGATTTATTTTCTCTAATTGTGGTTTCATCCTTTGAAAAACGATTAAACCTGCCCAATAGTTTACTCTTTTGCTACCATAAATATTCTTGAAATTAAAGGGAGAAAGATTAATTTTGCGCAAAAATGTTTGTTATTTGGCGTCACCGCAAGGATCATCCTGTATTATTTCCCATTACCATAGCCTTCTCTATGTTAAGCTTTGGTTTCGGGCATTGGATAGGACGAATCCCCGAAACAAAGCATTTACTGCATTTATCGGAAAGTGATATTGGCCTTTGTTTTTTTGGCATGGCCTCTGGTGCTTTTTTAGGTGCTCAAATGGCATCAACCATTTGTGAAAAATGGAAACCCTCTTTGGTTATTAGTGTTAGTTGCTGGCTTTTAAGCCTGGGTATCCTGTTGATACCTTTTGCAAAGAATCAATGGACACTTACTAGTGTTCTATTTTTTATGGGTGCTGCAAATAGCTGGTTAAATGTTTCTATCAATGCCGCCGCCAGTCAAATGGAAACTAAACTGAATACCCCCATTTTAGCCACTTGTCATGGTATGTACAGTTTGGGAGGCTTCCTGGGAATCATTGGCTCCGGTATATTTGCTACTGCTCAAATACCTTTAACGATCCATCTACCCGTCATTAGTATTTTTATGGCTACTTATGTAGCTTTTGCTTATAAATATTTTGATGTAATTCAACCTTTACAAAAACGGGAAGCTCGTAAAGAATTCAATCTACCTGAACCCTGGCTTTTAAAATTGATGATTATCGGACTCATTGTTATGGTCTGCGAAGGGGCGGTAACTGATTGGAGTACTTTATATCTTAGAGATGAAATGAAGGTTTCTGTAATGTTAAGTACGTTAGGATATGCCGGATATTCAATATCTATGGCAGGAGGACGCTTTTTAGGGGATTACGTGCGCAAATATTATCAACCTATCATCCTTGTGCGATATGGTATTTTAATAGGTGCCGGCGGCCTTTTGGTTGCAGCAAATTTGCCATTTACGGCAGGTATAATTTCAGGTTTTTCCTTAACAGGCATAGGTTTTTCCATTATCATCCCCTTATTGTTTGTTTTATCCGCGATGCAAAATCCTGATAATCCGACGATAGGTATTTCTGGCATTGCCACTTCGGGCGTCATTGGTTTTTTGATAGGCCCGGCGGTAATAGGCATGGTTGGAGAAGTTTTCTCCCTTTCTGTTGCTTTTAATGGACTGGGAATACTAGCTTTATTTGCAGCTTACATAGCCTGGAAAAAATATTGAAAAACTTTGATTTTTTCTTGCCAAAATCTAGTTGTATTTTGCATTAAATATTAAAAAAATGACCCTTCACGACAAAATTTACGGATTACACATTGTAGGAACTCTTTTCCTTTGGGGAGGTGCCATACTTTCCTTAATTATGGCGAAAGCAGCCATTAAAAAACCAATGGACGACAGGAAAACACCCATGCGAATAGCTATATTTTCTCAATGGCTCGTGCCTATAGGTGCCCTATTATTAAGTATTTCAGGTGTTGGGTTAATCAACGAAGGTTGGGGCTGGTTTTTAGGATGGCTCGACATTTCAATAATTACCACCCTGCTAATCATTCCCGTAGTATTTTTCCGTTTAAATAAATCGCTAAATAAAATAACGGATAAAAACGGACCGTTTAGCTTACCTGCCGTCACACTTCCCTCCATTATTGGCGCTCATTTTTATCAGGTTTTTGCTTTATTATTTCTTGGCACCTTGCTTATGCTTGTCAAACCGGGAACACCCATGGCTGTTTTACTGGCCGCGGGAACTTTTGCCATTTCCTGGATATTACAACCAAAACATTAATGGCTATTGTAAAAACCGCCATTTAAATCCAAATCGAAGTCCGCCTGTCGGTAAATAGTACCGATGGACCTGAGAATATCTGGTTTGCATAAACGCCGCTGAGATATCTTCAAATTTAAGGAAAATTCTGAATTTTGTAATTTTGAAGCTTGCAAATGCGTCTAATAATGGATATGGAGCATCGGGATTACCTCCATTTATTTGAAATTGAGCAGTTAGTGGAAAGTAGGTATAGGTGGAAAATGGGGTGAAATAACGAAATTCAACCCCCATTCTTGTTTCTAATACCTTGAATAAACGGGTATTCAAACTCAATGTATGGCGTGTCCATAACCGAGGTAAAGAAAGAACGTCCTCACGATTTGTTATTTGAAAAACAAAAATCCCTTCCCAACTAAATTTTCCAAATTGAATTTGTTGCTTATAACTAGACTGTAGAATGGAAACGGGTGCATCGACTTGCGCTGGTTTTCCAGCCACATTATAATAAATAGCATTGTCAATGATGCTTAAAGTCAAACCTAATTTACTTTTTAACCGGTTTATATCCATCTCGCCACCAATTTGAGTAGTCAAAGACCTTTTAAAATCATTCTCCCATATTGGCCGTTGAGATACGAAAAATTGTCTTTGCATTAAATCAGGACTGGCTAATTGATTAAATGCGGTCAGGTGTATGTTACCCAATTTTCCTAATCCTAATTTCATATCTCCTGAAATAAAATAATCCCCCCTATTATCAAGAATTTGAAAATTAGCTTTTCCACTTAACGATAATCGTTCGCTATATTTAAGGGAAGCCGATCCATCAAGGGAAAGATTATGAACGGTGGAATCACCTGGTTCAAGTTTTAAAAAATGTAATTGCTGGGAAAGACCTGCCTCTACATCAATAATCCATTTTTTTCCTATTTGCGTTTGAATATAAAGCGAATTATCCAGTGTATTAGCTTGAATTCTATTTCTCAATCCCCTTGGATCTGTAGCAAATGATTTATAATAATCATTTATGTTATTTTCCGTCAAGGCGTCGTCATAAAACAGATAAAAACTATTTTTCCAACCCAATTTGTGTGTCAATTTTAAATACCCACCTGTCAGTGTGTCAGGTTTCAGGGGAGGAATAGGCCTTGGACGAAGAGATAAGGAATCAGTTACGCTGTTTAACAGGGCAGAATCGACAGCAATGGGCGTAGGTTTTCGGGGTAGAATAGTGAAAAATTGTCTGATACTAAACTCTTGTTGTTTCATTTCGGATGCTCCATTTTTCAATTGAACGGTAGCAAGGCTCAACGAAAAAAAATCGGCCCCGGGGTCAGGTAAGACAATAATGCCTCCATTTTCCCTTTGTAAAATTCCATTTTGAGCCATGATCAGGTAACTTTCATACCTACCTTTCTCTGGCTTAATCCAAAAATTTATTCCCAGGGAGGAAGTGCGACTTTTCTGATTACTAAAATGAGAAGCATTTCCAATCTGATTCAACCTATTATAATCGATAGAGAAATTTATCCCCTGGGCGAAATTTCTACTGAACTGAATACCAAAAAAACCATCATTTTGCTCCCCCGTCTGATAAAAAGAGGTTTGGGTAAAAGCACGCTTCAATGAATAAGCCGGCACTCTGTCGGCCGTTAACAAATAGAGATCAAAAGCGTGTAAACCAAGATCAAAGCCCTTTCTTTGAACAGGTTTATAATAAATAGGATAAGCGGGAGAGCCTGGAAAACCTAAATTAAAGTATTCGAAAGCCTGTTTTCTGGCGGGATCGTGCTGGTGAAAATCGTTGGTTAAGCTACTATCTAAAAAAGGATACACTTTATTTTTATCCCCCGGGTAATGAAAGAACATGGGAAAAGTATCGGGTTCAATGTCCCTTTGATTCCCTCCTGTACCACCGGAACGCCCCATAGAAGAACCCCCTCCACTCCCTGAATTACTAAAATTAGGTCGTTGGGAAAGTAATTCACCTTTGGCTATCAAGAAGATAGCCAAAGGAAGAAGCCTAAAAAACCATTTTTGCATTTAGAGATCCAATAAAGCCGGATTCATGCCCATGTTAGAAAAGCCACCATCGTTGTATAAATTTTGCATGGTCACCATACGTGTAAAATCGGAGAACAGACAAACACAATAATCGGCGCAAGACTCAGCGGAGGCATTTCCAAGAGGAGACATTTTATCGGCATAATCAAAGAAAACATCAAATCCTTTTACACCAGAACCGGCCGTTGTCATCGTCGGAGATTGAGAAACGGTATTCACTCTCACCTTATTTTTTACCGCCCAATGATAACCAAAACTACGCGCGAAAGATTCCAGTAAAGATTTACTTTCAGCCATTTCGTTATAATCTGGAAAAACACGTTGAGCGGCGATATAAGTAAGCGCCAAAATAGAGCCACCTTGTGCCATAGCATCCAATTTCCAGAGAGTCTGCATCATTTTATGAAAAGAGATCGCGGAGATATCAAACGTTTTGAGCATATAATCATAGTTCAAATCGGTATAATCTCTTTTTTTACGAACATTTAGGGACATACCAATAGAATGGAGAACAAAATCTAGTTTACCACCTAAGATTTCCTGAGACTTGACGAACAAATTCTCCAGATCCTCCTCACTTGTTGCGTCGGCAGGAATAATGGTAGCGTTTAATTTTTCAGCAAGTTTATCGAGTTCACCAAACCTTAAAGCCACGGGAGCGTTGGTCAAAGTAAGCTTGGCACCCTGTTCTGCGCACCGTTCAGCTATTTTCCAAGCTATTGATTTTTCATCGAGGGCGCCAAAGATTACCCCTCTTTTCCCTTCAAGTAAATTATTTGCCATTTTATTAATTTTAAATTGCCACAAAAATACAATTTCCCCGCTAATTTATAGACCTAACAGTTCTTTTGCATTTTCAATAGCAAAAGCACTGGGCGGATTTTGACTCAACATAGCCGCGATACTAAATATTCTACCCTCTTTATCTAATGATTTCACGCAGGTAAGGGTCCTTTCCGGCATTTCCTCTTTGTAAACAAAATAATGGGTATCGGCCTTCGCTGCCACTTGCGGGGAATGCGTAATGGTTATCACTTGATGTTCATTGCTCAAAGTTCTAAGGATATTACCCATTTTAAGGGCGACATCTCCGGAAATACCTGCATCAATTTCATCAAATATCAAAGTAGGTAAAGGTATGGCACTGGCAACCAGCGATTTTATTACTAAGGCTAATCGCGAAAGTTCACCCCCTGATGCAACATCTTTAATAGGCAACATTCTACTGCCCCTATTTGCTGCGAAAAGGAAGAATACAGCATCCTTACCATTTGGCCCAAGATCTTCCACCGATTGACAGTGAACCTCTAATCTTGCATTTTCAAGGGCCAGAAGAGACAATCTCTGATGAATTTTGTCCTCAAAGGAAGGAATAACGGCAATTCTCCTTTCATTTAAAACACCGGCCACTTGTTCCAAATGGTTTTGCAAATGAGAAATACGTGCTTCAATGGCAGCAATATCCATGTTCCTGTTCGCAAAACTTTCTAATCTCGATGCCAGTTGCGCTCTAAACTTTATTAACTCCCCAATATTGGCGACCTGATGTTTATTAAGGAGGCGGTTCAACATATCCAGCCTTTCCTGAACCGTTTTCAACCTATCCGGATCATATTCTATGGCGTCATATCTATTTTCAATATCCCGGCTTAATTCGCGCAGTTCAATCTGGGAGGTGGCCAGTCTTTCATACAAGCGTCCCACCACATCATCGAATCTTCTTACCTGGCTCAGAGACTGAGCGACATCTGATAACTGCGTTAAAATAGACGTTTCGCTTTCCTCCAATTGACTAAAAGTGGCCCCCAGAATTCTTTTTATATCCTCCGCATGGGTAAGCCGGGTCAACTCCTCTTCCAGGGAATCTTCTTCTCCCAATTGCAGATTCGCTTTATCTAATTCATCCCATTGAAAATTCAGAAATTCAATTTCACGCTGAGAAGCCTGACTCATGCTAATAATTTCGTCTCTTTGCTTTTTCAGTGTTGCATATTCTCTGAATTCCTTTCTATAATTCGCAAGTAAGTGAGCATTATCAGCCAAAGCATCAACCATTTTTAGTTGAAAATTCTGGTCGTGGATGTCACTGGTATCGAATTGTTGATGTAAATCTATAAGCTCTGCACTTAAATCCTGGAGCGTTTTTAAATTCACCGGCGTATCATTAATAAAAGAACGGGATTTTCCAGCGGGCGTCAATTCCCTTCGAATAATCAGATCATCTTCATAATCAATTTCATTATTTTCAAAAAATGAAGCTAAGCCATATTTTTCTATAGAAAAATAGGCTTCAACGACACATTTTTTATTTTCATCAAATAATGAACGTGAATCCGCTCTATTACCCATAATTAGTCCCAATGCACCTAAGAGAATAGATTTTCCTGCACCAGTTTCACCTGTTATAATTGTCAAGCCGGAGGGAAATTCCAGTTCCAGTGCTTCAATAAGCGCATAATTTTGAATGAGGAGTTTCTTTATCATGTTTTTTACTGCCCTTTGTTAGAATTAATGAAGAATCCTGTATTTTCGAGCCAAATAGCTATTTTTGTTTCCAACGTTCAAAATTACAAAACATGAAGATTAATTTTTATTTAATCCTTATCGCTTCTCTCGGACTTCTGCAAAATTGCAGTAATGCCAAAGCGCCCCACAAAAAAGGAAGTACCAGTTTATTAAGCTATGGAATTCCTTTGTATGTAAACATACCAAAAGATGTGGATATTACCCGTCGAATTGTCGGAAATATTACTGAAGTCATTGTTAAAGGCAAAGATGAAAAATCGTGGTTTGAGTTAATTGTCCAAAATTTACCTTCGGAATCTGAAGATTTGGCATGGAATAAATATCTTCAAATTGAAGATGTCAGAAACAATGTGTATTTCACCAGAATTATGGAGGAAAATGAAAATGGGTTCATCTATGAGCTGGTGCCCAAAGATAAACCCACTTACCATTTTCGGTACGTCATTGTACAAGGATCACAGCTTTACGTCATTTCAACCGCACTGGGCAGTGAACTTACCATGGAACAAACACGAGAATTGTTCGACGCCGTTAGCCAATAATTAGAAATGACTTACTTTAGTTGACCCGAAAATTTCAGTACGAAAAACGAATAAAATCAAAACTAATACTGAAAAAATAATCATGGTTGTAGTTTTTTGTTCAAGGGATTATACGTCGAATGCAATGCAATATCCGAAGAGAATGGATAATCTGCAATAGGTGTCAAACAAAAGTAAAATAAAACAGGCTGAATATTTTTTTAAATAAATAGTATTCAGCCTGTTACCAAAAGGTTAAATGTTTGTTAAAGTAAATATACTTTTACATTCCACTAATCATATCCTCTGGTTTCACCCAAGCGTCAAATTCATCGGGCGTTAAAAGTCCGAGACCCACGGCGGCTTCTTTCAGGGTCGTATTTTCGTTGTAAGCTTTTTTTGCTATCGCTGCGGCATTATCATACCCAATTTTTGTATTGAGTGCGGTAACTAACATCAGGGAATTATCGAGATGCATTTTAATACGGGCATGATTAGCTTCAATGCCTATGGCGCAATGTTCATCGAAACTCAAACAAGCATCCGCAATAAGACGGGCAGAGGTTAGAAAATTAAAAATGATTAGGGGTTTAAAAACATTAAGCTCAAAATGACCATTCATACCACCGATATTTATGGCCACATCATTACCCATAACCTGTGCCATTGCCATAGTTAGTGCCTCCGATTGCGTCGGATTCACTTTACCAGGCATAATCGACGAACCAGGTTCATTGGCGGGAATTATAATTTCCCCGATACCTGATCGCGGTCCACTGGAAAGCAATCTGATATCATTTCCTATTTTCATTAAAGCCACTGCCGCGGTTTTCAAAGCCCCATGGGCAGCTACAATACCGTCATGGCAAGCCAGCGATTCAAATTTATTTTCCGCCGTGATAAAAGGTAAACCACTCAAAACGGCAATATGCTTAGCCACATTTTCAGAATAACCCGGAGGGGTATTTAGTCCTGTTCCGACCGCCGTTCCTCCCAGCGCCAGTTCAGCAACATGGGGTAAAGTATAGGAAATAGCTCTGACCGCATGATCAAGTTGAGAAACAAATCCAGAAAAAGCCTGACCCAGCGTTAGCGGCGTTGCATCCATACAATGCGTTCTACCCGTCTTTACGATATCGACAAAATCCTTCGCTTTTTTATCTAATGTATTTTGCAACTGCTTGATTGCTGGTATTGTATGCTTTACTAAATAGGAATAAGCCGCGATAGACATAGCAGTTGGAAAGGTGTCGTTGGAAGACTGAGACTTATTCACATCATCGTTTGGATGCAATATTTTTTTGGCATCCGTTAATTTTCTCCCTGTTAATACGTGGGCTCTATTGGCGATAACTTCATTAAGATTCATGTTAGACTGGGTACCAGAACCTGTTTGCCAAACAACTAAAGGGAACTCATCGTCGAGCAAACCTTCGCTAATTTCATCACAAACCTGGCAAATCAAGTTTGTTTTTTCAGCATCAAGAATCCCCGCTTCGTTGTTTGTCAGCGCAGCGGCCTTTTTCAAAATAGCAAATGCCCGAATAATTTCTATGGGCATAAGGTGACCGCCAATTTTAAAATTTTCAAAAGAGCGTTGAGTTTGAGCTCCCCAATACCTTTCTGCGGGTACGTCGACATAACCGATACTATCCTTTTCTTGTCTGAATGCCATGGCTTTCGTATTTAAAATTAATTTTGGGCAAAATTAAATGAATGTTCCATTTTTCCAAATAATGATTGTCATTGTTTGAACCAATTATCTGTTCATAAGGTTTTTTAGTTTATATTTAATCTATAATTTTATCACTAAAATTTCAAATAATGGCTTTTACATTACCAGAACTACCCTATGCTTATACAGCATTAGAACCCGTCATAGATGCGCGAACGATGGAAATTCATCATAGCAAACACCATGCCGCTTACACAAATAATCTGAACGCTGCTTTAGAGGGAAATGCGGCGGCTACAGGTTTAGACATAGAAGGAATATTACATAGTATTTCAACATTCTCTCCGGCAATCAGAAATAATGGTGGCGGATTCTATAATCACAATTTATTCTGGACTATTTTGTCTTCCTCTTCCAAAGCTGACCAGGGTCTTCCTGTTATTCAAGCGATCGACACGGAACTTGGCGGAATGGAGGCTTTTAAAACAGCCTTTTCTCAAGCTGCAGCTACGCGTTTTGGATCTGGCTGGGCTTGGTTAAGTGTAGATAGTCAGGGAAAATTGTTTGTTTCTTCCACACCTAATCAGGATAATCCTCTCATGGATATAGCTGAACAGAAAGGTACCCCTGTATTAGGTCTAGATGTATGGGAGCATGCGTATTACCTGAATTATCAAAACAGAAGACCCGATTATATTCAGTCATTTTTTACGATTATAAACTGGGAAGAAGTTAACAGACGCTACCTATCTGCTAAAGGATAATAAAAAAAGGCAAAAAAAAGGCGGTCATTTAAAAAATAACCGCCTTTTTTATAAAGGAAGGAATTAACGGCGACTGTAATCGCTTTCAAATCCTGAACTTCCAAATCTGTCGTTACGGTCACGGCCGAAACCACCACGGTCTCCGCGGTCTCCACCACGACTGAAACCACCGCGGTCTCCACCGCCGCCGCCTCCGCCACGGTTAAAACCACCACGGTCTCCACCGCCGAAACCACCACGGTCTCCACCACCAAAACCTCTTGGCTTTTGTGGACGTGGTTCAGCTTTTTTAACTACAATTGTACTGCCATCTAACTCTGTTTCGTTAAGCGCATCAATCGCAGATTGTGCTTCGTCATCATTAGCCATTTCAACGAAAGCAAAGCCTCTTGAGCGGCCAGTTTCGCGATCCATGATAACTTTAGCAGAATCTACTGCACCAAACGCTTCAAATGCCCGCTGCACGTCTTCGCTCTGAGTGTCAAAATTCAGTTTTGCAACAAAAATGTTCATCTTTAAAAAAATTAATATTAAATAAAAAAAATAACAAGAAAAGAAGGTAAAACACAGGCCAATTAACAAATGAGAATGGCAAGAACATTAGGTTAAAAACACTCCGAAGATAAAGGCAAAAAAAATACCGACTTTTCATGGGGTCTTCACTTTTAAAAACCCTAACACAAAAATAATCTAAATTATTTATATAATGCAATATTTTTTATAATATTAGAAAACTTTTATTATTTTACCTCTGTGATTCGACGAAAATTTTCCCTTTCTTTTCCTGAAAAACAGGTGCATATCACCCAAATATTACTTATTCTATTGGGATGGGCTGTGCTGATGTATATTTATCTATCTCTTCCCAGGCCCTTGTTCAAGGTTCCTTATGCCGCTGTTTTAACCGATAAAAATGGGCATCTTCTCAGCGCAAGAATTGCAAAAGACGGGCAATGGAGGTTTCCATCTTCAAGTCAGGCAGTAGAAAAGTACGCAGTGGCCTTGGTTGAATATGAAGATAAAAGATTTTACTACCACCGAGGTGTTGACCTTATTGCACTCGCTTCCGCATTTAAATACAATGCGGGCAACCCCCGCCGTAAACGCGGTGGAAGCACCTTAAGCATGCAGGTTATCCGCATGTCACTGGATAATCCACCCAGAACTTACGGGCAAAAAATAAAAGAATTGGTGTTGGCGTCTGTCTTAGAAATAACCTATTCTAAAAAAGAAATTTTAAACTGGTATGCCGCTCACGCTCCTTTTGGTGGCAATGTAGTGGGCATTGACGCTGCTGCCTGGCGATACTTTGGTAAAAATATTTCACAAATCACCTGGTCAGAAGCTTGTTTATTAGCTGTTTTACCCAATAGTCCGGGTTTAATTCATCCCGGAAGAAATAGAGATAAGCTGAAGGATAAAAGAGACAGATTACTCGATAACCTTTATAAGAAGAAAATTATAGACCATGAAAAATGGCAATTAGCCAGAGAAGAACCTTTACCTGAAGAAGTTTTTCCTCTTCCCCAATTAGCTAATCATTTGTTAAGCAGAACATTCCCTCAACATAGTGGTGGCATTGTACCTACTACGCTTGACGTTGATATCCAAGAGAGAATGCAGGAAAGACTCCAGCAATATCAATATCAATTGTCAGCTAACGGTATTGAAAATGCCGCTATTCTGGTTCTTGAGGTTTCCAGTGGAAAAGTCCTTGCCTATCTCGGAAATTCACCAAATGAAGCATCGAGTCATGGCAGGCAGGTCGATCTAATTATGGCCAATCGCAGCAGTGGAAGCATTTTGAAACCCTTCCTTTATGCTTTAAGCCTTCAGGAAGGTTTCATTCTGCCTGGCTCCTGGTTAAGCGATGTCCCTTTGAGTTATCGGGGCTACAGACCAGCAAATTTTGATCAATCTTATAGTGGAATGGTAGCCGCTGATCAGGCACTGATAAGGTCTTTGAATATCCCTTTCGTTCAGTTACTTAAAAAATATAATGTAGGACGATTCCATAACCAATTAAAAAAAATGGGGATTCATTCCTTACCATTTTCCGCCGACCATTATGGCTTGTCTTTGATTCTGGGTGGGGCAGAAGTTAATTTATGGGATCTATGTGGCATTTACAGTTCTATGGCCCGATCCCTTCTGTTTTACACCCCCGGAAACGAAACGGAAAAATACTATAACTGGCATTCGCCATGGTATGTAAATACTAAAAATAAAGCAATGGCTTTGACCGACAGACAAGTTCCCGTCATTCAACCAGGCGCCATATATAGCACCTGGCAGGCCATGATTGCCTTAAAGCGACCAGATGAAGATGGAAACTGGCAGCAATTCTCCGGTAATCAGCCTATTGCCTGGAAAACTGGTACCAGTTTTGGTTTTCGCGATGCATGGGCTATCGGTACTTCTACCTCCTATTGTGTAGGCGTTTGGGTTGGAAATGCGAGCGGAGAAGGAAAACCTGGCCTTACAGGGATAAAAGTCGCTGCACCTTTGCTTTTTTCACTGTTTAACGAGTTACCTGAAAAAGGCAAACTTTTTCCCATTCCCAATGCCGACTTACATTCGGTAGATATATGTAAATCCTCCGGTTGGTTAGCGGGCCCTTTTTGCCCACAAGAAACTATCCTTGCTCCTAAAACCATTAAAACAAGTGATGTTTGTCCCTTTCATAAAAAGGTTTATTTAACCAGCGATCAACAACATCTCGTGAATGTTAATTGCCTGGAAAATGAAGCGGGAAAACCTGAAAACCGATTAGTTTTACCTCCTTTGGAGGCCTTCTATTTCCGGAAAAATAATCCCGATTATCATCCCTTGCCAAACTGGCACCCATTATGCCTTCAGAATAATACTCCTTTTGATGAAAATGAAACCATGGAATGGATTTACCCAAGGGAGTTTACACAAATAAAAATTCCTAAGAATTTGGATGGTTCTGTCTCAAAAACGGTATTTCAACTCGCACACCGACGTCCGGAAAAAACAGTTTACTGGCATATAGATGGGGTATTTATTGGTAAAACACGCATTTACCATCAAATGATCATGAACCCAAGCATAGGAAGACACCTTTTGATGGCTATGGATGAAGAAGGGAATAGAATAGAAACTACTTTTGAAATTATGAGCTATTCAAAAAGATAGCTCCTGTTCGGGGGAGACCGATGCACACAGGAGCTATTAAATACTATGAGAAAACTACAGCTCAAAAGTAATCATTTTAATATACACTTTTTTTCTTTAACTCTTCAGAATGCTTTAGTTAAGACAATTATCACTTTCTAATTACTAAACGGTATCAAATGAGCGGGGAAAGGTATGATTCATTTATCTAATAAAAGATGCAAAAAAATAAAAAACACTACCTGTCCAGTTCCATTATGGGAATAAGCACCTCTACCCTTGTTCCTGTGGCTTCACCGGTCAGTGGGTCTTTCAAATCTATTATTTTCACCGCGGGTTGAGCGCCTAAAGATTTGTGGAGTAGCCGAAGTCTTTGTTCTGTAATCAAGGTACCCTTTGACTTATGGTGTTGATATTTGAAATTTTCTCTTTGTAAGGCCATAGCTTTATCTCTTCCTACCCCATTATCTTCAATAATACACAAAATACATTGTTCATTAAAAGATAGAAATTGAACGGCTAAAAGACCCTCTTTTTTAGATCTGAGTCCGTGTTCAATGGCATTTTCAAGATAAGGCTGAACAATCATTGCGGGAACGCCTATCAAATCTTCTTCAATATCATCATCCACTTTTATCCGGTAAGACATTCTATCTGCAAATCTCAATTTTTCATTAATGAAAAGGTAATTCTCTAAAAACGCTATTTCTTTTTCCAGGCTGATGACCTCAACATCGGAGTATTCAAGACTTTGCCTCATCAACTTTGCAAATTTGGCTAAATATTTTGCTGCATGAGTCATATCATTTGAGGTAATATAATTTTGTATACTATTTAAGGCATTGTAAAGAAAATGAGGGTTCATTTGCGCACGTAAAGCTTTCAACTGCAACCTATTAGCTTGTAAAATAAGTAATTCAGCTTCCTGCTTTCTTCGTTCAAAATCATATTTAGCCTCTAACTCCCATATTTTGTGCTGATTGAGTTCCTCCACATACTTGGCAGACAAATCGGCATGAAGCTTCTCATAAGTGTAGGCTAATTTAAATTGCTCATTCTCCGCATAATAAGTCGCCAATTCTTTACAAATAAAAGATAATCTTTTAACATTAGCCGATTTTGAGGCCATTCTATAAGCATGAAGCAAATAAAATTCTGCTTTTTTAAAATCATTGCTTTTCATAGCCATTTGCGCGCGCCATATTTCAATGGAAACCAAATTTTCAGAATCCTTCTCCCCTATATTAGTAAAGAGCTCCTCCGCTTTATTTAAAAGAAGTTGAGCCTCCGGAAAATCATTTTGTAAAAGATGAACGTAACCAAGATTAGCATAAGCGCTGGCCCGGGAAAAAGCGTTATCATCATTTTCAATGTGAAGTACTTTTTGAAAAAACAAGGTGGCGCGCTCCAGATTTGAAAGTACCAGATAACCTTTGCCTACAAAAAGGCATAACCAGGATAATCGTGTTTTAATATCTGATAATTCTGCCAGTTCAATGGCATTTTGATAGGCAGCAATGCTTTTATCGGCGTCGCCAATTATTTCATACAGATTGCCCAGGCCAGCTTGAATAATTTGCAGGAAGAATAAATCTTTATGGGTTATTTCATTATTTGACAGATTCCTAATGATTTTTTCGGCCTTTAAAAAGCCTTCAATGGCTCGGGGATAGTTGGCATAGTGCAATTGAACAAAAGCCTCTCTACTAATTATTCTTGCGTTTAAGACGGGCGAGGGATTTTTCTTCAGACATTTTTTTGCCTTTTCAATCAGCAGCTCAGCCTCATCCATTTTATGTAAATTAATGGAAGTACCCGCAAGATCTATAAATAACGCGGCTTTTACCTGAAGATTAGTACTTTCTTCGGACAGTTTAACGGCTTTTAAAAAATTATCGTAAGCTTTTTTATATTGATATTTCTGATTATCTATCAATGCTTTATACCAATAATAGGAAAGGTTGACTTTTGACTCCAGATCAAAACTATTAATTTTTTTTAATTTTTCAACATATTTAACTGCCTGATTAACATCAGTATATACTAATTGAGATAAAAGCTTATCTAGTAAACCGTACTTTTCCTCCAGGTTTCTGCATTGAGTGATGGACGAAATAATCTTATCACTTGAAGGCAGATGTAAGAGCGAATGATCCATTTTCTGCAATTAAAAGGTAAATAAAAAGGGCTGTAATTAAAATTAATTACAGCCCTTTGAAGAAAGTTAGAATAAAATCATAGGGGAATGATACCTCCACAACCGTTATTCCACGAGCCGCCAGATTGTTTGCCGCCCGTCACTTTTTTAAGATCCTGATTTTTCACGACCTTTAATTTTTTTTGAAGCTCCTCTAATTTTAGTTCTTTTTTTCTCATAGTTTATAAAAATTAAAATGTAGTATGGCAAAATTAATGAAAAAAAACAATATTTCAAAAGAAATGCATTACATTTTAATTGCCTTCCTGCAGGTCTCTTAATTTTTCAAGAAATGACGCCCTTCTCCTTCTTGAAACCTCAATATGGGTATCATCTTCCATAATAACAATATTCCCATCGCCCTTCAGGTATTTTTTCATACAATTAAGGTTTATCACATGTCTTTTGTGTACTCTGTAGAAATTATAAGAAGCTAATAATTCCTCGTAGGCTTTGATGGTTTTTGACGCTGTTATCTTCTCCCCTGTTTGCAAGAAAATATGGGTATAATTATCTTCTGCTTCAAATCGGATAATATCTGTGATATTGACAAAATAAATACCATCAACGGCGGCGATACTCATTTTCGAAAAAACATTAGGATTATTATAATGGCTATTAAAAATCTCCAGTCTTTTTTCAATCTGATTTTTTCCATTTTTAGGAATCCGATCTATTGCTTCTTTCAAGGCATCGGGATCTATAGGCTTCAATATATAACCGATAGAGCTATATTCACAAGCTTTCACTGCATATTCTTCGAATGCGGTGACAAAAATAATTTCGAATTGGAAAGGTCTGAGTTTATTCAATAAACTAAAAACCAATCCATCGGAAAGATTAATATCTAAAAAAGCTACATCGGGTTGTTTTGAAAGCCCTTTAAAAGTAATTACGGCGTCGTCAATACTTTCAGCTTCACCTACAATTTCAATATCCTTTGCGTACTGAGCCAATAAATTCTTTAGATTATTGCGACTACTCAGCTCATCTTCAACAATAACTGCTTGAATCACCTTTTCATATTTTGAGTTTTAAAAAATAGCCAACTTTATTTAGCGAACATAACTTGTTGCAAAGAGTCTGCGCATACTCCACCTTCCTGCACCATTTACCAGAACGAGGAACAAGCCTCCGGAAATGGCCATATTCTTCATAAAATGCACCGATACTTCTCTTCTCACCTCATTTTCTGCTTCCCAAAACGGAAAGACAATAAAAGTCATTGGCAACCAATACAAAAGGATAAGAATAGCTCCGAAAGACGGTCTATAACCCAACAGGATTAAAAGGCTGCCTAAAATGAGAACAAAAATAGACAAATAAAGCAAGAAGTCCTGTTGCCACAAAAGACCATATTCGGTCATCTGATTTTTTGTATCCTTGAAAAAAAATAAAGCATCATAAGCCTCAAAAAAGAAAATAAAGGAAATAAAAATTCGTCCCAATAAATCAAAAATATCTTTCATTATAATTAGTTTTCATTTAAAAAATTAAATACGGCACGGGCCACATTCTGCCCGTCCATAGCTGCCGATAAAATTCCGCCTGCATACCCGGCGCCTTCTCCACTTGGAAACAAACCTATGCATTCAGGATGCATTAGTGTCTGATTATCCCTTGGAATTCTCACGGGAGAACTCGTTCGACTCTCAATACCGACAACGACCGCTTCCGACGTGTAATATCCGTTCATTTTTTTAGCAAAATCCTGTACCCCTTTCTTTAATCTTTTATACACAAAATAGGGTAATAAAGCATTCAAATAGGCAGGCGTAAGTCCGGGTATGTAACTACTTTTTGGAAGTGACTGGCTTAACTTACCATTTACAAAATCAGTAAGTCTCTGAGCAGGTGCCTTTTGTGTACCATTAGTCACACTAAACATATTCTGTTCCACGTCTTGTTGAAAAGCGAGACCGGCAAAAACACCCTTATCCTGATAAGCTTTCAGGTCATCCATTTCAATAGAAACAACAGTACCTGCGTTGGCAAATGGTGAATCCCTCCTGGACATAGACATACCGTTGACGACTATTTCACCGGGGGAGGTTGAAGCAGGAACAATGAGGCCGCCTGGACACATACAAAAGGAAAAAACACCTCGATTTTCAACCTGAGTGACCAGTTTATAACTAGAGGCGGGCAGTGCGTCGGGCCGATTTTCCTGCCCATATTGAATTTTATCTATTAACGGCTGTGGGTGTTCTATCCTTACGCCCAAAGCAAAAGGTTTTTGTTCAATTAAAATACCGTGCTTAGCTAACAAATAATAAATATCACGCGCCGAGTGTCCAGTAGCTAAAATAACAGCGTCACCTTCCCATTTTTTTTCATTTTGCGTGATGACGCCAGTCAACCTATTTCCTTTTTTTACAAAATCGACGACTTTTTCCTCAAAATGCACCTCTCCTCCGAAGGCCAGAATGGTGTTTCTAAGATTAGTAACGATCTGGGGTAACTTATTGGAACCAATATGTGGATGAGCGTCAACCAGTATATCCGGATTTGCGCCATGTTTAACCAATATTTGCAAAACATTTTCAATGGAGCCCCTTTTATGTGATCGGGTATAAAGCTTACCGTCCGAATAGGTGCCTGCCCCCCCTTCACCAAAACAATAATTTGAATCAGGATCTACCAGACCATTTTGCTGTATGGCTTTTAAATCGCGACGTCGCGCCCTTACATCTTTACCTCTGTCAATGATTATGGGCAACAACCCTAAAGTAATGCATTGTAAAGCGGCAAAATAGCCAGCGGGTCCGGCACCCACAATAATGACCTTTTTTTTACCTCCCACCCATTGCCAATGTGGGTCAAATGCCAATTCCTCCGGAGGAGGCACAGAAATAAAGACCTGGCATTTTAGCCGAATAAGCGGTGTTTTACCTCTTGCATCAACAGATCGTCTCACTATTTTAAAAGTAAAATCTGTTTCATCAATACCTAAAGTTTGGCTAATAGTTGTTTTAATTGCTTCTTGATTAGAGGCAAAGTCAGGCAAAATTCCAATTTCCATGTCTTTAGTCATATTTTCCGTCTAAAAACTCGCTGATTAATCTTTTAAAGGATTTCTAACAAAAATAGAATCCACCGAATGCTGGAAATATTCAGGAATATACATCTTTATTTTCACCTGTTCTGTGATATCCTGAAGCTTATTCAATGTTGGAAAAACAGGTTTTAAGGACCAGATACTGTCATGAACAAGTTTCCATTTATAACGATCCGAAACAATAAAGTATTCGAAAACAGATTCCTTTGCCCCTGACATGGATACGTTTGTCTCCAAAATGATATCTGAGCCTATCCAAAAAACAGTATCAAAAGACGTATGGGATTGAATAGAAAATCGAGTTATCGTATCTGGAAGTACAATGGACTGATGAACTGTTTTAGACCATTGTGCTCTCAGCTGAAATGGTATAAGTGATAATAATAAAAAAATAAAATAAAACACGTTCAGAGACATTTTCAATGCTTGAGTATTGAGTAATCAGTGGCAAAGTTAATTCATTTTAAATTAAATAAACCATTACCCCGCTTGTTGTGTTATGCTAAGGCTAATAAATAAATAAATAATGCGCACCCTTTTTTTAGTCCTTTTATTAATATCCATCGATCTGTATGCTTACCAGGCATTAAAAGTAGTTTTTGCCAATTATTCCTTGTCGGCAAGGACATGGTCAAAAGTCATTTTTTTCAGTTTGAATATTATCATGATTTCCTTTACTATGGCCTACACTGCTGGCTTACTGTCGGAGTGGGATAAAGTAGCTTTAACCATATTAAGATCCTTAGTTTTTATAACTTATTTCTCGAAATTTCTCGTTCTGCCCTTTCTATTTATAGATGATATTTACAGAGGTTTTCAATGGATTTTTGATTATTTTAAGCCCAGTGAGTCATTTAATCCGTCTAGGTCAAGGTTTTTAAGCCAATTTGGCCTATTTATAGGTGCTATACCTTTAATCAGCTTAACTTACGGAATATTTAGAAATGCTTATCGCTTCCAACTTCGAAAGACTCAAGTTAACATAGCGGGTATTCCAGAACAACTCCTTGGGTTAAAAATTATTCAAATATCTGATATTCATTCCGGCAGCTTTTTGTACCCCGATGAGGTAAAAAAGGCGGTGGATATCGTCAATGCACAAAATGCCGACCTGGTATTTTTTACAGGAGATTTAGTAAACAATACAGCAGACGAGGTCGTTCCTCTTCTCCCTATTTTAAAGAATATAAAATCTAAATATGGCGTATTTTCTATATTAGGAAATCACGATTACGGTGATTATGTCCAATGGGAAAGTTCAGAAAAGAAACAAGCTAATTTAGATCAATTAAAGCTGTACCATAAAGAGATGGGTTGGTCACTGCTAACAAATGAGCATAGTGTCGTTGAAATTAATGGTAAGAGCGTGGGAATTATTGGTGTTGAAAATTATTCAACGCACATGAGATTTCCTAAATATGGAAAATTAAAAGAATCTTTTGCCGGTGTTGAAAAAACAGATCTGAAGTTACTTTTATCACATGACCCCTCCCATTGGTCACATGAGGTGGTTACTGAGTTTAAGGAAATTGCCATCACTTTCTCGGGTCATACTCATGGATTTCAGTTTGGCGTTGAAATACCAGGAATTATTCAATGGAGCCCGATACAATATGTTTACAAACAATGGGCAGGTATATACAAAAAGGGAAATCAAATGCTTTATGTTAATCGTGGTTTAGGGCATTTGGGCTACCCGGGTCGGGTTGGTATATTGCCTGAGGTAACTTTAATAGAAATCGTCTGATTATTTTTTCAAAGTTTAATGAAATGCAGAAGGATCAATTTTTTAAATCAGGTTTGTTAAAGAAATACCTCCTTGGTATTGCCTCCCCTATCGAATGCGCAAAAATAGCCGCCCTGCTTGAAATCAATCCCGATTGGAAAAATCAGGTAGTATTGCTTGAAAATAAGTTTAGGTATTGGGTGAAACTCCAAAATTCTGCCTTCACAAAGAAAAATCAACTGAACTAACTCTTAAATCTTCTTTTAAATAAAAAAATAAATTTTAGCAGATTTTTTTTGTGAAAAGTTTTTCGTTTATAAATATTTTAATTATTATTGTCACAGTAAAGCACCAAAGAAGGCGAAAAGTCGCTTTTTACAGGTGCTATTTTTGATCCCAATGAACATGACTCCTTAGAACGCGGATATCCGCAATCATTAACGATTAAAACTAAAGGTCATGTTAATTATTTACACAGCTTTTGCTTCTTTTGCTTTGGGAGGTACTATTATAGCGACAATGAATTCTTTTCAGCGTTCATCGCGTCGTTTCTAATTTACTTCCGGCTTGAAAAAACAAAAAAAACCGTCATTAATTAAGTTTAGTGGCGGTTTTTTAATGTAAGGAGGCGTTCACCAATTGATAATATAGTTCCATTGGATTATCGCTATTGAGAAACAATCTACCTTTCAACGAAACCTTTTCATCTGTTTCCATTCTTTTAATATTTCCTTCCGCTTTTATTTGTATAACGGTTTCTATGCCCGCCCCACTGCAAAAAAAGCATTGAGCATAAGGTAGCGCTGACAAGACAGAAACGGTACTATCGCCTATTTCAGACACAGGAATCCAATATCCTTCTATAATAACATTTTTACCATTCCACGCCATAGATTCCTTAGAAAAAGTAGGTTTTCCCAAATAGTCTCCATAGTCTGCGTCATAATAGTATGCTATTTTCAAACTATCAAGATTTTTCCATGAGATTCGTTCAAAGGAAACAACCTTTTCTTTTAAAACAGCCTTTTCATTGGGTATATCATTTGTACAAGAAAAAGAGAGACACAACAAGAAGAGGAAAATAAAATATTTATACATTAGGACGAGGTGTGTTGAACCTTAGCTTATGAATAAAAACAGGACAAATACAAACAACAAGGTGAAAAAAAACGAATACCTGATTTTTTTCGACCTACCTTATTGCTTGCATCACCCCCTCAATATAATGGACATAATTCTCATAAAAATCAATCATTACCTAACTTTAACACTTCAAGAAAAGCCTTTTGAGGAACATCTACTGAACCAATTTGTCTCATTTTCTTTTTACCCTCTTTCTGCTTCTCCAGAAGTTTTCTTTTCCTTGAAATATCTCCACCATAACATTTGGCCGTAACGTCTTTTCGAAGAGCGGAAATAGTTTCTCTTGCAATAACTTTAGCACCAATAGCTGCCTGAATAGCTATTACAAACTGTTGTTTTGGAAGTAAATCCTTAAGGCGCTTACAAATTTTCCTGCCTATATAATCCGCTTTATCCCTATGGACCAATGCGGTTAGGGCATCCACATTTTCGCCATTTAATTTTATGTCTAATTTAATCAAATCAGAAACCCGGTAATCAATTAACGCATAATCGAAAGAAGCATAACCTCTTGAAATAGATTTGAGTCTATCATAAAAATCAAATACAATTTCAGCTAAAGGAAGTTCAAAACTCAATTCAACTCTATATGGCGTCAGATAAACCTGCCTGGAGAGAATACCTCTTTTATCGAGACAAAGGCTCATGATTGAGCCAATATAGTCCGGCTTAGTAATAATCTGCGCTCTAATATAAGGCTCTTCCACGCTACTTATCCTTGAGGGATCAGGCAAATCAGAGGGAGTACGAACGACCGCTTTTTCATTATTGGTGGTAGTAACGGTATAAGAAACGTTAGGAACGGTGGTGATCACCTCCATATTGAACTCTCTTGATAAACGTTCCTGGATAATTTCCAGGTGAAGCATACCGAGGAATCCACAACGAAATCCAAAACCCAGCGCCTGGGAAGTTTCTGCTTCAAAAACCAGGGAAGCATCATTTAGCTGTAATTTTTCGAGACTATCTCTTAAATCTTCAAAATCATCATTATCGATAGGAAAAATACCCGCGAAGACCATTGGTTTGACCTCCTCGAATCCATGAATAGCCTCATTACAAGGCCTGTCCACATGAGTAATAGTATCTCCAACTTTAATTTCTTTAGACTCTTTTATACCTGTAATTACGTAACCTACATCACCAGTTTTCAGTACATCCCTAGGCATCTGATTTATTTGTAAGATGCCTATTTCATCAGCTAAATATTCCCTTGAACCATAAAAAAACCTGATTTTATCCCCCTTTTTCAAGGTACCATTCATAATTCTAAAATAGGCAATCACCCCACGGAAGGAGTTAAAAACGGAATCGAAAATCAGTGCTTGCAACGGCTCATCAGAATTACCTTTTGGGCAGGGAATTCTATCTACTACTGCTTTCATAATATCAGGAACACCAATACCCGTTTTTCCGCTCGCCAGAATAATATCCTCTTTTTTGCAACCAATAAGGTCAATTATCTGGTCAGATACTTCTTCAATATTGGCATTTTCCATATCCACCTTATTTAGGATAGGAATAATTTCAAGATCGTGCTCAATAGCTAAATAAAGATTTGAAATAGTTTGAGCCTGAATACCCTGTGTAGCGTCAATAAGGAGTAAAGCACCTTCACAAGCGGCAATAGAACGAGAAACCTCATAAGAAAAATCAACGTGTCCCGGGGTATCAATAAGATTAAAAGTGTACCTATTACCATCGTCATGAGGATAATACATCTGAACGGCATGACTTTTTATGGTAATGCCTCTCTCCCTTTCAAGATCCATACTGTCCAGCGCCTGATCTTTCATCTGCCGTTTATCAATGGTATGTGTGAAATCCATTAATCTGTCAGACAACGTACTTTTTCCGTGATCGATATGAGCAATGACACAAAAGTTTCTTATAAATTTCATATTGTTGTTTAAATAAATTCTGCTATTCAAAATCAAATGTAAAAATAAGCAAGCTTAGGGACTTTAGGTCAACTACAGATAAATTTTAATAAATATGTATTTTTATAAGGCAGCATTTTGACATTCATGACGTTTAAATAAAACAAAAATGAATATGCATCTTAGAATTATATTGTTATTTACTATCGTGTCAGGATTGACGACCTGTAAAAAGGAAGTTTTAGAACCTACCATCATTGTTGCAAATATTGAAAGGGAATTTGTAATAGGTTATGTAGAAAAATTTTCTAAAACAGGTCGTCTCCTACAATTTGAGGTGAGCACCATAAATAATCAACCCTGCGGAAATTACACAGTAAAAACTTCCTGGCAACAAAGTCCTTCTCTCCTTACGCTCAATATTGATGGTATAACAAAAAATAGTACTTGTATTGGTAACGCTGCTATAGCTAAAGGTTCCGAGACCGCGCAAAATCTTTCTGAAGGTTCCTGGCCTATAGACATAAATATTCAGCGTATTATCCGTAATCCTGGAAAACTTTTCATTTCAAAAGGTACTTATCAATTGATTCTTGAAAGTACCCACGGCATATCATTGATTCAAAAAGATTTAAAACAAATACCCAATGGGACCATTTGGGGCACTATTTCTTACAAACCTGAATACGCAGCAACCGCCAGAGTGTTCATCGAGGATTTGAAAAAGTTAACAAGAAATAATCTTTTAGACGACGGTGAGTACGGATACTTTTCTGTTCAAAATGAAATAATAAAATTCAGGGATACTCCGGCTGATTTATCCACCTTACCAATAATTAGAAACCAACAGGCAGATGTCGATCTCATTTTACATCTCGTAAATACTTTTAGGTTGAAACATAAAGAAAATATTATTATACAACTTTCTGATACCAATGGTATTATTTATTAATCAATAAATCAATAAATTATTATGCCCCTGGCGGCAAAAATGCTATAAACGTGTGACCCCTCTGGGGTCATTTATTTGCCTGCCCCCTGTGGGGTCACATGTCTATAAAAAAAGAGGCTATCTTTATAGACGGCCTCTTTTTTGATAAGAAGATTTGATTATTTATTAGTGGCTGTCCTTACAAAGACCGACAATTTCATGAAAAACATCATGGAGTGCCGTTAATTTTTGTGTTAAAACAGCGTCTTTAGTCTTTTTCTTAACCAGGGCATCTAATTCTTTACTCCCGGAAATGAGTCTTGTTACGGCATTTTTTATAGCTGGCGTAGCATAATCATCAGGATAAGCCTGAGCATTCAGTGCTTCGGCTTTAGTAACCATTTCTGCACTTCTTGCTTTAATGGGCTTTAAATTACCCTCTTCGCTTGGGTGGAAAGTACTGGCCATCACACCATGGAAGGTGTTCAACGAAGGCCACTGTTCCCAAATACTTTTTTTAGGAGGCATAGCTGCATCGTATCTTTTACTCACCTCGGTCCAATTTATAACCGTCCAAATAGCGGCCAGATAATCGGGGCGTTTATTTTGATATTTCAGGTAATATGCATGTTCCCAAACATCGATACCTAAGATAGGAGTACCTTTTACTTCAGCAATATCCATCAAAGGATTATCTTGATTTGGCGTAGAACAAACAGCCAGTTTATTATCAGGGGTAACAATAAGCCAGGCCCAGCCCGATCCAAAACGGGTGGATGCTGCCATATTCATTAATTTTTTTAGACTATCCACAGAGGTAAATTGCTTTTCGATGGCTTTTTGAAGACCAGCATTAGGCATTGTGTTTTTTTCACTCGTCATGATACTCCAAAAAAGAGAATGATTAAAGTGCCCGCCACCATTATTTCTAATAGCCATGGAATGCTTAGAAATATTTTTTACGATGTCCTCAATCGACATTTCAGCCGTCGGTGTACCTTTTACAGCATTATTAAGATTATTAATATAGGCTGCATGGTGCTTACTATGATGTATTTCCATAGTTTGAGCATCGATGGCCTGCTCTAATGCATTATAGGCATAAGGCAACTTAGGCAAGGTAAACTGGGCAAACAAAGTGCTCGTTAATCCAAGTGCCATGAAAAATAATAAGATTGATTTTTTCATTGTCGATTGATTTTTTATCAAATTAAACCACAAAAATACCATTTTAGATGCATGATTATCTGTTTTTTTGTCTCCTAAAAATATATCTTGTTATAAAAATACCTTCACCGCTGGAAGATGCTCCAACGCCCGACTTTGAATCTGTAATACTCACATCACTTTTACTGTAAACTCCGGAAACGGTATTGGATAATTCCCACCCTTCTTCCCCTAATTCATTAAATTTTTGAACGACAAGAAGGTCATTTGCCTTAATATTTCTAAAGTTAATGCCCAATAAGCTGAAAAAGTTTTCCATTTTATACTCTTCCAACACTCCTCCATCATCACTTAATAAAAGTCGTGATCTACCCAGCCCCCCTGGAATAACACTTTCTACCGCAGTAACAATCTGGTATTCCCAAACTATACCGCGCGTTTGCGCTGGCAAAGTCAAAGGCAATAAAAATAGTATTTGGATAAATAATCCTTTTAACATAACGGTTAAGATTTTCATAATATCATTTTTTAGTGAGAAAACTTCCTAACTATCCAAACATCTTGAACATTGCCCTCATTTTCAGTGGATATATGTTTCAAAATTACAAAAGGATGGAACAATTTTTCCATAAATGAAACTGGGTGAAAACTGGAAAATGTTCTGTGCCCCTCTTTAACAGCTCCTCTGACAATCAAATTCCCTTGGTCAAAATCCCGTTTTTCGCTTTCCGTAAGCTTATCCTTAAAAGCGGTTCCTTGAGTGGTTAGGAATAATAAGCCACCAGGTTTTAAAATTCTATCGAGCTCTTTTATCCATAAAAAATGAGCCGACAAAGACAGGTGAGTCAGGATAGAAATGCCATAAATTAAATCGAATGTTTCCCCCGCAATATCTAAAGGAGGGAGAACCTGTTGATGTAAAAACCGAATAGAAGGAAAATTATGCTTACACCAGGCTAAAGATTTATCATTTACATCGGAACCAAAACAAGTAAAATTATTTTCCGGCCAATGTCTGATTACCCTACCGGGACCGCATCCCCAATCTAAAACTATCCAATTTCCCTCTGGCAACCACTCTTTCGTTATATTTTGAACCCATTCAGCTGTTTTTTTTCCACCAAAATAATAACTTGCATAATCTAATTTGAATGATTCATACATTAAATAATCGGGTGGTAAAACAATGTCGGGAAAGTTCTCTTTAAATGCCTCATTATCTTTTTTATTCTGGTATTTCACGAAAAAATACCTTAGATAATCAGCTACATAAAGTAATCTGATTTTACGCAAAAACCTTGAAAATGAATTTTTAATACGATTCATTCATGAAAATTAGCGGTACATTAGGGAGAAATAATTATTTTATGAGGATGGGGATTATCATCTACCTTTAACCAGTAAACGCCTGAAGAATACCCGGCAATATCAAAGGTACAAGCACCAAAGGAAATTTTGCTTTGAAGCATTCGTCCCATAAAATCAAATAGATACAAAGTAGAAGTTTTTTCAGAGGACCTATTTTTCGAAATAACCTGAAGGTACCCTGAGGCAGGATTAGGATAAATCTGTATTTGATTTTCAATTAGATTATCTTCCGTTGAAGTTGATAAAGAGCAATTTGTTTGGCCCAAAAGAGTGGATCTGAATCCATTTAATGAGGCATTCATACGTTTCTTTTGACCTTCTGTAAACATGTACATACATTCATCATCGACATAATCCATATAGTTAAAGAAAAGAATACCGTTGTCTGTTGGCGAACAATCATCTTTTAAAGGATAGCTGGCACAATCGTAGGTAGCTTCATATTGTAAAGGCGTATCTTCCACATAATCACCTTCTTCACATTCACTTTCGTCAGGTCCCCAAAGATGTTCGAGATTAAAATAATGCCCCATTTCATGTGTCGTCGTTCTTCCCTTATGATTAGGATACGAAGCGATAGCCGTTCCCGTACTACCAAAATATTCAGAAGAAATAACCAGTCCATCAGCTTCGGGAGGATCTGCGGTACCAGGTAAATAGGCAAAGCCATATAAATCTTCACCTGCTTCACAAACCCATATATTAATATATTTCTTATTATTCCATGGATCTTTACCCCCTCTTAAGGTAGTAAACCATCTGTCTTTATCTCCAATATCGACCACGGTTGTTTTTGTTCTGGTAATACCATTGGTAACCATACCCGACGGATCGCGGGCAGCTAAACAAAATTCAATACCTACGTCAGCCACAAGATTCTTAAAAAAAGCAGGGGTTTTATTGACATCACTATTTAGTTTTCTAAAATCTTTATTTAGTATATCAATTTGAGATTTGATCTGTTCGTCTGAAATATTTTGTGCAGCGGTTCTCCAGACCACATGAACGACGACAGGAATTTTGACCACTGCTTGTCCCGATTTGGCTGCATCCTCCTTGTCGATCCAATTTTTTGTAAATTCCTCTATGATTTGTCTTTCTTTAATCAGACCAGGATTCCTGGCCAGGGCTTCAAATCGCTTATTTTCAGTTCCACACTTCTTCTGACTTTTTCCTGGCGTGGAAAAAAGAAGAAATAAAAAAACACAAAAGAACACAGAACGATACCTCATTTTAAAGAATTAAATGGCTATAAATTTATTTGCATAACCCATTGCGGCATCGAGCAAGGCATCCAAATCTGCTTCTGTAGTTAAGGCATTAGTGATGCTTAATCTAAGAAAAACATTATCTGAAAGAACCGTCTGAACGATATAAAATTTCCCCCCGAGGATTATTTGTTCTCTAATATACTTATTTAGATGATTAATGTCAATTAAATCAATAGATTTTGATGGTAAAAATCGAAAACAGATAATATTACAGGATGGAGGCACGGGCACTTCCCAGTTTTTATTAACATTTAGTTGGCCGTAAACATATTGGCATAAATAATTGACACGGTTTATATAGGCAGAAAAAAGAGAGGTTCCATATTGGTAAAGAAGCGTATAAACGGGAAGGCTGAGCATAGATTTCGTGCATTCGAAAGATCTTTTGGCCACATTATGCCATTCAAAAGAGGCATCATTTTCCCAAAGATAGTGAGCATGTTGGGCGAAAGTTTTAAATTGGTTTCTCCCATCATTTAGCACGAGTGCGGTAATCAATGATGGAGCGAGGAGCATTTTATGAAAATCCATAGCTACGCTATCCGCTGTGTCGATACCCTCCACCAAAAATTTCCAATCCTCAGAAAAAGCATTGGCAGCACCGTGAGCACCATCGACATGAAACCAAATATTATTCGCCTTACAAAAAGCACCTATTTCTGTTAAGTTATCAAATGAACCCGTAGCAGTAGAGCATGCAGAACCTACCACGGCGATGACCTCTATACCCTTTGACTTAGCCTCCCTCAAATATTGAGGCAATAAATTGGTCTTCATTTTAAATTGGTCATCCACGGGAATTTTGATAATGCCTTCACTCCCCCAACCCATAATTCTCGCTGCCCGTTCCACACAATAATGGGCTTCCTCAGAAACCATGAGCGCCATATTAGACTTATTTCCTGCGTTCCAAACGGGAAAAGCTGAAATACATGCTCTTGCAGTAAGCAAAGCGGTTAGATTTGCCAAAGTTCCTCCATTACAAAGCAGGCCATTTGCATGATCAGAAAAACCAAAGGTTTTAGCTACCACCTTTATAACGGCATGTTCCATAGACGTTCCCGGGACACCCATTTCAAAAACCGCCATACCATTATTCATAAAAGCGTTGAGCAAACTGCCTAAAGCTGCGGAGGGAGCCGGAGGATTGATTTGATGCCCCATATAACCAGGATGATGAAGGTGAATACCCTCATTTAACACCTTAGAAAATAAATCTGTCAAACTTTTAGTCCCTGGATTTTCGAGCTCACTTTCCCAGTGAGAGAAAGCCTCGTCAGGAGCAAAGTGAGGTAAAACCTTTATATCTTCCTGTCTTTCCTCCAGTTTTTTAAGGTAATCTGCTAACAAATCAACCAAGGCATGACCTTCCTTCCTAAAATTTTCAGGGTGGTAGGCATCCTGGATATAATTAAACTCCTTTTCAATCATACTATTGAGTACTAATGGGCAAAATGTACATTAAAATCACCCTCTATTCTTTCTATCGCGGGATTATAATACCCAAATTTGAGGTGAGGGAATAATTCAGAAAGATGCGCCATCATATTTTTAATACCGATATATTCAGGGGTATCGGCTACATTAATTCTTCCGAGATACCAATCTGGATCGATATTAAAATTTCGCCATTGGATCATTTTTAGTCCGGTTTTCTGAATAAGGGAAATGAGCGCATCGAGTTCTTCGGGAGAATCGGTCATACCTGGAAAAACGAAATAGTTGAGACTAGTCCAACCGCCATAATCATTCATTATTTTAATACTTTTCAATACATCATCGAAAGTGTAATTATTGGGTCTGTAATAGGCAGTATAGATGGCGGGTTGGGCAGAATTCATACTCACCCTCATGCTATTGAGGCCAGCTTTACAAAGCGCTTCAACGGCATCGGGTTTACTTCCATTGGTATTTATATTAATACTTCCTTTATCGGTAAACTTTCGAATTTCCTTTATTGCCGGCACCAATGTTTCCCACATAAGGAGTGATTCCCCTTCGCAACCCTGTCCAAAACTAATGATAGGAAAAGGAGCTGACTCCAGGTGAGGCACGGTAAACTCCACAATTTCATGAACGGAAGGCTTGAAATTTAAACGCTCCTGATTGGAAACTATGGGTTCCTCGTCGGGTTGAAGGGAAATACAACCTAAACAATTGGAATTACAAGCGGGAGAAACAGGCACCGGACATTCCCAACGTCCCATAAAATAATTTCTTGCTGCAGGACAGGTGTAAGTCAGGGCACAATTAGAAGCCAGATGTTCAACCAAGCGATTATTGGGATAGGATTTTCTAAAAAGGTCAATCCCTGCCTTTACACTAAGGTCATCAAAACCTGCACATTCCTGTCTTATATCCTCTTCAATGCGCACGGCGGGGACATAAAATTTTTCATTAAAAAAACCCACCGCGGTATAGCAAAATAAAGAGAGGACAGGTGCATTTTCCTTCCTATCGAAAGTAGCGAGGTATAAACCAGTATAAGCTGGAGGAATAAAAGCAGCTACCGCATTTCCCTTGTCACAAAACCTGATTTCACCTGACGCTACATCTTTGCCATAAGGAATTCTATCGGGGAGGGTGTAAAGCGAACCTCCATCGGGCAATTCAATCCAATCGTCCAATGGAACTTCATCGGCATACCAACCACTACGCCCCAGAGCATATAAAGAAGTATCTTCAAAAACATTACCATTTTCGTCGGCATAAAGAAGAAAAGGGGTAGAAGTTAGAGGCATAAATTCATAATTTTTGACAAAAATAGGATTTTTTAGGCCCTTCATCGAAAAAAGTAAAGAAATTAGCCCATAAGGTTTGTAAATTTGTAAAAAAGCCAGATATGCTACATTTTTTCAGAACATTGTTTGCGTCCTGTTTAGGAACTATTCTTGCCTTAGTTGCCATCCTTCTTATTGGCATAGCTATTGCCGCTTCCTTTGCGAGCGAGGGAAATACGCCCCCTGAACTGACTCCTAACACCATATTAAGACTCACATTTAATGAATCGATTCCAGAGTTAACCAATAATGCGGAATTAGATCCTTTTCAGTCCATAAAAGGAGACGATTTATTGGGTTTGCATGAAATCATTGCAACCATAGAGAATGCCAAAAATGATTCCAGAATAAAAGGTATCTATTTAGATATGGAAATGCCTTCATTTTCAGGGTATGCCACGGTAAAATCATTGCGCGATGCTTTGGTATCCTTTAAAAAGAGTGGTAAATTTATCATTGCTCATTCTAAGTTTTACATGCAGTCAGATTACTATCTGGCCAGTGTAGCCGATAAAGTATATGCTAATCCTGTGGGTATTTTTGAAGTGAGGGGCATGGTTGCCGAAGTTCCATTTTATAAAAACCTGTTGGATAAACTAGGCGTCAAAATGCAAATTTATTACGCTGGTAAATTCAAAGGAGCCACAGAACCTTACAGATTAACCCAACTAAGTACAGAAAATAAATTTCAATATCGCGAACTACTAAACGATTTTTATACCAGCTTCCTGAATGATGTGGCCACCTCAAGAAAATTGAGCCCTACACAAGTAGCTGATATTGTTGGTAATTATAAAGCGGATAGTCCTGAGAATGCAAAAGTTCACGGATTAGTAGATGAGGTGATTTATCGTCAGGATGTCATGGATATTTTTAGAAAGAAATTGGGCTTTAAAGAAAATGAAAAGATTCCATTTGTTAGTCTCGCCGGCTATCATAAAGCCAATGCTCCTTCAAAAAATTATAGTGCCGATGACAAAATTGCCGTAATCTATGCGGAAGGTACCATTTCGGACGGAAAGAACACGCCGGGAAATATCGGAGATTTATCCTATATCAAGGATATTGAAAAAGTTTCTGGCGATGATAGAGTAAAAGCTGTTGTATTAAGAGTTAATTCGCCGGGAGGAAGTGCTCTGGCCTCTGAAAATATATGGTATGCCTTGAAAAAATTAAAAAAGACAGGGAAACCTCTTGTCGTATCTATGGGGAATTATGCAGCCTCCGGAGGCTATTATATTGCCTGTTTGGCAGACAGTATCCTGGCTGAGGAAAATACCGTAACGGGTTCTATTGGTGTGTTCAGAATTATCCCAAGTGTAGGTGGCTTGTTGGAAGATAAGGTAGGAGTTACTTTTGATACAGTTAAAACTGGAAAATATTCACAGGGATTAAATGTATTTTTCGATATCGGAGAAGATGAAGGTAGAATCATGCAAAAACAAGTTGAATTAATGTATGAAACCTTCCTTAAAAGAGTAAGTGACGGACGAAAGCTATCGCGAAATGCGGTGGATGCCATAGCCCAGGGCAGAGTCTGGAGTGGATCAGATGCCATACCAATTGGATTGGTAGATAAAATTGGAAATCTTCAGGATGCCATTAAAGTAGCTGCAAAAATGTCAAAATCAACGGATTATCGCATTTCGGAATACCCGCAGGTAAAAAATAGTGTAGAGCAGTTGATTGAGGAACTTATGAATCCTAATGATACAGAAACAGCCATAAAGTTAATGTCGGCAGAATTTCCAACCTGGAGACCTTATCTTCAGGATTTACATGAACTTAGGTCGGCAAAAGGAATACAGGCAAGAATGCTAAGCAGAGTGCCTGTTCATTAATATTGTTGTTAAACTATATTTTCTCTGTTTAATTATTGTTATCTTTGTGTAACATTCAGGTTTTATTATTAAATACCCAAAGAATACTCGAGTAAAAATGGGAAAAATAGTGGCGATTGCTAACCAAAAAGGTGGTGTTGGTAAAACAACAACGGCTATAAATCTGGCTGCTAGTTTAGCCATTCTGGACAAAAAAGTACTGTTGATAGACGCAGACCCTCAGGCGAATTCTTCGAGTGGTGTTGGCGTACTTTCATCAGATGTAACATTAAGCATCTATGATTGCCTGCTTAATGGCGTGGATCCTTACGAAACTATCTTCGAAACGGATACCCCTAATCTGCATATTCTCCCCTCCTCCATTAGTTTGGTAGGAGCTGAAATAGAATTGGTCAATCAACCCAACAGGGAATTTTATATGCAGGCCGTCGTTGAAAAACTTCGCCCAGATTACGATTATATTATCATAGATTGTTTACCCTCATTAGGCATTGTAACGGTCAATGCTTTGTGTGCTGCAGATACCGTGTTGATTCCCGTACAATGTGAATTTTTCGCCCTTGAGGGATTAGCTAAATTACAGGAAACCATACAATTAGTTAAGAAAAATTTAAATCCCAAACTATCTATTGAAGGTATTGTACTCACCATGTACGATGCCCGTTTACGATTGGCCAATGTAGTCATTTCGGAAGTCAGAGATATTTTCCCCCAACAGGTTTATCAAACGATTATTCACAGAAACGCTAAAATAGGCGAAGCACCTAATATGCATACCCCTGTGGTATTGATGGACGCAACTTGTAAGGGTGCCATAAATTATCTGAACCTGGCACAAGAGTTTCTCACTAGAAATAAAGATTCACAAATCGCGCAGACTATCCCCGTTTAATTTAGGTTTATAAGGGATAAATAAACAGGCAATAGGAAATAGCATGGCAAAAAAATTATTTCATAAGCAGGAATTAGGCTTAGGTATTCGTGCTTTACTAACCAATATTGATAATGAGATACAGAAAGATTCCGTTTCTGTTGTCAAGGAGCTGGCACACTCCATAGCAATGATTCCATTGGATCAGATTGAGGTTAATCCGTTTCAACCGAGACATGATTTTGATCCGGCGGCTTTAGAAGAATTGGCTGATTCCATACGAATCCATGGATTGATACAACCCGTTACCGTAAGAATGTTAACTACCAATGCCTACCAGTTAATTTCAGGGGAAAGAAGACTCAGAGCTTCTAAATTGGCAGGCATTACCGAGGTACCCGCTTATATCAGAATAGCGAATGATCAGGCTTTACTTGAAATGGCCCTGATTGAAAATATACAACGGGAAGATTTAAATGCGATTGAAGTAGCTATTTCCTTCCAACGTTTAAAGGAAGAATGCAGCTTAACTGATGAACAATTAGCGGAGAGAACGGGGAAAACAAAAAGTAGAAGTACTATCACAAATTATTTGAGATTATTGCGTCTTTCTCCTGAAATTCAACAGGCTATCAAGGATAAAAAGCTGACCATGGGCCATGCAAAAGCCTTAGCTGGTATGGAAGATTTTGCCTGGCAGTCCACCTTGTTTCGACAAACCATTTCAGACGACCTATCCGTGAGGGCTCTTGAAAAGCTAATCCAACAGTTTAACCAGGTTGAACCTAAAAAAACAGAAATTCCCTTACCTAACGATTACGATTTTATTCAAAAGCAATTTCGGGCGTTTTTTGGGAATGGTAAACTTCAACTCAAACTTAGAGAGGACGGCAAAGGGCAGATAATTATACCTTTTCAAAATGTCAATGATCTCAATAATCTTTTGGAAAAAATTGAAGATTAACCGGTTTTTTACCTTTTTTTTCATTTTTTTCTTACATTTTGGCCTTTTATGTGCTCAAGATACCTTACTTGTTACCCCCCTTTCTGTAAATAAACCTATCGTTATTGATAGCTCGTCTCTTGATAGCATAAAAATAAAAACGCCACCAAACCCTAAAAAATCAGCCCTATATTCCCTTGTTTTACCAGGATCAGGTCAAATTTATAATGGAAATTGGTGGAAAACACCCTTTGTTTATGCCGCTATTGGTGGCTCTATCGCCTATCTGCAATTCAACCAATCCCGTTATAAAAGATTTAAAACAGCACTGGAATTAGAATTAGCAAAAAAGCCACATGAGTTCACTGGTAAAATAAATAGCGCAGAAGCCCTCAGAAATTTGCGTAATAAATATGATAAAAACACCCAAACAAGTTATATTGGCGTCGTAGTGGTGTATGGTATTGTTGCCATTGAAGCGTTTGTGGATGCTCACTTACAGAATTTTGACATAAGTGATGATTTGAGTATAAAGGTAAAAATGCCTGGCCTTCAATTTGTTTACACGTTTTAAAATTAATTATATGGAATATAGAAGATTAGGCCATTCCGGCTTACAAGTAAGCTTGTTATCCTTCGGTTCTTGGCTCACTTTTGGCAACCAAATTTCAGATGAACTTGCCGAAGAACTTATGATTGAAGCCTACGATCAAGGGGTCAATTTTTTTGATAATGCTGAGGGATATGCCGAAGGCAAATCGGAAATAGTGATGGGAAATATTCTCAAAAAAATGGCCTGGGACCGAACATCCTACATTGTTTCAAGTAAAGTATTTTTTGGCTGTGGTCCAAAGGGTCCCAATCAAACAGGATTGAGCCGAAAGCATATTTTTGAAGCTTGTCATGCTGCATTAAAAAGATTGCAACTTGATTATCTTGACCTTTATTTTTGTCACAGACCAGACAAAAATACTCCGATGGAGGAAATCGTCTGGAGCATGAATCAGCTCATTCAACAAGGTAAAATACTTTATTGGGGAACTTCTCAATGGTCAGCTCAGGAGTTAATGGCTGCCCAGATGGTAGCAAAAGAATATCGTTTGATTGGGCCGACGATGGAACAACCTCACTACAATATGTTTCACCGTGACAGAGTAGAAGAGGAGTATAAACTTATTTACAAAACGGTTGGACTAGGCACCACTATTTGGTCACCTCTTGCTTCAGGTACACTGACTGACAAGTACTTAAAGGAAATCCCAACAGGTACGCGCATGGATTTACCCGGGGAGGAATGGCTAAAGACCAGAAGCTTGACGCAGGAAAAACTAGATAAAATACGCGGATTAAATAATATAGCCCTTGAGTTAAATACCTCTTTAGCCAAATTAGCGGTAGCCTGGTGCATCCAGAATAAAAATGTGAGTACCGCTATTTTAGGCGCTTCAAAAGTAGTTCAACTTAAAGAAACACTATCATCCATTAATTTATTACCAAAAATGACGGTGGAAGTCAATCATTCCATCGAGAAAATTCTTCAAAACAAACCAAAGGAAACAAAATACTAAGAAAAAGAGGCTGTCTAAATAGATAGCCTCTTTTTTTTGACACCTTGTATGGGTGGAATTGTGCAGCCAGGGGCCTAATAATCACAATAGGCGTGTGACCCCGAAGGGGTCAGGCATGAAAAGTGTAAAGTGTAAATTTGTATCAGGACTATTTTTAAAAAATTGTTAAATCTGTAAACTTTTTTCAGGACGGGTCACTGTCCATGACCCCTCTGGGGTCACACGTCTATAGACCATCAATGCCCCTGGCGGCAAAAATTTCCACAAAATCCCATCAATGCCCCTGGCGGCATCATTCAGCCCTTCGACAAGTTTAGTCAGGTGCATAGCTAAACAACTTATACGCCAACGACAGGCACCAGCCAACCGTTTGAATCAGCTACAGTACCTGCTCTAAGATCTTCGATTTCTTTTTTCAATATAGACCCAATAGAGGAAGCCGTCGGCGTTTCGACGAGAATGGTTTCATCTTTGTAAGTCAACTCTTTAACAGGAACCACTAAAGCGGCAGTACCGACACCAAATATTTCTTTTAGTGATCCCTTTGCATTGGCCGCTAAAACTTCAGAAATAGTAATCACCCGCTCTTCGAAAGGGATATTCATGTAGGTCAAAATGTGTAAAATAGTATCTCTGGTTATTCCCTTTAAGATAGCCCCATCTGTTTTAGGGGTGATCACTTTGCCGTCAATGACAAACATTAAATTCATGGTACCAACCTCTTGAATTTCTTCAAAATGGACACCATCTAACCACATAACCTGATCATAACCCTTTTCCTGAACTAATTTAGTTGGTAAAAGGCTGCCAGCATAGTTGCCCGCTGCCTTCGCCTCTCCTGTACCACCCTTTACTGCGCGAACATAAGTTGTTTCGGCCAGCAATTTAACTGGATGAGCATAATAAGGACCAACGGGGCAGGTAATAATCATAAATGTATATTCATTTGCAGGTCTTACCCCTAAAAAGGGATCAGTGGCAAACATAAACGGTCTGATATAAAGAGAACTCCCTTGAATATTGGGAATCCAGTCCTGGTCTAAAGAAATTAAGGCCTGCAGACCATCGATAAAAATCTGTTCAGGTAAAGAAGGCATACACAATCTCTCTGCCGATCTATTTAATCTTTTGGCATGTTGTTCGGGCCGGAAAAAATAGGGTTTTCCATCCAGCGCTTTCGTTGCTTTCATACCCTCGAAAATAGCCTGTCCGTAATGAAGCGCCATTGCGGAGGGAGAAATAGAAAGAGAACCAAATGGCTCAATTCTAAAGTTCTTCCATTCTCCATTTTTATAATCAGCTATAAAAACATGATCTGAAAAATTAGCCCCGAAAGTTAAGTTAGAAAAATCAATGTTATGTATTTTGGTAGCTTCAATTCGTTGTACCTTTATGGCAGTTGACATGTTGTTGTTTTTTTTTGCTAATTTACGAAAATTTGTTCATAACAGAAATAAGATGTTCCCTAAAAACGCCATTCCCTCCGATTTTTTTGATTTTGATGTCTATCAATTTCCTGACAATGAATTAGTTGAAAAAATGGTCAGGGGCTTAAACAAAGAACAATTTTTAATTATTTTCTCTTGTCCCGAAGAGGACGAAAAAGAGTTAAATCCTTACTTGCAAAAGATTTTAACCGCTTTGGGTGTGCAAATGGATAATGATACCCACTACCTGAATTTACCCCCGGGTACTGAAATCAATTTGAGTCATTTTTTGCTTCATACGGCGTCGAGAAAGATTTTACTTTTTGGCATCCAGCCTCATTTGTTGAGTTTGAATATTCAAATACCTCCCTACACCGTTTTTCCATTTTTGGGTTGTAAATGGCTTTGGGCTGACCCCTTAGGAGCTATTTTTGCAGAAAGAAATCAGACCATCAGACCCAAGGCGGCAGCATTGTGGACTGCATTGAATATTTTAAAAAAAGATTAGTCATTGTTTAAATTTCATCCATTGAAAAAATTATTATTTGCTACACAGAATAAAAATAAACTTAAGGAAGCCATTGAGATATTACGCGATAAATACGATGTTTCATCTCCGCCTGCATTAGAAAATGAGGAGGAACTTCCTGAAGATTTTTTTACACTTCCTGAAAATGCCTGCCAAAAAGCGACGTTTGTAGCAGAAAAATTTAATTTGAATTGTTTTGCGGAAGATACAGGCCTCGAAGTTTATGCCCTTGATTTACAGCCTGGTGTTTTTTCAGCCCGATTTGCAGGTCCGGAAAGGAGCGATGAAGCAAATAAAAAAAAGTTACTACAATTACTGGAAGGAAAAACAGACAGGCGCGCGCGCTTTCGAACGGTCATAGCTTTATATGAGAACGGAAAAATAACTTATTTCGAGGGTATTCTGGAGGGCGAAATTAGCAACGAACCCCATGGAAGCAATGGATTTGGTTATGACGCCATATTTAAACCCAGTGGTTACAACTTAACATTGGGTGAAATGGAAGATAGCCAAAAAAATAAAATCAGCCATAGAAAACAAGCCCTTTCAAAACTAGTGAAATATTTATCTGACTCATTTGAAAATTAATGCATAATTTCGCATTTTACTGAAAACGAACTGATAATGAATATCGATTTATTCATAGCCTGTATTGAAAATCCCCTTAGGTTAAAAATGGTTTCTTACCAGGAACTTAAGACGCTGGTTCATCATTTTCCTTACTCCGCCAATTTGAGGCAAATACTATGGGAAAAAAGCCAGCTTGAAAATCATTTGGAAAGTGAAAAAAATTTGCAAATGGCGGCCTTATACAGCATAGATCGCAAATACTTGTCCAAAAAATTTGACCTGTTGCAGTCCTTTTTGGAAAACGGTAAAACGGAGACTTCTATGCCCCCGGAATCACCGCCTTCCATCCCCTATTTTCAGTTAGAACAAGAGGAAGAAAATATTTTAATACCTGCATCGAAAGATTTTTTTTCGTCATGGAATGAATCAGTTGGTACACCCTTCGCCAGTAAACATAAAGCTATAAATAAAAAAAGCCCTCCTGAACATCTTCCTGTTTCCATTAATCATTTTAGAAATTCCGCACAATTAGCATCAGTACAGGCGGAGCGCAGCATACAAGAAAATTCCATGCCAGTGAGTGAAACGTATGCCAAAATTTTAGTGCAACAAAATCAAATTGCCAAAGCCATTGAAGTTTATGAGCGATTAATTTTGATATTTCCTAAAAAAAGTGCGTTATTTGTAGCCGAAATAGAAAACTTAAAAAATATTTAGCATGACCTTTATAACTGTTCTTATTGCATTTGTCAGCCTTTTGTTAATGGTTGTTATTTTAATCCAGAATCCAAAAGGTGGTGGCGTTGATGCTACTTTTGGTGGTGCACAGGCAAATCAACTATTTGGCGCTGCTAAATCGGCTGATTTTATTGAAAAGGCAACCATTGTTTTAGCTGCTTTGGTTTTTGTACTTTGCATCGTTGCCGCAGTGCTTGCAGGTGGTGGAGCAGCTGCTGGAGGAGGAGAACAACTTCTTTCTCAATAATTCCATTTCTATTCGCCGTATTTATTTAAAACGGCTAAAAACATATTGAAACAACTTATTTACGTCCGCATTAAAGGTATAATGTCGGGCGTAAATAATATTTTCCCCACTCACCTTCTCCTGCGACGGGTTCTTTTTATTTATAGCATACGATATTTCCGACAGTGTTAGAACGCCATCAGGAATTGATGGTAAATGTTGCTTTTCGTCTTGCAATGTTTCATTTCCGTATCCTATCCAAGTCAGTTCACCTTT